>SDBT01003968.1_pt1 | contig 25329 bp, 45 predicted proteins | sample 2277101 | NCBI WGS metagenome assembly SDBT01 (sample SAMN10404973, study PRJNA504765) | marine sediment metagenome | isolation source: marine sediment core GS10_PC15, 103 cmbsf | place: Arctic Ocean: Southern Knipovich Ridge | collected 2010 | reverse complement strand
TGCCGACGACTACATTACCATGAGTGTAGTCTCCAATGTGCCCACCATCTACGGTACAGGTGCCTACCTGAGAATCGGCGACGCCGGCACAACCAACCACACCCTGAACTCCGAGGACGACCTAATGGTGACCGGGGAGCTGGAGGTCAAGGGCATTACCTACCTCGATGGTGCCCTCAACCTGGCCGACAATCTCTTCATCGCCGAGAGCGCCAACGCCGACGCTGACGTAGCCGCCTTCGGCCAGTTTTGGGTCAAGAGCCAAGCCCCCAATGAGCCGTGGTTTACCGACGATGAAGGCAACGACATCTTCATTGGCCAGGGCGACTACGCAGGCATCGCGGTTGATGGTAACGGGAACCCAACCACAATCAACATACGCTACGAATGGACTCATATACAGGTCTTCGATGCTGACCTTCCCGAGAACATCAGTAATGGGGCTCATGGCCCCGACAACATCACCATCGGCGCCACTGGCTTTTATGAAGTCCGCTTCGAGGCGAGCGCACAGCCCACTGGGACGAATAAGGTCTGGGAGTTCACTGTTTTCGAGTTGACTACCACTACGGGGCCAATCGCCAGCACGACCCCGGCTAGCCCTGTCGTCGTCACTGACGTAGGCCACCCATTCAACACCAATGACAAGGTGAAGATCACTGGGGTCACTACGGCCGACGAACTCAACGATCACATCTACACGATTACCAAGCTGACGGCTGACACGTATTCTCTCCAGGAGGACAACGGCGGGGACATCAACGGTGCAGGCTTTGGCGCTGGGACAGGCGGCACGGCGACCTTGGTGAATGAATTGACCTACGTTCACAGCCACCGGAAGTTCGCCGCCGCCGATGTGGGCGCGGTCTGCGGTGGGGCTTTCGTATCACTCACGAAGGACAATACTGTTGAACTCTACGTCCAAAACCTCACGGATACTACAGACATCACAGCGGAGTATTGCTCATTCAGACTCATGCGAGTCGGATAGGAGGGACGGAACAATGCCCAAGAAGATCACCAACCCGATCTCATGCGTCGTCACCGAGACGAATGGCGAACACCGCGCCAGGGCGGACTACGGCGTGGACTCCGAAGGTGTCAAGCAACGGCGGTCAATCGAGTTTGAGCTGCTGCCCACCACCATCGCCGATATCCACGAGGAGACCGTCGCCGCCATCAACGCCGAGGAAGGCACGACTGGCGACCCCGAACCGGAGTCGTAGGTCGGCCCGGGAGTAAACAAGAGGAGAGTTCAATGTCGAGCGAGAAGCACTTTAGCAACAAGGGAGTTCTAGGTTACAACGGCAAAGACAAGATCAAGATTCCCGTTACGGCGCCCACCCCAACCGTGCCGGCAGTAATGTCAACGGAAACCCGGCACATCTTCCTGGCCATCCTCAACAACTCCGAGTTCAAGACGATGGACGACTCAATCAACGGCAACCGCCTGGCCACGGCCATTGACGAGGCCGAGGGCAAGGATGAAATCGTTATCGGCGAGGGCGTCCATGACTGGCTGAAGAAGAGAGCGGAGCAGGTCTGCCCGGCCATCTTCAGGGTAAACGGGAGCATCGTTTATGAATTCGTCAAGGAAGGATTCGCCAAGTCACACGAACCAAAAGCGAAGACGGCACGCAAGGAAGAGCCGGATGCTTCGGCGGCAGAATAGCCAGGACGGCCACGCTCTGAAGCGACGCCGGCGGGAAGTGGAGAAGCACTGATGCCTCTGTTCAACGATATGTACTTCGATCAGAAGTGGAGCCTTTGGGACGGCTGGCTGGCCTCAGTCTTCCGGGGCATACGCGGCTATGTTGTGACGGCCACCTGGCGGGCGAGCAACATCATCACTGCACGGAACCGTCGGGCCAATACGGTGACGGCGCAGAATCGGCGGAACGAGATCATCACCAGCGGAGGGTAGTATGGCAATCCCGGTCATAACGCAGTTCGTTCGCAAGGAGACCATTCGGATTCTACAGTACGTCTACGATGATGATGAAGCCCTCGTGGATGCGACCGGCGTTATCGTCAGCGTGGTGGATCCGGACGACACTGCTGTCGTCAACGAACAGGCCATGTCGAAGACGGCCACCGGCACCTACGAATACTACTACACACCCTCCACGAGTGCAGTTCAGGGTGACTACCGGATTCAGACGCAGATCACAGACGGCTCCTATGAGACAATCGGCCACGGCCACTTCGAACTCCGCGCTGGCGTGAACGAGTAATGCGAAGCCTGACACCCAATCTTCTCCGCGGGCAGCGGGGCCGGACTATCCTGGCGAAGAACCTGCGCATCCAGATGGTCTTGACCTATGGCGCCACCACCCTCACCTATAACGTAGGCAAGCTCAAGCGGCTCCAGGATACCGAGCAGGCCTTCAGCCACAAGGCACAGGTGTTGCTCGAGGATACCGACAAGGTGCTGCACGGACTGGACCTCGAGGGCTACAAGGCTGTCTTGAGCTACGGTCTCATCACCAAGGGCGGCGAGGAACTGGTAGCTACGTCCCCGCTGTGGGTAGTCGGGCAGGACCGGGATTCGTACCGTGACAGGCTTGAGGTCAACTTCGAGCTTGAGGGCATCTTCGACCGGATGGCCAAGCACAAGGCCGAATCGTCGCTCACCTTGCTGAGCACGGATACGCAGACCGTCAAGGACCTGCTGACCGGGATAGCCGACACGACCCTGACCGACGGAACCAACACGCCTTATTCGAACTACCCGGCGTACACGATCACCTTTGACTCCGGCTATGACTCCGACGGGCTGATCGACGTCTTCACCCCCGCCGATGCCTTCCGCGTGGGGCTCAACGAAACCCGCTGGGCGAAGTTCAAGCAACTGCTCAGCTACACGAACGCCGTCCCCCGGGTTGGGAGCGACGGGGAGATCCACATCTTCACGCCGACGACTTCCGGGACGGTCTACTCCAACGAGTACAGCCTCGCTCAGGGCAGGGACTTCCACAACTACTTCAGCAAGCGCTTTCGCCGGCGGGTAGTCTCCCCCAACTACATCACCTTCAAGAGCCACCCGGCCCATAGCCCCAGCTACACCGGCTTCGCCAAGGATGCCAGCGCAGACCTGACCGATATGCTCGAGCGGGAGACTCACTTCGTCCGGGCTGCGAGCAACGCTCAATGCACGGCCCTGGCTGGTGCGCTTCTCTCGAAGCTCCAGATGCAATCAGAGAAAGGTTCCGGCGTCCTGCCTTTCGTCCACTTCGGCCAAGAGACCTACGACTTCGTGAACTTCATCGATGCCAGGGCTGGCGATAACCGGGCCGGGAATGTTGGTTCGATGGTCAAGTTCTACCAGCCGGGCCAGTTCAATATGAGTCTCGGGTTTGGGCGCGTTCCGTTTGGTGTCCCGTCGCTGCAGGGATTGGCGAAGGAAACAGGTATCACGGTACAAGCTCTGCTTCCCCTGATTGACCAGGCGTACAGCTACATCGAGCAGCTCATTGATATCGTCGGTGACAAGGTTGACACCAACGACTTCAACCAGTGGGTTCTCGACTTCATCGACGACGCCTACTTCCGCAAGGTGGAGGTCAGCGAGAGATTCCGGCTGCCTCGTGGCCCCAACAAGTTCGGATAGACAATGGCTGTAGAAGAACAGACTAGCGGTAGTTTCCGTGTAAGGTTTGCCGGTGGCGTCAACTGGGACCGGGTTGGCCAAAAGCTGACGATCTCAAACAGGACAGTCAGTAAGCTGGCCTTCAAGACCAAGAGAGTCGGCAGTCTTTCCAGCACCATTACCTTCACAATCAGGAAGGTATCAAACGACAGCATTATAGTCAGCAAGGTTTACGGAAGCGCTAGTAGTGTTCCGACCTCCGCAGGTTTCATCGAAGTTACTTTCGACACGCCCGTTTTGATAAACGAGCAAGTCAGAATCCTGATGGAGTGGAGCGGTGCCCTTGGTGACGTAAACAACTACCTTGAGTTCTGGACGACCTCTTCAAGCGTCAAGCCGAGTGAATTTGTCACTAGGTACAACCTCGGATACACCGGTACTGCGGCGTGGGATGCCACCTACAGATACACCTACACTGTTGAGGTAGCCCCGACCGTCACGACTCAGGCTGCCAGCAACATCGGCGAGACGACAGCGACAGCGAACGGCAACATCACCGACCTGGGAAGCCCGAACCCGACTGCTCACGGATTCGCCTACAGCCCCACCGATCCCACGCCGGACATAGAAACCGACTCGGTGACCGACGAGGGTGCAGCATCCTCAACCGGCGCGTTCACCAGCGACCTGACCGGGCTGACTCCGGGCTTGCTCTACTACATGAGAGCCTACGCGACGAATACTGCCGGCACCAGCTACGGCTCGGTCGTCACTGTCCGGGGCATCCGTGCCGTCGGTGCTGGCTACGTCTGGCAAGATGGTCCCTTCGTCCACTTCGGCGGTGAAGACGGCAACGAGGTTATCTACAATCCCCCGCTGACAGTATCGGGCTCGGAAGACCCTGGCTACCTGTGGACTGAGGGAACGGAACTCAACGTGATCGACTCAGCGGGCGATGAGCGGAGCGAGGAAGGCACCGCCACTGGGGATACCGGACCGGAAGGGACGGCCTTCATTGAAGGAACTGAGTTGCACTACCTGGATGAGGCCGCCGGAGCCGAGCGAACACACTGAAGGAGCCTGACCTATGCCTGACGACATACTTAGCGACCTGGACTTCGAGCAAAAGATAGCCGAGCTGGACGACAGGGGCTTGATTGAATTCGTTGCCCGCCAGCAGCACGACATGGCCAGGCGCTTGCGCAAGGTCGAGGGCAGAGGAAGGAAGGCGATGGGCGCTTTCGGTGCGGTTGGTGCCCTTGCTGGAGCGGCGGTAGTCGGAGCGCTAGACTACGTACTGCGGCGGGGAGGCCCGTAGAACCCCTGCGACGCTAACTGAGGCGAGCAACCTGGGCCTTCAAAGAGAATAGCGGTATAGACAGGCGGCGGTCCCGAAAGGGGCCGCTCTTCTGCATTTCCGGGGGAAACTATTTTCGCCGGGGGTATTGACAAACTCGTACTATCACTGTACCATTGTTGGCATGAGTATCTTCGAGCAGGTGAAGACCATCCAAGAAAAGAAGCGGCTCACCGATGCAGACATGGCCGGGCTGCTGGGCTACGGGCATCGCATGACCTGGACGAGAATCAAGTGCGGTCAGAATCCAGCCGGCAGGTTCTTCGAGAGAAGGGCGATCAAGGCCTTCCCTGAGATCACGACATAACACCGAGCAAGGGGTGAACGAAAGATGCCACGCTTTCACTGTAAACACTGCGGGATTGTCAGCGACGATGCTGAGATAATCCCTCTTCCCGAGGAAGACGAGCACTACCGAGGACTCATTGCGCTGTACCCGCCCTTTGGTGGTTCACGGTTTCACTATCTGGACCACCCGCAACCCTTCAACCACAAGATTGTCTGCCCTGTCTGCTTGGGCGAGACAACCTTCTGGCGCGAGTCCCCCTTCCCCTTGGCGCCGCTTCCCACTGACGGCCGCATCAACCTCGACGGTTCGCCATTCTCTCTGAGCGTCAAGGCGATGCTCAGTGACATGAATCTGTAGACCGACGAATAGAATACAGGAAGGGGGAATCAGATGTCAGAAGATGCCACAGAAGAACAGGAGTCCACGGCGCTCGTAGTTGTCTTCCCGCGGGGCGAGCTGTCCTATCAAGGCATGGTCGTCGAGGTCGATGCCCTGATCGCCAAGGCGGCAACTCTCGTCGTCACGACGGCGACCGAGGCCAAGATAGCAACCGACCACCTTGGCGCCATCGACGAGCGGCACAAGTTCATCGAGTCAAGCCGCAACGAGTACCTTGCCCCGCTCCGGCAGCACACCGCCGATATCAACGAGGCGATGAAGGAACTCACCGTCCCGCTGGGCGAGGCGGACAAGGCTCTGCGTGACCGGATCCTCGCCTTCAATGCCGAGCAACGGGCCGAGGTCGCCAGGAAGGAAGAGATTGCCCGCAAGGAACGGGAGCTTGCTGCTCTCAAGGATGAACCGGAGCCGGAACCCGCGCCCGCCCCGGAGCCGGCGCGGACGTTCGCTCAAGGTAACCACACTCAGAGCGGCGAGAGGATGATTACGAAGTATGAGGTCGTCGACTTCGACGCGCTTGACGACTACTACAAGATTCAGGACACCGGCAAGCTGACGAAGGCGGTCAAGGCTGGCGGCATGAACATCACCATCGCCGGCGTCCGCATCTGGCAAGAGCCGGTGCTGGCCATCGGGCGGGGTTAGAACTGATGGAAGACCGCACGCTTGAGAACTTCGCCTATGCCATGATGCAGCAACTCCAGGCACGCATCGAAATGGAGGGGATGATTGCCGAGAACGCTTGGCGGCAGAGCAACGGTGAATCTCCGGCCTACGGTGTTGAGCAGTTCAATGCTCTCATTGAGAAGCATGGCATCCACCACAATGCGCTATTGACCCTCATGCAGGAAGGCCGGTAGCCATGATACCTGAGTCCGCCGACTTCACCCACGACGATATGAAGAAGATCGTCGCCGACCCCCGCTACCACTGCGGGCAGTGCGACGGGACCCTGAACATAGCATGGGGAGGGGCTCACGGAGTCGAGGGCTGGGTTCTCAGGTGTAGCAAGAATATTGAGCACAACAGGCTTTCACGCCGACGAGTATCAAACAAGGAGAGGGCGCAGATGGCTACTCTCCGGGGAGAAGGTTACATGACTCAAGCAACATCAACAGACCTGATGAAGATGGACGAGACCACCATGATTGCCCGGGTCGGCCAGGCGAAGTTCATCAAAGACCTCTCGGCGCCGGAGGCGAAGCGGCTGGCCCTGGCGTGCATCACCTACGGCTTCGACCCCATCATGCACGAACTGACCATCTATGAAGGCAACCCGTTTGTCTCCGTCGACGGCCGCTACCGGAAGGCGCAGGAGACCGGTCTCTTCATGGGTGTCGAGTCCCGGCCGGCCACCAAGGAAGAGCGGGAGCAGTGGGAAGTCGCCAGCGAGGACAAGTTCTTCCGTGCTGTCGTGAAGAAGATGGTGGCCGGTCAGGTCTGCGAGTTCGTCGGTTGGGGCAGGGTCACCGCAAACGAAATACAGAAGGCCAATCAATACATTCCTCTCTCGACCAATCCGATGCGCATGGCTGAGAAGAGGGCTGAGGTCCAGGCTCTCCGCAAGGCGTTCAGCATCCCGCTTCCCAGCGCCGAGTACATCGGCGCCGTACCTGGCACGGTGGAGGGCGAGTACGAACTTGTCCCCGAGCCGAAGCAGATTGAGCCAGCCAAGGAACCGGCGGCGAAGAAGACGTCGGGCAAGGCAGCGAAGAAGGAAGAGCCCGTCGCCGACGCCGAGATCCCGGGCGCCGAGCCGGAACCCCAGGCGGAACCGGAACCTGAACCGCCGCCGGAACGGGAACCCGCCAAGGACGAGACACCGGTTACCCACGCGCAGGGCAAGGAGATCGAACGGCTCTTCAGTCACGACGGCGCTTTTGACCCTGCCTCAATGGGCGAATTCTGCAACGCTCAACGGAACTGGGGCATCCGGCAGATTGTCCAACTCAAGAAGTGGCAGTACGACATCATCGTGGACTGCTTCAGCAGAGGCAGCTAGGTTCACCGATTGATACCCCGGGCAGAAGCGGAGGTTTCTGTCCGGCCATCAGTTTGTGAGCGAGGGGGATAATGAAAGAGCACCCGATAATCTTCTCAGGCCCGATGGTCAAGGCCATACTGGAAGGGCGCAAGACTCAGACGCGGCGGGTTATCAAGCCGCAGCCACCCACTAATTATGGTGGGCTGACAATGGTTAGTGGCAACCTGTGGAGTGCCTATGACAGCAGGGCACGCTGCTTTGAGGCACGCTGCCCCTACGGCCAAGTCGGTGACAGGCTGTGGTTGAGGGAGACTCACTACTATATACAGACGAACACCCCAACCCCCAAAGTAGTCTATAGGGCAGACTACGGCGACCCCACAGCGATTAGTTCTTGGCGACCCTCAATCCACATGCCCCGCTGGGCCAGCCGCATCACCCTGGAGATAACCGGCGTCAAGGTCGAGAGGATTCAGGACATTACGCCGCGAAACGCTGGGGCCGAAGGCTATCCTGATTCCAGTGAACTAGAGGAACTGCTGAATGGGCCGATGCTTCACGCCGCGTGTAAGCGAAGCACTGACTGGTTCAAGGAACTCTGGGACACCATCCACGGCTACGGCCACTGGGAATGGCATACGAACGATCAGGGGGTTAGAGATAAATACTGGTTTGACCCGGTAGCATCATGGGACGTGAACCCGTGGGTCTGGGCGCTGACGTTCAAGGTGGCCAATGCCTAGAGGACACTTCATCAGCCGGAGCATCAACACCAACGCCCGCCTCGAGGCGATGCCCATTGAGATCGCCGACCTGTTCAAGCGCCTCATCATCGGGGCGGACGTGGAGGGCCGGCTTCCTGGCAAGGCTGCCTCCCTCAAAGAGGGCCTCTATGAACTGCGCGACGACGTGAACCCTCGCCGCATCCGGCGCTGGCTCACCCGCCTAGCCGAGAGTAAGGACTCGGAGACGGGGCTCGGTCTCATTGAGATCTACAGCGCCGACAGACGAGAGTGCATCTGGCTCCCTGGATTCGAGACGCACCAAGTAGGCCTACGCAAGGACAGGTACGCCGCCAGTGAGATACCACCCCCACCGGCTAAACTGATGGCAGCCGCCCGGAAGAAGACCGTCGCTGCCAGGGGCAAGGAAGCAGAGAAGCCGAGGTTAGAGATAAAGACCGACGATATCAAGGTGGCCAGCATGGTCGCCTACTACGAGAAGGCCACTGGTAGGACGCTGGGCCACATGGACGGTGTGCGAGTTGTCGAGTTCGCTGACGAGTACGAGGATGGCTGGTTTGAGAAGGCCGTCGACGAAGTGGTAGCCAGCCCTGAGCCTATCAACGCCCCGATGCCGTACATTGGCAAGTGCCTGGAGAACTGGAAGGCAGCCGGCGGTATCACCAAGGGGCGGAAGAAGCAGGCTGGCACCACTGGCGGGGGCGAGGACGACTACGAGCCTGTGTAGCGGAGGAGCGATGAACCAAGAGAAGCTATCATGCCAAACATGCGAGAGAAATGACTGCCCTTGGCCCGATAAAGACCATCCAGCAGGCCACTGCACGCGGCACATGCCCATACGCAAGAAGGCGGTAGAGAAGAAGATAGCCACCATACTCACGATTGACCGGGAAACAAGCCGTATACACTTGGGGGACTACGACGAGGAAGACTATACTGGCTGGGATAAGTCGATTGAGGAATTGACCGCAACCATCCTCGCTATACCCGAAATCAAGGAAGGCCAGGAACTACTGGAGAAGGCCAAGAGTGGGAAGCTGGTGGAGTTGCACCGAAACCAATCATGGCCCAAGAACCCACACGGATTTACAGACAGACAGATGCGCCTGCACTTCTACGAGTGTCACGACCAATGTCATAGCGCGGAGCAGGAAGCAGCAGAGGCCGTTGGCTTCAGGCGGGTCAAGGTGAAATGAATAGTCAACGGACGGAATGGTGCAATAAATGCTTGGATTGGGTGACTCCGCGCGTGTACCACTGGGAGAGTTCAATCGCAATCATCGAGGATGAATATTGTCCCCGGCACAACGAGACAGTCACCGACTGCTTCTTTCTTGGAAAGAGGTCAGTTCAATACAAACGCAATCACCCAGAATACGGGAGTCCACCAGACGACACCATACAGGAGGGATAACCCGTAATGACCAGCGACAGTCTCCTGCCTCCCCATGACATCGGCGCTGAGGAAGCCGTCAACGGCTCCTTGCTCATTGACGGGCAGGCCATCAGGGAGATTGTCAACACCCTCAAGGTCGACGACTTCTATAACGAGGCGAACCGGAATATCTATGCCGCCTGCTCTGACCTCTACGAACGCGCCGAGGATATCGACCAGATCACCGTCGCCCATGAACTAGACCGGAACGGCAAGCTGGATGATACTGGTGGCGCTGCCTACCTCGCTCACATAAGTTCCCAGGTGCCAACCAGTCTTGACATTGCCAGCTACGCCGGGATTGTTAGCAAGCTGGCCACGATGCGGGACGTTATTGACGCCGCTCGGCATATCCAGAAGATCGGGCACGCCGCCGACCCGGACGTTGAGGCGTCACTGTCCAAGGTCGCCGAGATTGTCGACGGGCTGAAGAAGGGCAGGGGTGGCCACCATATCATCACGCCCGAGCAACGGGTCCTCCGTGCCTTCGACAGATACCACGCCCTCTATACTCAGGAGCGGGGCATCGCCGTCACTACCGGCCTGATGGATCTGAACAAGGCACTGGGCGGGGGAATGTTCCCCGGTGAACTGCTCATCCTGGCTGCCCGGCCGAGCATGGGCAAGACAACACTGGCCGAAACGATATCCCGCCATGCTCAGATCCAAGGGCCGGTGCTCTTCTGCAGTGGTGAAATGAACGTCGACGGCCTGACTGACCGGGATATAGCCGGCCTGACTGGGCGCCCGATCGACGATATCCGGTCAGGCGGGTATGACGACGAGCTGTTCGACGAGATCGTGACCAAGCTCCCCATCCTCGAGGCCATCGATGTCTACCACCTAGACAGGGAACGGAGCTTCGCCTTCAATACGTCCAACGTCTACCACGCAGCCTACAGCCTGAAGGAACGGGCGGGCCTCAGCTTGGTGGTGATTGACTACCTGAGCCTGCTGACTGACCGGTACGGCAGCAGTGCCAATGAGCGGACGGGCTATCTCTCAGGTCGAATCAAAGAGATAGCGGTTGACCTTGACGTTCCGGTGCTGTGCCTTCACCAGTTGAACCGGGCCGTCGAACACCGGGACGACAAGGTTCCCAAGCTGCATGACCTCCGGGACAGCGGTAGCGTCGAGCAGGATGCCGACGTCGTGATGTTCCTGCACCGGGACAGCTACTACGAGAAGGACACGGAGAGCGACCTCGCAGCCGTGTACCTGGCCAAGAAACGCCAGGGCCAGGGCCGGAAGGGGAAGCGGGTCACGCTCCAATGGAACGAGACCGGGCAGGCCTACGAGAATACGCTCAGCGATAGAGTCGAGGGGGAATGATGCACCTGAGAATACTGGTTGAGCCAACGCCGAAGCTCCGAGCCCGCAGCCGCATCGCCGGCAAGGGCAGCAAACAGTTTGTCCAGACGTACACGCCGGCGGCAACGCGCAACGCCGAGGCGGATATCCGAGCCGCCATCCGAGAGCAGATAGCCGAGGATGAGAAGTTCGCCGCCAAGGTGCCTCTCGAAGTGACGGCCATCTTCACCATCGTCAAGCCGCCGTCGCTGCCCAAGAAGCGGACGCTGCCGGTGACGTCGCCGGACCTCGACAACTACCTGAAGCTGCTGCTCGATGCACTCAACAAGTACGCCTTCCCGGATGATGGGCAGATAGTCAGGTTAGATTGCATCAAGGTGTACGGTGAGACGCCGATGATTGAAGTCTGGATTAAGGAAGTGACATGAACAGGACACCGAGACTCAGCAAGAGCGACATCGAGTACTTGGACTACGTGTGGAACTTTGAGAGCGGATGCACGAAGGGCTGCTCATACTGCTACGCTAGGAAGATTGCCAAGCGATTTCCCGCCCACTACCCCAATGGCTTTGAGCCGACGGTCTATCCCGAGGCGCTGCTGGCCCCGTTGCGCCTGTGGAAGGCCAGCGTGATAGGTTGTGTCTTCATGGGTGACCTGTTCGATGATGCGATCAACCCAACCCTCGTTGCCAGGGCGGAGGGCGAATTGGGGCCAGCACAGTCTCTCAGGGGTCGGGTATTCACCACAATTGAGAACTGCCCGCGGCACCGCTTCCTCTTCCTGACGAAGCAGCCACACAACCTTCAGAAGTGGTCGCCGTTCCCCGACAACTGCTGGGTGGGCGTGAGTGTGACGAACGGCAAGATGCTGGATAATGCTGGGTACTACCTTGAGTCCGTAGAGGCCAAGGTAAAATATATCAGCTTCGAGCCTTTGCTGGAACGCATCGTTCCGTATTTCGGGAAACCCGGCATCAACTGGGTTATCATCGGCGCACAGACGAAGCCGACTGTGGTGCCGAAGATAGAGTGGGTAAAGGAGATTGTCGAAGCGGCGGACAGGGCCGGGATTCCGGTGTTCTTCAAGAACAGCCTCAAGCCCCTCCTCGTTGACCTTGAGCACCTTGGCTTTCGCACCCTCAGTACAGTAGAGTGGGCGCCGCAAATCAGTGAGCATCTACGCCAGGAGTTCCCGAAGGGAGTATGATATGACCATGACGGCGTATCAGGTGCAGTGCCCGCGGGAGCATTGCAGCGGCCAGATCAGCCAAGGCACCGACGAGCACCGCTGCCACCTATGCGAGCGGGAGTTCGTCATGGTCAATGGCTGGCCGGTGGAACGGGTGCCCCAGGTCGCAGCAGCGAAGACCTACCCGAGGTCCAAGAAGGGGGAGCTGTAGCATGATACCGTTCTTGCTTGACTTCTACTGGAGCAAGGCCGAGGACACGGTGACTATCCGGCTGGGGTTTCCCCCTTCGCCCATTCAGGCGCTCACCCTCAAGACCGAAGACTTCTTCGTCTTCTGCCAAGGCGTAGCGGGGACGGCAAACGACTTCACCACCCAACTCAGGGCACGGATGGCCGAGGCAAAGCCAGAGCCGGGGCCTCACGGCAAGGTTGTCAACTGGAACCGTGACGACGACCTGAAGGCTGAGTTGACCAACGAGGTACTCGACAAGCTGATGCAACTGAAGCATGACTTCGAAGAGAACAGGGAGAGCGACGATGTGGAACGTCAATGATGTCTTGAAAGCTACCAAGCTGGGCTGGTGGCTACGCCTCAAGTTCTTCTGGTACAAGCGGGTTCGGAGGCTAGATATCGTGGGGTTCTACAAACGTGTGCCTATCATCAGGACGGACTATCTGCATGGGAGCGACGATGAAGAGAGAGCCTGACGGCCAAGGTAACACCATGCACCGGCAGAAGAAGTGCCCAGCCTGCGGTTCCGAGAAGCGGGTCTTTGAGCGGCTGTCTGAAGAGGCTGTGAAGCTGGGCGCTGCGCCCCCTGGTTTCAAGATGCCCTACCAGATGGAGCGGCGCCTCGTCGGCGAACCGAAGGCGCAGGCTGAGCAGCCAATGGGGGCGAAGGTTCCAGTGGTGGCCGTAGTCCTGGACATCTGCTACGACTGCCACTGCGTCTACGCTCCAGAGATAATGACCGGGAAGGCTGAGAAGACGCCGGAGCCGAAGAAGCTGGTCGTTCCGGGGCAGGGGTGACCATGCTTCGGATCGATGTCACTCCCCATGCCGTTGAGGGTAATCCCGGTGCGGTTGAGCTCCGTGTTAGCGTATGGCGAAACGAGCAGTCGTTTCATTACGTCAAGCTCTACCCTGAGGATATGTTTGTCTCACACTGGGACAGGCTGATAAACGAGGCGATGATGGTAATGCGAGAGGCTGGTCTCAAGGACATGATAGCAGGTTGGCGGAAGGAGCCATGAGACAGGCCGTTGCCATCTTCCATTGCGTCGACGCCGCCACTCAGGCTAAACTGGCAGCGATGATGGATGAGCCGGAGCCGGTGAACGTCATGGTGCCCTGGAACCCAGTCCCCATAGCCATAGCCCGAGCCTACGAGGACTACCACCATGAGAAGATGATCGACAGGCTGATGCAGACACCGCCGACAAGGAGTAGGAGCTATTGAGGAACTGGACGAAGGGGATCGCAAGGTGGGCAGTGGGTGACACCCTCTATCTGTCGGTGCCCTTCACTTGGCTGGTCGAGGATGCCCGGCGACAGGCTGACGAGTGGAAGGGCAAGGCACTGATCGGCGGGCCGGGACTGATGGAACCGACCGAGTGTGAGGGCTTCGAGCCTGTGCTTTTCCACAACCCATGCGCCACGTTCACGACTCGGGGCTGCCCCAATGCCTGCCCCTTCTGTGCCGTCCCCAAGATCGAGGGCGAGTTCCGGGAACTGGCGGCTTGGCGGCCGGCACCGGTGGTCTGCGACAACAACCTGATAGCCGCCAGCAAGCGTCACCTGACAAGGGTGGTCGACAGCCTCAAGCAGTACCGGTACGTCGACTTCAACCAAGGCTTCGAGGCTCGCCTATTCACACCGGATAAGGCTGATCTGTTCGGGCAACTACGGTGCAAGATCCGCTTCGCCCTCGATACGATGGCGACTGAGGCCCACGTCAAGGATGCCCTCGACCTCTGTCGGGAGAGAGCCACGAACGACGTCGGGGTCTTCTGCCTCATCGGATTCAACGATACCCCGGAGACAGCCCAGGCAAAGCTTGAACTCATCAGATCATGGGGTGTTTGGCCAACGCCGATGCGATTCCAACCGCTCGATGCCGCCAAGAAGAACGACCATCTTGCCCCGGGCTGGACTGAGAAGGAAATGAAAAGGATGATGAGGTATTATTCCCGACTCGTGTGGTTTCACCACATACCATACGAAGAGTTCAGCGTCACGGAGCAAGGGGCATTGTTATGACAAGTACCGAATGGGTGACGCCGCAGGCCTTCTTTGACACACTCAACGCCGAGTTCGGTTTCACGATCGATGCCTGCGCCAGCGAGGTCAACGCCAAGTGCGAGCGCTTCTGGACTCAGCAGCATGACGGGCTCGACCGGGATTGGAGCGGCGAAGTTGTCTGGATGAATCCGCCTTACGACAAGGGGATTCGCCTGTGGGTGCGCAAGGCCTACCGTGAGGCGATCAAGGGTGCCACCGTCGTCTGCCTGCTGCAGGCCCGCAGTTCCGATAGCGAATGGTGGCACCAGTACATTATGAAGGCGGCTGAGTGGCGGTTCGTCAGGGATCGCCTCCATTTCGTCAGGCCGGATGGTCGGAGCAGCCGGGCTAATCTCTCCAGCTTGGTCGTGATCTTCCGCCCCGGCAAGCAAGGGCCACCAATCGTATCGGGGATCTCAACCGCTGGCGAGCCGGTGATCGTGGGGGTATAGCATGGCAAACGACTGGTACAGCCCAGCCAGCATCGAGAGGCACTACTCGAAGACCATGGTGAAGTGGTTGATCCCCCTCCTTGCGATACTGCGCACCGGGGACTACCCGCCCAACCCCAAAGAGACGGGATATGTGGACCCGGCCACCAAGCAGCGCCACGTCAGCGCCAAGGCCAAGTTCCTGAAAGCTGCCGACATCGCCGCCGAGCTCGACAAGCGCATCACCAACGCCGGCCTTGATGGGCTGCTCCTCGAGTTCTACTACTCAGCCGACGTCGAGGACTTGCTGTTCCGGGCTGAGCACATAGCGCAATGCCTGGCGATGCCGGTGAGTGAAGTCACGAAGCGCATCCGGAACGCGCTGTTCTTCGTGTCAGGTCAAAAAAGAAAAGCCGGTAGCTATGACGCCTTCGTGAAGGGCAACCAGCGGTATCTGAAGGGGGCGAAGTAAGCCCACTCTCCCCCTGCCCTCCAAGCGAGACCCACAAAGAGAGACCCCGGCCGGTGAACTGGTCGCCTGCCGGGGCCTTCGCTTGTCCTCGTCGACCTGAGCGCCTTACAGCTACCCCACTTTCTCGTATTCGTACTTCCCCTTGACCTCGGCGTTGAGATACCGGCCCGCACTGTCCGCCTCGAGGAATCCCCGGTAGACGTTCTCCGGGACGTTCAGGTAGCGGTACAGTGCCCCGCCGTGGAACCTCACCTGCAGCACGTTCTCGTCGGCGTCGTACCCGACCGAGTGAATGTTGCTGCTGACAACCTCGACCATTTCGATGTCTGTCTTCTCAGTCATAATGCCTCCCTTATTGCCTGAGTCAGGTCTATATGCGGTCTGACGAATCTATCCCGAAGCGCCTCCAACTCGCGCTCCCAACGCGCCCCGTTCAGGTCGTATTCGCCCGTCATAGGGCCGACATAGATGTCCGGTTCCGTATCGTCGAGAGTCCAGCGCGTCGGGTCACAGATGTTGCCATCGTCCAGTTCAATCCACCCGTGGTCGGTTACGGTTGAACCGTCGCTGGTGTGGTAGTAGCCGGTCTGAATCAACCCGTCGCACCATTGAATGTCAAGTAGCCCCATCGCCACCGCGTAGCATCGACCAGGCCAACGGTGAAGAGGGATGCCGATGCTATCGCCGATCTTACGAAGGGCCGCTCGGTGCTCTGTCACTTCAGTTCACCTACCTTCGTCGTTCCCTTGTAGCGGGCCAGCAGTGCCAGATACCGGAAGACCTGGCGGGCTTGGCCGGCGAGGCGTAGCTTGGTCTTCATTGGATCTGGCCGGGATAGAGAATGTTGCCTTTCTCGTGTTGCTCAACCATCGAGTCGAACCAAGTGATAGCTTCGCGGGTGAGCTTGGCGGTCGGCGTGAAACTCGGGTAGTTCATGCTGTGGTCAGTCGACTCGTCGCCATCCCGCTCAGCGTGGATGATGCGGAGCACGACAACGGCTGGCATCAAAGCCTCGCTGGCACCGTCCGGCTTGAAGGCTATTACCTCCAAGGCAGGCGAGTCGTTGCGTTTCTCGCCCAACAGTCTGTACTCGTGGAATACCTGTTTCATTGCTCCGTTCCCCCTTCCTGCCGTATCCTGGCGATCGCTTGGCGTAGCTGCTCGCCTGCGTTGTTGTCGTTGTCCATCAGGTGCGGCACGATTGACGGCCCGTATTCCTCGAGCGTGTCCATGACCTCGGCGGCGTGCTTGAGCAGGTCGGCGTCAGCCTCCGCTCGCCCTTTCTCGAAGCCCTCATCATAGCCGACCGTGGTGGCTGCGTCGCACAATGACTGTATATCGCCGGGTGCCATCGCTTCTCTCGGCAGCTTCATTATCCTGGCGGTGGCTCGGTTTACGACGTCGGCCCGATGCTGCCAATCGACAATGCCTCGAAGTGCGGAAGTCAGGATGGCGTGGACGTTGGACTCGTACACGCTGGCCGTCATGGTGGCCGAGATCGGTTCCTCAAGCGTGACAGTCCCCTTCGTCAAGGCGGCAGAGAGAGCGTCACCGTCGTCGGCTTTGCGCTGCGCCTGCCCAAGCACCTGCTCGAAGTAGTACCTGGCCATGATAGCTCTCGCCCCTGCCATGCGGAAGTCCGAGTTCGCTTTCAGGCGCAAGGCGACGTCCCGCTCAATGGGTACGCTGATGCTGAAGGCAGAGACAGGCGGCGTCATGGTCGCCGGTGTCTCGACCTTTACCCAAGAGCCCTTGCGCCACTGCAGTAGCAAGGGGTTCCCGCGGTCGTCCTTCGTCTGCCAGCGCGTACCCTCTGCGGGTATCTCGGCCCACACCTGCCGGGCATCCTCATAGCGGTGCTCTTCGACGTCGGCCTCGGCAACCTCAGCCGCCGAGGGTGGCCGGCCACGGCGGCAGGTCACCCCATCATAGACGATGTCGCAGGGCATCCCGCTCAGGTCGCAGATGCCCAGGACCCGGCGGCTGCAGGTCTCCGGCGGGGTGGTCACTCGGGCAAATGCCTCGGCGGGGACGGCACTCTCGCGCATCTGGCGATCCCAGCGTTCGGCTTGTGATTCCTCGACCGGCGTACACCGTACCTGGCGCCGCACTTCCAGGCAGTAGCCTCTCTCGCACTGCTCGGTTACTTGGTGCGGTGCGGAGGCATGGCACCAGTGCCCGCACCATTCTGCTCGGTTGCAACTAACTTCCTTCATTGTCTTTCCCCTCTTCGGTATTGAGTAGACCCCATGTGTCGGGCACTCCCATAGTTCAACCCAGCCGACGCCGACGATCAGCGTCAGCGCCGTGAGCTGGGCCATTTCCGTGTGGCAGTGCCGCAGCAGGCATTTCATTCTCAGTCACCCCCTGTTGCTTTGGCTAGGACGTCATGGCCTCTACCGTTTCCGACCCCCCACGCCCGGCCGTAGTCCTCGGCGTTCACGGCCTCAATGATGGTGCGTAACGTCTCAAGCAATTCCGGCGCGGCGGCTATCAGGCGGGCGTTGGCCCTCTGCATTGCTACGAAATCCGGCGTCGGGAATTGGCGCCAGCCCTCGTATGCTATCACCATCGACACGCCGCCCGCATCATCGACCTGGAGTGAGGGCTTGAGCGAGACATCATACAACGGCTGCAGTATGCCGCCTGACATATCATCGTTGCCAATGTCTACCTTGGCGAATATCTGGGCGCCTGATGGTGAATGTTCCTTGACTTCCCACGGTCCCGGTGTATGTTCCATTCTCAAATCCTCCTCGCTTAATTCCCCCTCAGTGGGCGCCGGGGTTATCAGCCCCGACGCCCGGTAAGAGGGGTATTGGACAGCCGCACTAGGCGGCGGTGTCCCTAGCTATAGCCAGCGCTGATAGAGCGCATAGCCGCCGTCACGGTGATGGTGCGGCGTATAGTCCTGGTCGCCGTTGCTGTGGTCGTTGCTGTGGCACTTGCCATCCGATCGGGCCTCCGCGTTGCACTCCCAGCCCTCGGGCCAGAGATAGGACGACAGGCTGTAGACAAGGTGAAAGCCCATGTCCATACCGCAGCCGTGAGCCTTTGCGCCTCCGTGGCGCTCGTCGATGCCTTCCAGTATCTTGCCGGCGGCGTAGGTGATGTTCACTGGCTCGTTGTCCTGCATGACGTAGAGCCCGATCACCCGATACATTCCGGACCGGGCGACGTGGATCAGGCTGGTGTGGATGGTGTCGCCGGGCAAGAGCCGCTCTCTCAGGTTGGCTATGAGTTCCGTGCGTTCCCCTTTGCTAATCTTGGTGCTCATGTTTTCCCCCTTACCCTACGGCTACCGCCACCTGGCGGCGCCTTGATACCCTACTCTTGCGGATCCCCGAGCTCGGCAGCTTCGGCATCTTGTGAGGCTTGGCGTTCAGCTTCATGGCCTCACCTAGCAGCTTCGCCGCCGCCGGTGTCGCTTCCAGTGTCCAGATGTACCGGCATCCGTAGACGTTGAACTCGATGCGGTACTCCGGGATGATGTGATTGCGTTGCTTGATCCATTCCCAGCCGCAGATCGGCTCAACGATGCCCGACCAGCCCCGCCAGTCGAACGTATCCCAGGCGGCGCGTGTCTCGGCGTCAAGCACCCACACCGCCGCCGGTCCGGCCAGCAACCGGACACGGAGGCATTGAGTCTCGAGCGCCAGCCAGGCCAGCGCCAGGATGATGATTGCGAGGGCTGGTATCACCGGTTGGCCGCCAGCGCCCGGGCGGCGGCGTCTTCGTTCGCTATGATGTAGCACTCGGCGAACCGGATCGCCTCGCGTTGCCCATCCGTCAGAGTGGTGTTGTTTGCCGCCGCGTCGAGTTGTTGCTGCACGTTCTCAATGGCGCTCCAGGGCACGCGCTCGGCGACGTCATGGGCCGCTTGTCCCTCAGCCTTCCACTTCGCCGCGGCTTCGTCGTTGCGCTGGTCGTGGTCGGCGTCGGGCGGGTAGTCGCTGCACGTGGGCATGGTGCAATCGTCCCGGTCGTCGCAATCCGGGCAATGCTTGGCGGCCTCGGCAGTCGTGCTCATGCTGGGCTTCGGCGGCTCGTAGTGGAGGCAGACAATACGCCTTGCGAATCGGAAGCGCTCGCGATCCTCCGCCATGCGGTGTCGCCTCCAGGGTGGGCAAGTGACTGCCCGGCAGTCGTCGCAGCCAAAGGTTGTCATGATAGTCTACCCCCTTACCGTTCAGGCCCCATGCCTGTACCTTAGATGGTACATGAATGGTACACCGTTGTCAAGCCCCCTGCCCGGTGACTGACCGGCGGCAGTACCATAATGACCGGCGACAGCCCGGCGACGAAACACCACCCCCGGCGAGGCTACCCTGGGTGGCATTGTCCAGGGGTTGACAACTAATCCGTACCTGTGGTAGCTTGACATTGCGCGTGGCGGCGTGCCCTGGGGTGACTCGGGGGCACTGCCGCCCACCAGATTCCCCACCTTCATCCAGCCCCGCCGTCATGTGGCATCGGCGGCGGGGCAATCGTCTACCACAGTCGGCTAGATTGACCGGCTTTACTTGCCTCACTCCCCACGAGACTACCAGAGATTGAGCACTTTCACGCTCGAATACTTGCGTTAGCGAGGCTACACCATGGCAGCACAGACTGAGGACACGAGTGTCGTCGGCCAGAGCGCGGAGAGTCCAGGCTCGGCGTCGACATTTACACGCGGCCAGCGCCCCGACTCGTACTATCGCCAGTCGCCACAGAAGACGCTAGTGTCGACTGCGGCGAGGGCTGCTAGGGTGCTCGAGGATCACATCTGGCAAGTCAAGGGGCAGCGGGACCTGAAGACCAGTCTCCAGCGGGCTTGCGAGTACGTCATAGACCACGCAGTCGGCAAGCCTCGCCAGAAGATCGAACACTCCGGCGCCGTGCTGACCTACGGTGAGGTTGCCAAGAGCGCCGAGGGCCTGGCGACTAAGGGGCGGGCGGTCCTGGCGGACGCCGAGGCAATCGCCGACGGCTACGCCGGGTCCGATGCAGCGGCGCCGGTAGCCGAGGCAGAGCCAGCGTCAAAGCTGGGCGATGTATAGAAGGTAGTCGCCGTCACCCGGCCGGACGCTGGTGGTGATAGCGTAGCCGTAGACGTCGCTGGCGTTGAGGGCAGCGCTGCGGAGTAGCCCTGCCTTCGCCTCCGTGGCCGCGTGAAGGATGATGCCGACAGGGTAGCGCTCTTCCATGGCAATGTACCTGTCTTCCCACGTCTCCCGGTCCCCCGCCAGGTCAAGGAACTGCCGCCGAGTCGTCATTGATTCGAGCTGTTTCCCCATGAGTCACCCCCTTTTGGTGGTTCCAGATCCATGAGTCGACCCATTCTCGTGGTTCCAAATCCATGAGCCCAAGCTCCGGATTCCATGAGCCCGACCCCTGCAATCCATGAGTTAGACCCCTCTAATCCATGAGTCAGGCCCCTCTAATCCATGAGTCACACCCCAAGTATAGGTGAGGCGACCGGCAATGTCAAGCCTGAGAGAGCCCGATTACTCCGGAGTCCTTGCGGGAGTCGATGCGGGAGTCGATGCGGGAGTCGATGCGGGAGTCAGAAGTTGCAAGGACAAGGATAAGGTTAAGGACAAGGGGACGCCGGAGTTGTCAAGGTAACGACGACGGGGGATCGAGGACATGGAACAGCTCATTATCATGACTCTTGCCCTGGCGGCAATCATCACCGGCGGCTGGGCACTACTCCGGCACCGGTGACCCCCTGTGCCCTCTCTACTTCGGCAGGGGGGGGTAGCTGAAAGTCACGGCCCGTGCAGAGTAGATACGGTGTCGCGGACAATCCTGAATTCTGGCAGGCGTGGAATGACGTGGAGTGAACTGAAAGCCGCTCGGAGTGCGAAGGGGCTTTGCCTTCATTGCGGGCAGCACGCTCCGCTCTCTCGTGGCGGTTATTGCGGCCCCTGTCTTCGCAAGCGCAGTGCCTCGCGCCGCCTGCTGTACTCCCAACGGCTGCGGTCGGCGCTCTGTCCTGGCTGCGGCGGTGAGCGCGACATCAGCCCCGGCGTTATCCATTGCCGGGGGTGCATACAGAAAGCCAGAGTCCGGAACGCACGGTACGTTGTCGACCGAGTAAAGGCTGCCGAGCGCATGGTCAGGCTTCGGCGGGAGCGGCGCAAAGAGGGTCAGTGCCCCGAGTGTGGGGGCCGGCGCGAGAACCCTCTGCGGGTGTGCTGCCTGAAATGCCGGAGGCGAAACGGCCAGTACAAGGTGGCGGCTGGTTGACATGACAGACCTGACCTCAATTCCACTGGCGGTAAAGTACGGGACGATATTGCTGGCGGTGACGCTGGCGTGTCTGGTGGTGGTGTGGATATTTCACGGTCGGAAGAGGAAAGGGTGATGCCATGAGCGACGAACTGGATTTTTGGGAGCTGGCTGAACAAGCTGGGCTGCCGCTGGGGCTGGCCCGGGGAGGCGGCGAGAAAGCCCTGCACAAGCTGGTGGCGGCGAGAGAAGTGGCCGCCAACGCCGCCGAGCACGCCGACAATATGTACCGCATCTACGCAGAGAGCCAGGAGATACTATTGCTGGTCGCCGAGGCACGTCTCGCCGGCGAGACGCCGCTGGGCCAGCGCATGATGCGGGATTCTGAGTTCTACCTGGGCACTGCCCGGGGGATGCCGACGAGCGAGGCCCGGAAGCGCCAGGAAGAGCGGGGGCCGGCGCCTGAGGGGGAGCCTCTTCGTGTCGGATACGGACACCACCCGGCGAGTATCTGCGTCCGTTGTGGCATCCCCGGCGGCAACGCTCAAATCTGTTGGCCGAAAGGCGAGCCCGTATGCTGTAGCGCCGAGGACTGCGGTGCGCGGGTGGCGCTGGCGGAGGCCTGCCTCAAGCCGGTAACGCAAGCATGAACGGCAGGATGGCGAAGCGGATTCGAGACAAGCACGGCGAGAAGTTCGTGAAGTACGCGACGTATCTCTGCGAGCGGGGTTTCTGGACCCGGCTGTTTGTTGCCATATTCGTAGTCACGCATAGGGTGAGGAAATGAGCGTAGACAATCGGGTAATCTGTGTGCTAGATGATGGCATTGGCCAAGGCCTGCTGGGGAGAGATGTGATCGAACGGATCTCGCGGGCGGGTGCGATGGTGGTCAAGCCGATCAACGCGCCGCCGACGGCGATACCGCTGCCGGTGCTGAAGGAAGAGGGCGCCCGCGTGCTGAACCGAGCGGCGCGGCGTCGAGCTGCGAGAGGCAAGAAATGAGAAAGCCGAGGGGAGAGCGCAATAGCTTCCTGACGCCGCTGGTGGTTGAGGTCATGCCGTCGGGACGCAAGTTTCGGCTGGCGGTCCCGTTCACCTTCGACTGGCGGTATCGGGCGAAATACCCCGGCCTTCGCATCCGCGTCGCCGCCGGCTTCGTGACGGACTTCGCAAGTATCCCGCGTTTCGCAAGGCTGCTGATACCGAAGCTGGGCCGGTACAACAAGGCGGCGGTGGTTCACGACGCCATCTACCAAGGCGCCTTCTCCACAACCGGGCCGTCCTGGGTGTGGGAACGCAAGGACGCCGACGACGCCTTCCTCGCTGGGATGGTCGCCCTCGGCGTCGCGCCGTGGAAGCGGCGGCTGATGTACTGGGCGGTGCGGGTCGGCGGCTGGGCGGCCTGGAAGAAAAGGTAGGTTCGATGCCGCTCTACGAATACGAGTGCCTCAACTGCCGAGGCGACGACGGCAAGCATCTGGTGGTCGAGAGCATCCGGCCCATCGCCCGGCGTCTTGACCCCCTCCACTGCCAGGACTGCCGGGGCTTGCTCCGGCTGCTGATCTCCGCGTCGTGGTGGAAGATGGGCTGGGAGTACCTGAAGAGCAAACCGCACACCGACGTTCCCACTGACGCCGGCTACTACCCTGAGTTCGACCAGGCCTACTCGCCGGCGGGCGACCATCTGCGGAAGGGCTAATGACGACAGAAGTTGAACGCACGGACGAAACCGATGCCATGATCCGCGAGCAGGCCCGCAAGTACCCCGACTGGTGGGATGAGTATATTCTCGGCCGGCGCCTGTGGAGGAAGCAGAAGGCGATTGCCCAGTCGACGTTCTACTATCCCCGCACCACCGTCCGCAGTTGTCAGTCGTCGGGTAAGACGTATGAGGCGGCCGGCATCGTGCTGGCTTTCTTGTATAACTACCCGCCGGCGACTGTCTTCACGACGGCGCCGACCAACCGCCAGGTCGAAGATATCCTTTGGCGCGAGATCCACGTTGCCCACGCCGGGTCCCGGATGGCGCTTGAGGGGAACCTGACGCGCAGGCAACTCGATATTGACCAAGACGCCAAGTGGTTCGCCGTAGGTTTCGCCACCGACCAGCCGGAGCGGATGCTCGGCTACCACAACGTCAACGTCCTCGTCGTTGGCGACGACGCCGCTGGCCTGACACCAGAAATCTACCGCGCTATGGAGAACCCGCTCTCGGCCGGCAACACCCACGAGTTGTTGCTGTCGAACCCCACGCAGTCGGTCGGTAATTTCCGCGATACCTTCAGTTCGAAGCTCTACAACAAGTTCCACATTTCAGCCTACGGCACCCCGAACCTTGAGGCCTTTGGAATCACTGAGGAAGATATCGCGTCGGGCGAATGGGTCAACAAGCAGGTCGGGCAGGAACTCCCCTTCCCGTCACTCATTAGCCCGGCGAAGGTTGCCGAGACATACCACGAATACGGGCCGGGCTCGTACATCTACACCGTCTTCATCCTGGGCAACTTCCCCGAGGCCGGCGTCAACAACCTCAACCGCATCGACCTGATCGAAGCGGCGATGGCCCGCGAGATTGAGCGGCAGGTCTTCGAGAAGAACATGAAGGTCGCCGCCCTGGACGTCGCCCGGTACGGCGACGACGAGAGCAGTTTCGTTATCCGCCAGGGCGACAAGGTTCTCGACACCTTCGAGTGGGCGCACCAGGATTCGGTCTACACCGCCGGCCGGGCGGCACGGCTCATCAAAGAGAATAAACCGGCGCGGACCTACGTTGACGTCGTTGGCCTCGGCGCCGGCGTCTTCGACATTCTCAAGAACGAGCTGGGCACCGAGTACAAGGTCGTCGAGTACGACTCCGGCAAGGACGCGCTGGACAAGGAGCGGTACGTCAATCGCCGGGCCGAGGGCTACTTTGACCTCAGCAAGAAGCTCGTCGACGGCGACCTCGACCTCCCCGCCAGCGACAAGCTGAAGGCGCAACTGGCCGATATCCGGTACACCTACGACAAGAAAGGCCGGCTGCAGATCGAGAGCAAAGAGGATGCCAAGAGCCGCGGCAGCAAGTCGCCCGACGTCGCCGACGCCGTGATGATGAGCTTCTGCAAGAAGAAGGGCGGCGCCGGAATTCAGGTCTGGAGCAGGTGACAGGAGCGAGTAGAGCATGGCAGCCAATCACACAGCCAACTACCAGCTAATCGTCGACAAGAAATCTGAAATGTCCAGGCTCTTCAGGCGCATGGATAACGACCGGAAGTTGGCCATCCTCGACCCGTACGAAATGCTGCAGCTCGACGGTCAGAAGACACCCGACGTTATCAACGTCACCATGAACGAGGCCAAGGTCTTCTTTGACCGGTCGAACGCCATAATGAACGGCGCTAATATGCAGCGCATCGTCTTCGGCAAGGGGCTGTCGGACAAAGAGACTACCACCATCGAGGGCTTCTACGACGACTACTACTACGCCAACGACCAGATGCTCGTTCATACTATCTTCACCAGCCTGTACGGGTTCCTGATCGAGCAGCTCCTCGGCAGGGGTTCATGCGTCGCCAGGTGCCTCATGCGCGAGGAAGGCGACAAGTTCATCCCCGATGTCGCGGGCTTTGACAGCCGCTATTTCACCTACGAGAA
>SDBT01003967.1_pt1 | contig 25335 bp, 32 predicted proteins | sample 2277101 | NCBI WGS metagenome assembly SDBT01 (sample SAMN10404973, study PRJNA504765) | marine sediment metagenome | isolation source: marine sediment core GS10_PC15, 103 cmbsf | place: Arctic Ocean: Southern Knipovich Ridge | collected 2010 | reverse complement strand
CTGAAATAATCACTCCCTGCAACATCAACGCTTTGTAACATTATTGTACGCTTAGAATTGGGATCGTCCCACTTGCTAAAAAGTTGATTCTGATTCTCTGTAAAAGAAGAAAACTTTACCCACATACAAAGAGAGATTTTTTTATTTGCATCACCGTTTTTAAAGGGAAATCCCGCATCTAAATTGGCATCGGTAATAGACAAACTTTCGTCATCTGCTTGGTAAAAATCACCAGATCGGTCACCCTGTTTCGTATCCACGTTTTGTAGAACTGTATTATTATCGGTAAGCGTATTAGTGCCCTTGGAGTCAGCGAGTAACCCGCCGAGGTCCATATTCCAAACAGCCACACAGTTAGCATCGCCTGAAAAATCGTTGGGGCCGGCCGCCCCATAAGTAAAATAAAGACCTACCCGAACAGTAGCATTCAAACCAAGGGCCGGGCTAGGATCAGCCATATAGCTGGCATAAGTTTCCACTTGATTAATGCCATAACCACCTGATCCCCCAGTATCATAAACGAATCCGTGTTCATTTGGAGCGTTATCGATCCCCATTGCCGCATGATAGTGAACTGTATCTGTTATGTTTAATACCTCTATTGCAGACACATTAAGTTCCGACCAATCGTCGGTTGCTTGGTCCCCAAGAGCTATTATCCAAGCATTTACATTTAACCTGTCGTCACCTCCACCTTCGGTCATTCCATCATAAATCGCTAATTTCACGTCACCAGATGACCCGGCCGTTGTATCGGTGAAAACATACATTTTAGTTACTACGCCATCTTGGATTGCCGGGGTATTCTCATTTGAGATGATAAATCTTTTACCGCCAATCCAACTACCACCATCACTTGTATATCCAATATCAGGATCAAGGATTACTGGGTAGATAGCGGTTTTCATCCATTCCAAGGGCAGGACGATTCTAACCACACCATTCTCAACCCAGAATTCCTCAACAAAAATTCGTCTGCCGATAGCATCAATCAATTCTGGCATAAAAAAATGGCAAAACTTTCCAGTACGGTATTTGTTATTTCCCTTGGGAACATAAACAGCGTAAGAGCCTGGGACATTAGAAGCGTGTATACTGCCGGGCAGAAAATTAATCTGACGGTCAAAGAAAAGTCCGGGGGAAAACTCAATATCCAACTCAATAACCATAGAAGAAGGCTGAGAAGCAAAGACCATCGCGTGTTCAAGGCCCGTCTTGGTTTTTATTAGAGTGGGACGGTACAGTTCTTGTATCCCCTTTGCCGAATCCTCAATAATTACGGTTCCATCCTCGAACGTCTTAACATCACTTTTTAACGGCATAAGCGGATTGCGAATTCGTATTTCATATTCACTATCCCACTTGGATGCTCGAATCTCAGATTGAAACTTACTAAGATCGGTTCCGCCAATTACAATATCAGCATCGGCCTCACCAATTCGGGGAATCTTGGGATCAGACAACCCGTTATCATCACCCAAACGAGTGATGAATTGAGTTTTTTCCGGTATGTGAATTAGGTCAGGCATATAAATCCCGAATCATTTACGCCCCTACTCTTCCGGCAGTCGCTTTTCCCAATATAAAGGCTGAATATCCACTCATACTCTTGACCCTGTCCGCGCCCGGGACCTTCATTTTAAAATCCATCCATTGAGTATAAGTGGCTCCTATCCAATTTGGCCCCACGGCGTCCGCAGGCTCATACCAGTGCGGGGTTCTATCCAGGGGCATACCCGCCAGGATTACGTGCTTATATCCCATGTGAAGCGCGGTTAAGACTGCAAAGTACCCGGTATTTCCGGCCCAGATGGTAGCGTCCCGTTCCGGATTAACGTCTTTCGGAATACCCCAAAATACGTCAAACCCAAAAGGAATGGTCCCAATCGTATGCCTGCAGACCCCGCCCTTTGCTTCAACCACCTGATTTGTATACTCCGCAAACCACATGGATTCCTCGGTATCTATGGCCGCCCAGTGCTGGACCGATTCATTGAAAAATAACAGAGACCGATTAACGCAATATACGTCATGCGGAATATTCCAGACCTTAAAGGCTTTCACGTCCTCGGCCAGGCAATGGCCATCCCCGGTGATTAACACGGTGTCATGCTTAACAGACCGCCGCCAGTCCTTCATAGCTGATATAATACCCAGGCGTTGAACTATGGTAATACAATCCGGCCTTTCCCGGGCTACCTCAGCCGGAATAAACCGCCGCTTCCATGTCCAGCTAACCAACTTGCCCAAATCGGTCATATTAACCGCCCTTGGCCACCGTCAGGTTATAGGTCCACTCCACGTTGTCATCGGTGTTCAACTCGATATTCGTCACCAGGGACCGGTCAAGCATATCGCCCGAACCCGAATCGGAAAGCGTATCAAACAAGCCGTGTTCCCGGCATCCGAAGGCCGAAGCCGCGGTCATGGTCATAATGGCCTTATAGATATCTGACGTAGCCCCATGACTACCGGCCCCAGAGACCCGAGGTCCTTTTTCTGCTACCAGGGAATTCTGGGTATCCGTCTCGGCGGTGCTGCCGGCGCCCATCCCGTGAAAGGTGAACTCGTTTACAATTTCACCACTGGAACACATGGCATCAACCAGGCGATTGACAAAAGTTTCCGTGACCTCCTTGACGGATACCAGGCCGTAATCCTTCCTGAGTGAACCGTCCGGATTAAATACTTTGGCCTCAAGCGTCCCGTAAACTTCAACCTGATTCGATTTCAGAACGGCTTTAAAGGCGTTCCAGATGTCTTTAGTATCAACATCCTTGGGAACTATCCCGTTCCGAACCTGGTTTACGATTACTTTTTGCGCCCTAAGTTCAATTTTCTGTTTAATGTTACCGAATAACGCTGTTGCGAACATGATTTTTTTCTCCTTATTCTGAAAAGCATTTTTATTAGCTTTATCAAACCATTATCCTCCATATACCAGAGGCCGCGATTATGGCCCACTGAGTTTCACTTATAAGCTGCAAGGTCAGGTTGGGCGCGGCCCGCTTTTCTTCTATGCACCATAAAGATCGTCCATATCGTTCCAAATAATCAGAATCAGACGCATAAATCCGTATTTTGCCCGTACCTACCCGCATTATATTGATCCAACACCAGATATCTTTTACAGTCACACTTGGCAAATAAACAGAAATATCATTTGCTCCGTTATTGAAAAGTATGGTCTTGCCAAAATCGTGAGTGGTCAGCGTGGCTCCTTCGTTGGTGTAGGTTTTATATGGCCGCCGCCGGGTCTCATCCCCCTTGGTTTTTACGTTCTGGAACCATCTCTGCCATATCGGACGAAATCGGCCATCTGGACCGATAGGCGTTGTCTGCGCTGGCGCATTCTGCTGTTTTTCCATCAGTGCAGTCCTATGCTGGCCTCAAGGTGAGCCCCAAGAATAACCCATTTTACGGCTCCAGTCAGAGTCAGACGGTATATGCGGCTCCGGGAATGGCCCAGCCTGTCCCAGACAGCCCGGTTAGCGTACTCTCCAAGCGTTCCCACGGTCCGCCAATATTCGTTCGACCAGGTATGGCCTCCATCGTCAGACCAGTCGAGCATAGCCTGGGCCCCGCCCGCGCCCTGTTCGAACTCTATTTCAAGGCGATGGTGAGTGATATCTTTCCGGTTTGATTGCACTGACGAGGATACACGCACCCGCCTTATGGTTGTACCGTCATCGGTAAAGGTATCCATATCGTATTCAAGTATTTTGCCGCTCTGATAATCACCCACCAGGGCCTTGCCAAACCACCAAGCCGCACAGTTCGAGCGGTGACGGCCTCCGAATAAACCGCTTGATAGTGTCTGCCATGTATTGGTTGAAATAGAGTATAAGAAAGTTTTAGGCGCACCAGGATCAATTAAAACATAGAATGGAAATCCTTCCCAGGTGCAGACATATCCTATAAGATCAGTTTGGTTGCCGAATTGAGATATTTGATAATCAATCTGACTGGTAGATATCTTGACTGCATTATATTCTACGGCCATCCGCACTTGATAGTGATCGTCGAGCCAAAACAGGCCTTCCGGCCCTTCGGCTATTGAAGCCTCGGCCCCAACTCCGATAGGAAACACAGCCCCGGCCACGCGGATGAATGGATAGGTTGTATCCCCTGAATTGATATTCACCTCATAAGTGCGTTTTCCGAGCATCCATACCTGGCGCGCATGAGCTACGGGTTGTACCAAATCGTCCGGCTGATCCTCGGCGGCCGCGAAGGCGAGAGCATCCCATGAACTAGCGTCTTCTTCGTCTGAAATATAGCTCAGGTCCGTACCCTGCTCCCCAACCATGAAAAAGCCATCTACATAGGCCAGTCCTTGAGGTATGGGAAAATCAGCATCCGTTATCTCAGTCAGAGCGGCGGCCCCGGCTATCTGGTAATAACCCTTGACGTTATCCACCACCATCAGGTGCGTAGTCCCGGCCGCCAGATACACCCGGCCCCTTGTAGTGCTAATGGTGCCGCAACTGGTAGCCGTGCCGTCTGAACCCACCCGGTAAAGCGTATTTCCTATAACCGCATACCCCGAACCATTCCAAGGGTCCTTGAGCATGCCCCGAACTTCCCCTGACCCGCCAGCGGAAAAATCTTTCAAGCCCGGCGTACCCATCAGGGCCACCACGGACTTGCCGCCCTCCTGATCGACCACCACGAAAAGGTTCTGGCATACTTGGGCGTTCAGATTCTTTGATCTGCCCGAGTATGCCCCACCTATGAAGTTAATTTCCATCTGTTTTACATGGCTGAAATTACAAAGGATAATAGTTCTGTATAACGGATACCAAGTCTGGTTTTTCTAATGGTATTATATTTAATAAGTCCTTCGATGTATTTATCGTCCTCATCTACCTCAACCTGCTTGCCATTATACTCATACCAAATGGTCCTGGAGAACAAGCTATACTTATTCACATCGAGTCCGTAGGCCGCAAATACCTCTGCAACATCTTGGGCTATTACACCTATATGAATACCTGCCTTATCCCCCTTATTCGCAACCTCACTGTTAAGTTTAAATGTGCGGAACAGTTTCTTAATACCGGTTGCAACCTGCCTCTCGATCACAGTCAGTTCCGCAATTTGTTGCTTTTCCCTAGCATCAGACGTATTAATTGCTCCGGCCACGGCAAAAATCTCCGTCCATCGGTTTGAACCTCCGCCATTACTTAATACGTTATCGTTTACCGGGAACCAGCTAAGAGTAACGGGACTTAGCTGGACCGATCTGTTTACTGAGCCACCCGTAGTGGTAGAGAGTATAATTGACGCAGTATCTATATCAGTACCCAGTGTAATATGATCACCAACGCTTAATAAATGAGCATGATTCGTTCCATCTTTGTCTAACTGAAGAATAACGCCATCATCAGCTAGTCGATCAATGGTCCACGGTATGCCTCCATGCGCTGTAGCTCCTTTAGGAGTCAAGGCAAATCCACCAGTATGAGTCCTTACATTACCTATTGCTTCCGTATTATTGACAAAAGATATGCCGCCACTCTGATCCAGGAGTAAATAAGCCCCACCGCCCGTAGGAAAGGCCCCGCTTACGCCTGCAATGTGAATGTTACTTGGATTGATAGTGTATACGAAGGAATTATAATTACCGCCACCTGGAGTGGGAGCAGTAAAACCTGCATTATTAATACTTATTCGGAATCCATCTACCACGAACCCATAATTAGAGTGAAACTGGATAAACCTATGCGGGTCAGCCACGGCCCCAACAACTGGGTCACGAACACCTTCCGAATAGCAGTTAATGATATGAACGGGACTTCCCTTGAAATATCCCCAATTAGTTACTTCATCGGCGGAACTTGATTCAATTAATACATTATCATATCCAGTTCCTATGGCATAAGCCGCGTCTGCCGTTTGGACTTCTTGTATGTGGACATGCTTAATAGATAGTAAAGTAGACCCGCCTAATTGAGCGGTAGACACAGTGTCACCCTGCGCTGGCAAGTAAATACCACTAGAATATGTTTGATAAAACCAGAGTCTTTCCAGGTTGGTATGCCAGCGACTACCATTACCTTTAACCCCATAATAACCACCAGAGTTTAATCCACTACCTTTCCACTCAAAGAAACCTATCGTCCCGCCGTCACCTAATGCCAGTAAAGAACCCGATGAAGCGTCATTGTGATCGTGTTTTAAGGTTACATTTTTAAGTTTTGGTGCGATTCCCATACTTCCCGTAATTTTTAATACATCCTCAACTTGCGTAGTCTGGTGTAGGGTCATGTTTTTCAGGGTAGCGACAGTACTGAGATCAATGGCGGTTGTTATCTTGTAAGTCAACCCACCCCCATCCAAAATTCCGTTAGTTAATAAGGCGTCTAAGGCGGCTTGAATAGCCGTGATATCATCCGTTGAATCATCTCCTATGGCACCCCACCATCCAGGATAAACCGTACCGACCCTATTAAAGGCTAATGTTCCGGCCCCGGTATATATATGCTGACGTTTCCCGGCAATAACATGTTGAGGCGAAGGTAGGGTTAGCGTCTTAGAAGAGTCCTGAGAAAGAAGGGCGCCTTTTTCTATTTTGATTTCTATATTCGTATAGCTAGAGATATCGTAATCAGTTGAACAGGTATAAGTGGTCGTGTTGGCCGCCCCGGTATGAGTAAAAATAATGGTGGCCTTTTTGGACGTGCCGAGAGAAATCAATATATCATAAAAGGCGTTTCCGGCCCCGGTAGTACACTGATCGGTTTCACTCGGGTCTGGATAGAAAACATAATTTCCCTGCGGATCACCCTGGACATTATCCATGGACCAGATCGTGCTGCCGGCCGAGGTCTTGAGAATCAGCTTGTAGAGGCCGGTCAGGTAGACTGTAGCTTCACCGCGGGCGTTCAGCACCACCGGATTAGCGTTAGGCGTGGTCGCGGCTCGGTCTGAATAAGTGGCCTTATTTGTGGAAGTCCCGGCTATGTAAGTATAAAGTTTGCCCGAGGCCAGAATATTCCCGTTTGAATCCAAGGCATGAAATTTTGGATAAAACAGTAACGAACCCGACAGCGCGGGCACGATGAAGGCCAGGATCAGTATCAGAGCCAAAAATCCGGTAAGTAAGCGTTTTCTCATGATTATTTTCCTCTTTTTTTCTTTTTTTTCTTGCTTTTACATTTATTCATTTTTATCACCCCTGATCTATGTTATACCGCTCGGCCCGCATACCCGGCATGGATAGCCGGACAGCCTGAATCTGAGCGGCGAAATTTCGGGTTTTTATGCGGTCCAGAGCGCTGTCAGCCATCGCATAAAGCAAGGCGGACGGCTCAACTCCGTATTCGGGCGCCATCCTGAGCGCCAGGTTAAATTTTATGGCCTCATCGTATTCGGGCGGAAATTCCACATCTGTGGTCACCGTAGCCGGGTCTAACAGCTCTCTTAGGCTGCTCAAATAAACCGTGTCGGACGTTCTGGGCCATGGATAGAGTATTCCAAGGGGATAGTCCGGGTTATACCAGATATAAGCCACGGGACCGCCGGAGCCGCCCACAGCCAGCCGTCTGTAGTGTGCCTCATCGATTACCCTTACATCCGGGTTACTCGAGGTCCAGGCATGGCGTATGGCCGCCGGCCTGACCGTATCCACATCACCGCCGTCACCGATGGTATAAGATTCGCCACCGCCAGCGGCTAAGGTATCGGTTACAGAGTAAAACAGGGCTATGTTGTCAGCAGACCAGGACCGAAACATCATTTTCAGGGCTTCGAAAGCGTCTACCTGATCTTCGGCCGGCGGATCAGCCCCCGGTGCGAGTCTGCCCAGGTTCCGGAGAGCCCCCTTGATCAAGTCTTTGGCTGTTTGAGACATAATTTATCTCCACTACTGCGTTCTCATACATTTGAACGGTTATAGCCAGTTTCTGAGACAGCCACATAGCCATTTCTTTGGTCAACATCAAGGGTAAGGTGCCATGTACGGTGTCGCCTTTAGCCTCATCAAGCTGGTTTTTCTTGAACGTAACGGCAATACCAACTACGATAGGTCGGTCTCTATCCGTTGCATACCCAATCTCTTTAATCCCGCAATTGTCTTTGATTTGCTCTAAGGGTACGTCCATTATGAAATTGTTACTTTCCTGACGTTGGGCTTGCCCCGGTATTTTCCAGAATTTTTATGCTGGGAACTCTGTTGAGCGGGAATTCCAACCGTCTTGCCGACTTGTTTTTGTGAAGACATTTGCCTTGACGTACCACCCATGCCACCAGAGCGATTTTTCCAGCTTGAAGTACTCTTTACGCTTGTACTTGAACCGGTGGGCTTTCTTTGGCTGTGTTCTGCCATGATTTCTCCTTATGCTGTAAATTCCTCGTAAGTTCGTTCGACGTTCATTTCCCCGGGATCATCCACCATCCGCCGAATTTCATCCAGGGTTGCCTCGTATTTCATGGGTAATTCATGGGCCATAAAGACCATGCGGTTCTTATTTTGCGGTGCATACCGCGTCAATTCCGTGACGGCCTGAAACAGCTTTTTCTGACCGGCCTCAATGGGTAATTCAACCCCGTATTCCTCTTTCGAGTATACGCAAAGTTGTTTAGGGCTCATGTCCTCAAAATCCCAGAACCAGTTGACCAGGGTTTTGTTAGACATCATGGTTGAGTTCACATGGTCGAATCCTTCAAGTTTAGCCTGTTTTTCTTCATCCTCGTTGTATACAATCCGGGGCTCGTGCTTGTCATGGTACAGCCAACAGGGATAAACAGGTAAAGGGCCGCCTACAACCATTTCATTGCCTTCATACACACCGAGAAATTTCATGTTAAATTCAGGCATTTATACCTTTTTAGAGGGGAGCCCCTATAGGCTAAAGGCTCCCCATATCAGGTTAGGTTAAAAGGTTTACAGTTTACGCATTAACGTCCTTGCCAGCAATTCGCACGGCCATGTCGGGATAAATCGACTTCACCCCGTAAAGAATATCCATACGGATAATCTCGGAATCCGCGTCCACGTCGTAATCCTTGACTACCCGGATAGAGTAACCATCAGATTCAGCGGATGCGCTCCATACTCCGTCAGGGACTATCAGCGGCACCATTGCCAGGGCAAAGGCGTTTTTGTGGAAAGCCATGTTCATAGGAGCCTCACCACCGGTAAGACTTGCCACGACAACCGTAGCCAGCATTGTGGGAATGGTCGAAACCGTCTTATATGGCCCCGTGTTGAGCATATCCGGGTAGAAATAGACAGTGGCTTCGCCCGCGTTGCTGCTCTCGGTGACGTTGGTTGCGTCCTTGGAAACCACGAATTGCTTCTCGGTCCCTAAAGACTCACCCGACATCGGATTAACGGCAAAGCACTTGCCGATAGTGAAAACATCGCCCTTTTTGAAGCTGACGGTTCCACTTGTGGCGTCAACGCCACCCAGTAGAATCTTTTGATTTTGGGAAACCGCAGCGCCTTTTCCAGAAGGCAGTCCAGCGCCAGAAGCAGTGTCAGCGGTTGATTGAACGTGAATACCAAAACAAGTCGTTACAGTACCGATCCTGCCCCAGGTATGGTTCTTGACGTTCTGGTCCATGAATATCTCGGCACCAGCGATTGTGCCCAGGAAACCTTTACGAAAAGCGCCTTCACCGCCTTCTTTCCAGTTCCAGTTGCTGAGAGCGTTTGCCATGGCCCAGTGAGCGGCCGGATTAAATACGATTACCCGGTCATCCGGAGGAACCGCACTTTCGTCCATCCTCTGCATTGCCCTTCCAAGAATGGTAAAGGTATGCGGATCGACAAAGCCGGTAGTCTCGTTGATCTGATTAGGCACGTCAATGTATAGCGCCAGCAGGTCAGCATCCACCAGGTTAGCCAGGGCCGCAGCAGCCGGCCGGATATACCGCTCGGAATACTGCTCAATGGTCAAGGTCAGGTCCACGCTGTAAAAGTTCCAGGAGATATGGGCCTGAGTTGCCACTTCCATGGTGATATACTGCTCGGTTATGGTTTTCGTTGATCGAATTCGGGTTTTAGCCGCTTTGAACTTGACGGGTTTCCTTATGTCGACGGATCCGCCTTTTTTCGGCATACCTGGAAATTCGGACTCGTAATCACGATATACGAGCGCTCCCATTACCAGGTTATTTTTGAGTAGTCTTAACGCCTCAGCCGCTATCTCGTTGGGCGTTAAAAGGCTTTGTGTAGCCATTTCTAATCTCCTCTATTAGTGATGTCTGGCCCCCTGACCCTCGCGGTATTTCTCAAATTCGGCCTGAGTCATCTTACTCGGGTCCTTTGTTACCTCAGCAGATGATCCGACCGGCTTAATGGGATCGGGAGCGGTTGAATGTTTTTTGGTTGTGGAAGAAGGATTAGGGGCCGGATTAGCCGGCAAGTTAGTCTCAATTTGGGCCATAGCACGAGCGGCCTGCGTCGGAGTCATCCGGGAAACCTTTATTCCTTCAGTCCGGTTTTTTGCCAGGTAGTACGCCACGCCAGCGGGATTTTCGCAATCAGCCAGGAGATCAACGATCATCGGGGTTATTTGAACAGCCGTTTCGTCAAAAACGACCTCCGTAAAATCGTCAAACAGGTCCACGCCTTCATCCAACTTAGCGTGAAGGGTTTCTTCTCTTTGATTTGCCGTCCCGGCCGCATCTCTTTTTGCCTGATCGGCTTCCCATTCTGTCCGGGCGGCTTTCACCCTTATGTCCGCCTGATGCCCGGCCAGTGCCTTGACGTACTCGTTGTAATCCGTAAAATCTTCCTCTTTTGGTTCATCGCCAACAGTAGGAGCAGCAGCCGCAGCCGCTGGAATCTCTTCGCTTACGGGTTGCCCCGTGCGAGTTGCAAAACCCGCCCTGTTTCTCTGTTTCTGGAGAGTCTTGAGATTTTCTTTCTCTCTTGCGTTATCCTTTGCCAGCTGTTCTTTTTCGGCCCGCAAGGTTTCAATCTCTGACTTTACCGTTTCCGGGTCAGGGGTTTCGTCTACCCGTTGGATTACTCCCTCGGGTACAGTGGTCTCAACCGGCTCGGCGGTCGGTGTAATCTCCTCGGTAGGGACATTTAGTGCATTTTCTGGGACTGACATGATTCTTCTCCTTCAAAAAAGGGTTTCTCAGGCTCGTGGTCTAACCACTCCCTGGTGGGTCTGCCGAATAAATCGGCGGTATTGCCGCTCATCGACCGTACAAAACGGCCAATGGGTCTTGTACTCATTTCCATCCACTTCCATAAATGGTGTCGATGGTCTTTTCTTGTCTTGATATCGCCTTCCGGGAGTATTTTGCTATACCAATTCCCGGTATTATCCATAGGACAGCCGGCAAGTACGATTCGGGTGTAATCCAAAGCCAGGGCTATCTTATAAGCCAAATTCAGGGTTGTGCCGTTCCAACCGCCCCGCCCGTTCCGGATCCAGCGCACGTCAAAACCGTTTGAACCTGGATTCCAAGCATGTTTTACCACTTCTGGGGGTAATTTCTTGGCCACTCCCTGCATGTCGGCCATATGAGCGTCACCGGCCATAAAATGCTGAATGGGATGAGGCATAATCATCGGGGCATAGTTAAGACAGGCCGTGTCGTACTCAATCCAGCCCTCGGCTAGCTCATACCAGGCCCTGATATCCTTAAGGACATCCCGAGAGTCGCCCACAATCAGCAGTACATCCTTTTCCGGCTGCGGCTTTAATTCCTTCATGAAATTATCGATTATAGGCATGGCGTCATAGTCGCCCTTGACTATCCTGGTCGGAAATACCGTGTTCATGGAAATTATTTTGTGCATATTACCCACCCGAATTTTGAAAATACTTCCTTGAACTTGTCGGAATTATTGCCAAAATAAAAAAATATGCTGCCGTGAAGGGTATAGGGGATGTCCAGGTCAACCCCTACGTCCTTGTAGTGAGCTTCCTTTGGCGCATCCAATTTTATGCCGTTAATCTCTTCAAATACCCCCGTGTGGTCGCCTACCCACTCAATCGGCCTTTCATGAAAACATACCGCAGAACTGTGGCGGCCTAATTCCTGAAACCAGTCAGAATGAGTTTCTTCGGTATGAGTAAGGAAAATCATTTCATCCACGTTCCCAACGATCCACTGGTAAAGCGCCTTGTCCGCAAAAAGTTTAAGCCTGGGTCCATACGGAGAATTAAGCCATACCCGCCCGAACCATGGAACGATTAGCCCGTCAGTATGAACGGTATAGTATTCCTTTGCCTTGATTCGCTTCTGCACCCGGTCATCGGTTGCGGGGTCCAGGTCAATATCTCCCATCACCTCTCGGGCAGCATCAATATAGACTTGAGGCGTATACCACATTATCTTTTTCGACCCAACCAGAGGCATTATCCGCGCCCCGCCAGAACTATCAAGGCCACCGAATATTAATCCCATTTTTCCTCTACTGACCGGGTAACGGCTTCACGGCATCCGGTGTGTCCGGGTAATTCACCTGGGCCGGGTCCGGCTTTAGTATCTGGTCCTGATAAAGCACCCGGATTTCCTGACAGGTGGTCTTTAAGGCGACCCGATTAGCCCCGGCTTCCTGTTCCAATAGGTTGACTATCAGGTTAACGGGGACAACCACGAAATTAGGCGGAATTACCACATCCTGAATTTCCTTTGCCATTTCTCCGGGCTTTTCTTCCCTAATAGGACTTACCTTGTTTTTGGCCATCTTTTGCTCCTTTTTTCTCAGGCTTCCACTCACCACAGCCACGCTCGGCGGGCGGATAACCAATTTCTGGTTTAGGCGGATATCTCATGCACTCCACCGCCTCTTTATCCCAATATTTACAGTCGTTACACGGTCTTATGGGCATTCAGATGTTTCCCCTTTATTCATCCATTGCCAGGTAGCTATCCCCAGAATCTTGGCCGTGTACCCGCTTAAACTCCGGACCATACCAGCCTCTGATTGTTCCTTGAAATCCAGCCAGGCCATGAAATCGTAACCGGGCCACATCGGGCCGAAAGTCTCGGGCATCTTGAAATCCTGCTCAAAATACCAGTGTCCCTCAGTATCCATGGGGCAGCCGCCCAGAATCACCTTTTTATAACCCATGGCCAGACCGGCCAGGGTAGCGAACAGGGCACTCGAACCGTGAGCCCGGGTAACCAGCTTTTCTCCAGTCATTTCACTATGATGATAGTCATTCTGGGTCATTTCCCAGTCAACATCGAAGCCGTCCATCTCCCCCAGGGTATGTTTTATGGTCCCATTACCATTCGGCAGGTTCTTGGCCCAATGAATCGCGGTCTCGCCATCCGCATTAAACCAGTGCTGGACTGGTCTCGGGTACGCCTTGATGCACCGGCCTATACAACCCACGTCATGAGGTATTTTCCACTCAAGGAACGTAGCCATGTCATCGGGCATAGACCGGCCATCGCCCAAGATAAGCAGGACATCGTGGTTCCGGCTAATTTCGGGGCCGTTATGTAGTCTAATCTGCATTTTTGCCCCCCTGCGGTCCATCTGCAATGTCCTGGTAAATCTTTCTGGTCTCGGCCACTGCTTTATCGGTCTTAGCCACTGTTTCCTGGGCCTCTGCCTCTACGTTCGGGTCAGGCGGTGGCGGCTCCGGTTGCTGGATAGGCTTACCCTCTTTATCCTTCTGAAGTTCAGGCGGCAGCAGAGTTTGAAGCCGTTCTTTAATCTCATCGGCCCCGGGCCAGTCCATGTTCCCGGCCACCAGATCCGCTATCAGCATTCGGGCTTGATCCGGCAAGGCTTCCATAAGCCCCAACATTCCGTCAGCGGCCTCTTCGCGTTGAGTGTTGTAAGACGGGCCAATAGTAACCACCACGTCATATTTACCGGTGGACAGGTCATAAAGACGCTCTTCCCCGGTGATTTCGTCTATAAAAGGCTTGTTTAGCTGGACAAATTCGTCTGAGCCGTCCTCGCCCAATATTCTGATCACCCGCGCGGTGTCATAAATCACCGGGATCATGTCCACTATGACCTTGCCAGCGTATTTCAAAGCTCGACCCAGGTTATCGTAGTAAGCAAACGACCCCACATCACCCATGCGCTGCAGGGCTATTTCCTTACGGCCGGATGAACCAGAACTAGACTCTTTGCCCACACTTGGAGCCTGTAATCCCACCGTATCGTGCAAGTCCTGGTTGGATATTTCCATTTCGGCTAATATTCCAGTATTTGCGCTGATAGGATCGGGACGAAAAGGTTTAGCGCCTGGTACTTTTTCGTCGGCATTCCAGGGCAGATATCCCAAAACTTTTTTGTGAGCGCTAGCCCAGATAGTTTCAAAGCCCGCAACCATACCCTTGGTGATAACCCACGGCATCCGGGGAGCCAGGCTCGTTACTTCAGCGTTCTGACTTCGAGCGTAGTTGTAAAGCCGCATACTGTCCTTTGAATGTCGAGCGATGCCCCGATATATGGACTTATTTCCAATATTCAGCTCTTTACCCCAGACTTCACAGACAGGGATATACCTACCCGACTGCGGTTTAGGCCCTTCAAGGATTTCGGCCCCATTTGTCTTGTAGTAGACCAGCTTGTCGGTCGTAATTTCACGTGACCGTAGGACTTCCAGCCCCTCTTTCGGGGTTTCATCGTCAATCACAAACTCTTCGCCGGTATCCGGGTCCCGAACCAAATATACCTTGCCTTTGGCCTGCTCCTTGACGTAGTACTCAGCCACCCGGATGGGCTTTTTTGAACCGTGAAAATCAGAATCCCTAGGTAAATTCTCGAATTCCTTCATAGAAGCGTCCGGATATTTCTCTTGAAACTCATCTTTCCCCAATTCTTCCATCACAAAACAATACAAGGCATCCGACCGATCCCATTCCTGGGCGTTCGGGTCCCAGAACACAGAAAAGGGATTTCGGACCCGTTTGATCACTATTTCCTGGTCAAAAGAGTCATTTCCCACATATTGGGTCAGGATTCGAAAGGTACCCTTGCCGCATCCAACCGCTGATTCTGCGGCCGTGTCATAGGCAATCTCGGCCGCAGACTGCATTTCGATGTTTCGAATGAGCCCAGTCAACATTTCGGCGGTAGGCGGGTCAGACTCACTATCCACCGGCTTTATCTTGATTGATGGACTGTTCTGGCGAATATCACCATTTACCCGGTCAACCATCCCCGGCAATTTATTGACCGTTACACTCGGCCGGTCAGCACGATCCTTTAAAACTGAGTCTTCCCACTGGTCACCATCCAAAAACTTGAGGTCAGCCACCATCTCCTCATAGGCTATATAGGCCGCGTCATAGGCCAGTTTGAACCGGTCTCTTATTTCAGTTAGAATCTTTTTATCGTCAGCCATTAATTATTATCCTGAGTTATGGCTACTCCGTCTTTTCCTACATCATCCATTAACCATGCTGTTTCTTTAAATTTAAACTGGATAACGCTTTTAGGGACTTTGATTTTTTTATTACACCAGCGACACCAACAATCAGCATAATCGCCACCGCCGTATCCCCATTCTGTTTCGGAAAGTTCATGTTTTGTGATAAGATTGCAAAACCATTGAATTATTTTACTTATATAAGGTTTCCTTCCAGATACAAAAGACCAAGTCTGAGGATAATCTTTTCCTATTTCCTTAAATATTTTTCTAAGCGGTTGAGCCATTTACGCCATCCACCCTTGAGGCTGCGGTTGACCGGCCGGCCGCCCCATCAAAGAATCAAGTATCGCGGTATTATCCGACTTGCCCTCATAGCCCACCGCAAAAGTGCGGAAAGCATCAGCCCCGTGAATAGACCAGTCCCGAACAGGCTTGGTGCCCAGAATCTTCTTTTCTTCATCGTACTCAGCACGATAGTTATCCAGGGAATTGATACCTTTGGAGCATTTTTCTTCATCGAACCAGCATTGGGCTATCATGTTCCGGGCGGCCGGGATATGGACCTGTAAAATCATGTTCCAATTTCGGGCCCGCTCAACTATCTGGATCGGCTTGATACCCAGGGCTTCGGCCACCTCTTTCCTGGACTTAGCCACCTCAGCGTTAGTCATTTCACGCACGGCCGCGTCGTGGGGCATGTAATGATTTCCGTAGGTATAATCCTTCTCCTTCAACACCTTGGCGTAATGTTCCAGACCGTAACCCGCAGCCTCATAGTAATCAATCACGTTGTAGGATTTGCCCATCGGCTGAATAAACCAGATGGACATAGAATCATCTATCCCAAGGTCCCAGGCAGTATCAACCTCAACACCCGTATTGTGGGGTACCCGGGTGATCCTGCCCTGCTCTCTGGCTTCTCGCATCTGTCCGGCAAAGTAAGCGCCGAGTATGGCCCCTTCCCAGGAACATTCGTATTCCTGAAGATACAAGGCATCCCCAAACTCATCACCAAACAAGGCGCGATATTCTTCCCGGATATTGATTAATTGCTTAGGTGTGAATATGTCGGTATCTTTGGCCGATATCTTCTGAGCGAACCAATCATCACGCTTTTCAGCCAGTTCAAAGGTGGTCTTGCCGTGGTTGTTGCCGCGGCTCGTATAAATGAACATGGCCCAGCCACCGTTCTCTTCCAGGACGGGAGCGAGGTAGGCCCAGGCCAGAGGGTTTGCCAAGGCCCACTCGCTGAACACGATGCCGAGCGGAGGTGACCCGACCAACGTGTCGTAATTGTCACTCCCTACCAACTGCCAAGTTGACCCGCCCTTAAGCGGTATAAGCATATCCTGACTTCGAGGCGGACCGGATCGTATCTCGGGAGGAAATGCCTCATCTATCCGCTTCATACCGGTCCGGGGATTAACGGCGTTCCAGATAACACGCCGGCCTTGATTGTACTGGGGAAGTAGATGCCAATAATTACCGGGCCGCTGCATAGCGGCAGTTGCGGTGAAGTGGAGTGCCACATCGTCTTTGCCCCAGCGTCTATGAGCCACCTCAACCGCCCTCAAGCCCCCGTTTTCCATATAAGTCCACAGAGAAAGTTGGTCGGGCCGGGGGTGCCAGCCGTTATGAGGAAGGGTTATCTCCATCCTTACCTTTGCCGAATTGAATAATGTTTATAATGGTTTCCGCAGTCTCGGGGTCAAGGCTGATTTCCTTAGGGAGCATGGGCTTGATGAAGTTCTCATAGAACCACTTAGGATTTTGCTTGGCGCAAGCGGTCAAGCCCTTACCCTTGTCCTCAAGATCCTTGTGAATATCCATGATGAGGTCACGGAGGATAGCGTTCCGCTTGTTAGGCACACCTTTAGGGCGGCCAGGACCTGGACCGGGCGGTAAATTAGACTTGAAGGGCTTTTTGTTTTCGGTAGTTTCTTTATCTGGATCAATCATCTACCAAACAATGGCGATATAAACCACTACTTGTCAATAAAGTGATTGCTATATGAAATTATTTGGGGATTATAGTGCTAATCAGGGGATTTCGAATGATATAGGCCCCGTGCTGGACCTCTTCCACCGTCTTGAAATACTGCTGGCAGTCCTCACAAAACCTCTGGCGAATAATAGCCGTCTCGTATGACCGGGTATCCTTGACCTTGTGGTTGGTGGATTTACAGTAAGGGCAGGTCATTCCACATCAATCCGGTAGACGTTGGTTGCACCACGATATGTATTGAGATATGGCCACGCTCTCTTGAGCCATTCAATGAAAGCGTCAACGTCCTCATATCCATAATCAATATTACCATCTTTCAAGGCCAAGGGTATCCGCTTTCGTAAATCCTCAATCATTTTATTACAGTTGCCCCACTCTATATCTACTGTGTCCATTGAAAGTTTATATCCCCGCTCCCCACAAAACCCTGTAAACTCCCACGAATGCAAATAATGCAAATCCGTCTTGCTCATCACCGCCCCGAGCATATCCAGGGTCATCCAGATTATACCGCGGGGATTCAGGAAGGCCGGACTCGAGGTTATCACGGTCTTGGGCTTGAAATGCTCTATCATCCATTGAAGCTCTTCGAAGGGCTTGTCCAGGTGTTCGAGTACGCCTTGCATGACTATGCGGTCTGGACCTTGAGCAACTATATTACCGTCTTGAACAAAACATTCTTCCCATGGCGGCATCCAGACTCGATAATCACTACAATATAAATTTTGATGAGGATATTTTATTTTCCCTCTCTGAATCGCCGCATGAGAATAGTCCATTCCTGTGGTCTGCGCCCCCTTGTTGAGTATTTGAAAAAGTAAATCCCCCTCACCACATCCGATTTCCAGCACCTTCAGCCCCTCCCACGGCTCACCCATCTCAAGAATGGCCTGACGCTCGATATCCCCGGAGTCAAACCAGGCGGACTGACCCTGGCTGTGCATTTCGTTGTATTTGGCTTTCAGATCTTTGTTATCCATTCGGCACCCCCCAATAATCACAGTCTCGACAGCCGAGCAGTAAATCCCGACGTTGTTTAAGATGTATGTCAATCCAGGCCAGCCGCTTCGGACTGTTCCAGAAATAATCCAATGATTCATCCTTGATATTCCCTATCACCAAATCCTGCTTCGGATCAAACCGGACGCACAGGCTCACGTAACCCTTGCGGTCTATGGCCAAATGATTCAGGAGGTCCAGGCAGATACCTATTTCGGGGACGGTGACGGGTTTTTCGTAATCTCGGGAGCCGTCAGGTAAATGGAGGGTTCGCCTGCATATAATCCCAGAAAACACCCCCCACCTTTTTTCATCCACTTTACCAAGTAACCGAAGGACAACTCGGGGCCGACGCAGGCCTTTTTTCTCAAGAAATTTCCACGCCACCTTGAATTGCGCATCTGCTTCCGGGTCATTAGGTATGACCGAAATGGTAAGCACGTCCAGAACATCGATAATCTCATCAGCTTTCTCCATAAGTAACTTGCCGTTGGTATTAAACTGCTTTATCTGGTCTGGAAACAGCCGTAGGGCGTCACCCAGGCGCGGGTAAAGAAGCGGTTCCCCGTTATTGTGAAACTGTATCACCGTATCATACGGAACCTGAGCCGCTATACTCTCCACCATCTCGAAAGGCATGTCCCCCCAATCGCAAAGGTCAGGGTATTCCCGCTCCATCTTGCGGCGGCCGCACATGGCGCAGGACTTGTTACAGCGACTAGTCAGTTCGAGGTGGATAAAATTCATACCGCCCTAAACCCCCTGAAATCCGTCTTCCCCTCGATATAAAGTTTCCGGGCATTAGCCCCGATATTGTTAGCCTGCCGCTCGTAATAATCGTCTATCAATAGGCTGTTGGCCTCATACAGCATCCGATGAGCGTCCGGCGTGGATATATCCGTGAAATTCACGGTCATGAGGTCTGAATTGACGTGCTTATGCTCGTAAAAATCCTCCGGCCCCTCGAGTAGGCCGTCCGCTATGGCTTTTTTGTAAAGCGGTGTCCCCGGGTACGGCGTGACCGGCCGAATGGTGCGAAGCTCAGGCCCCTTGTTATATTTTCGAATAAAAGCCGTACTTTCGAGTAAGTTCTGGTGCGTATCACCCGGGAAGCCCCAGATAATATTGATGCCAGGGACTATGCCGGCTTCAATAGTATTCTCTATCCCCTGGTGAATTCGTTCCACCGTCAGGCCTTTGCCCATCTGATTGAGGATCATTTGATTTAAGGATTCGATCCCGTAATTTATATACTCGCATCCGGAGGACCGCATCAGTTCTAAGATTTCCGGTGTCGCGAAATTCAACCGTCCATTGCAATCCCATTTTATCTTTAAACCTGATTTTAATATAACCTGGCATATCTCCGTCACCCTCCTTTCCGACCCCATCAACAGTTCATCCGAGAACTGAAAATGGGTTATGTTAGCGTTTTTATACAGCCATTTGACCTCTTCCATGATAGCCTCAACCGACCGCTCGTGAAATCCCTTCCGCATCCGGTAACAAAACGAACATTGCCACTTACAGCCCCGGCTTGACAGAATCGGAAAGCAGAAATCAGTCAGGTTAGAAGTCGGCCATCTGATAAGCCGATAAATATTTATGAGGTGACTCCATTCCTCGTAACTCTTGACGTGCATCCGGTTCTCTTCGTAGGGCTCACCTAAAACCACGCCCCGTTTATCGGATTCAATCACTCGCTTGATACCATACTCACCGTCACCCACCACTACGGCGTCAGCCTCGAGCTTACCCATGAACCAATCAGGCTCGGCAGCCGGACCGTGGCCGCCCAGGATATAGGTAAATTCTTTACGGCGCGCACTCCGGTTTATGGCCCGGCTCAAGCCCTTGGCTTTTTTATACTGATAATATCCGGCCACGAAACCCAGGCCCACGAAATCAAACGGGTTTTCGTCTAAAATAGTAGTCAAAGCCGAATCCGGAGCATGAGATATATCCTGATGCCAGACACCCACCGTATGGCCCCGAGTCATGAGGTACGAATACAGGGCAAACACGTTCTGCGGGAAAAAGGGTATGTGGGAGCCGTTGTCGTAGCTGATTAGGAGGATTTTAGGCATTAAACCGGTCTTTCATTATTAAATCATGTTCAAATTTGGCTCTTTCGCCTAAAATTTCATACAACTCATAATGTTTCTTCTTTTTAGGCCACCCATAAACAACCCCCCTCACAAAAGCAATCACGCAATAAAATAACAAAAATCCCTCTATGCCCCAAAATAAATACCAACATGCCCTCATTCAAAATACCTCATCTTCTTTGCATTCTCAGCTTCAGCCGCGGTAATAGTTTTAATTCCCAGTCCCCTGGATTGTTCGGCCATCCGGCAGTAATCGACCAGTTTCTGTAACCCAGGCCGTTCCAAGCTGGCCGCCTGGTCTGACCCGGACATAGCCCGGTCTAGGGTGATGTGAACTTCTATGATCTCGGCGCCCATGAGTACGGCAAAAGCCGGTATTATCGGACTGACCGCATGACTTGAGAAGCCTACCTCAATGCCCGGATACCGCCCCCTTAAGGTCTGAATCATGGCTAGGTTAGTTCTGTCCGGCGGACAGGGATATTCCCCGACACAGTGGAGTAGGGTATAATTTTGACTGCGACCGTATTTCTCAAACATAGTCACGGCCGCCCTCACATCGTTCATGGTACTCATGCCGGTGGAAATCAGGGTAAACTTTCCCGTGGCAGCCACCGCCGCCACAAGATCCAGGTTGGTGAGCATGGGGCTGGCTATCTTGTGCATGGGCGGGTTAAATTGTTCTATGAATTTAACAGAACCGACATCCCAACAAGACGCGAACCAGGGAATACCCACCTTTTTACAATGCCGGTCTATCTCCTGGTATTCCTGAACTCCGAACTCCAGGCCATATTTCTGGTCACCCTGGGTATTGCCCCAGGAACTGTCCCTTGGCTGTTTCAAAAATTCCTCGGTGTATACCTCGGATACAGTTCGCTTCTGAAACTTCACGAAATCCGCGCCGCAGTCCTTGGCCATATCAATTAAAGCCTCGGCCACCTTAATGCTTCCGTTGTGATTGATTCCAATCTCCGCAATAATTTTGATTGACACGCTTAAACGTCACTTTCTCCCTCTTGGTTATTGGTTAAATTTTCTCCACCACCTCAATTAAGTTACCGTCCCGGTCCGCCACCCAGTTCACGGCTATATGCGGATTCCAGTTACCCTGGACCAGCTCGATCATCTTTCCCTCACGGTCCTTCATCTTGAGCACCAGCAGGGTTTCGATATGCGCACACTGACTGAACCCGAGCGCCTTATATTCTTTGGCCGATTCCCCCAAGTCCTTGACCAGAATCCCGACGTGTCTAAGGGTGGGCATCCAAAACCTCCTCCACCGCTTGGGCCAGAATCCGCACCCCAGCCTCGAGTTGTTCATGGGTTATCACAAAGGCCGGTCCAAGTTTTACCCATTTCCGGCCGGTATCCACCACCAACAGCCCCAGGTCCTGGCATTTTTCGGCCACCGCGTGAGCTGTTTCAGCGTCCTTGAACTCGAGTCCGGCTAGTAAACCTTTACCGGCATGAGTGCGGACGGGCAGTTTATCAAGCAGGCTGGCCAGGAATTCACCCTTTTCGAGTGAGGCCTGAATCAAGTCATGCTCCTGGATTTCCTCGATTACCTTACAGCCCACAGCCGCCATAATCGGGTGACCGGAATGAGTGGAGTGAAGGTTAGCCGCCTCGAGCGTGACCTTGTCCTCCATGATATATTTCGGGCCGAGTAGGGCAGACAGGGGCAGGCCGGCGCCACAAGCCTTGCCGATGATTACGAAATCAGGCATCAAGCCGTCATACCACTGATGGGCAAACAGTTTTCCGGTCCGGCCAAACCCGCCCTGGATCTCGTCTACACATAAAGGGATATCCCGAAATTCTTTTTGAAGGTCTATTATCCGTTCAACGGTGGGCTTTCGTTTATGGAACTGAGCCGATGGCGCATGGTAGGGTTCAATAATCATACCCCCAGTCCGCTCCGGTGAGGTAGCAAACCGGCCCTCTCCAAGCTCGGGAAATATACCTAGCCCGCCCCAGGATAATCGGCCGGCCATTATCAGGGCCCCTAGAGTCCAACCATGGAAAGCATCACACTTCGGGGCATCATCCCCAACCTCATCCGGGTCCACCAGACCACCCCATACCCCAGGCAAGCCGGTATAGGTGCGCACCAACCGCCACCAAGCCTCGGTTGCCTCGGCCCCGGTACAAAATAAAGCAACGCTTTCAAAGCCGGTGAACTCCTTGAGCATATCCCGATATCTGGCCGCCCACGGATTGTCATAATGGGCGTTATAGCAGCCAACCATGGACATTCGGTCTAACGTTTCCCATATAGCCGGGACGTTATTACCTAGAATTGAGGCAAAAATTCCACCAGAGGTAAAATCTAACCAACTTTCATCTCCATCCTTTTTCTTGTTAGGCCCCTGATAAAAATAACAACCACGTCCATAATCAAATTCAAGCATCTAAAAACTCCTCCATAATTCTCCGAGTCCGCCGCGTTTCCAGGCAAACCACTCGGCGTATTGTAAGTCTTCCGGCGTATCTATCTCGATGGTGCGCGGGGTGATATACCCGATGCACCGGCCCCACAGCTTACCCGTCTCCCGGGCATAAGACGGTTTAATCAGGTCTATATATCCGTTGCCCTTGAAACTCCTGAAACATTCTTGGTTAGGCTTTCCGGTGTTTTCCATACTATCCCCCACGATAGGGGCCAGAAACCCGCCCAGGTTAAGCCGGAACATCTTCTCCACGCTTTCGGGCATTTCCTCAACCGACCGAAGCGAGTCCACTGATTCATAAGACTTGACCATCAGCTTGATAGCCTCTTCCAGGTGATACAGGGCCCGGTAGGGTGTGGTGGGCCGGAGATAGGCGATAAGATCATAACCCAAAGGACCGTCATATTCGATTAAATGATTAATGACTTCAAAATCACCAGATGAATCCAAGGCGAACTCTCTTGGCCGCATAGCCACTTGTGCCCCTTCGTTTTTAGCAATTATCATATAGGCTGGGCTGTCCGTACTCACCCAGACCTCATCAATCAAGTCACAGGCCTGGGCCGCTATGATGGAATGGGCCAGCAAAGGCTTACCCCCCAACTCCACGATATTCTTGTCCTTGATTCGCTTCGAACCCTTGCGGGCTGGTATTAAAGCTATGGTTTTCATTCCTTCTTTTCTCCATCCAAAACTCTTCGGGTGATATTGAAGTGTTCGCACCCATCGCATTTCTCCAAATTTCCCGTAGTACTGGAAAAATCGTAACACTCCTGTCGAGTAGTCACCCCGTCCTTTTCTGGACACATGATTTTCTCAAGCTTGAAATCATCCTCAAGGTCAATTACGGTTTCTTCTCCAATAAGCCCCGCCTTAACCAGCTTGGTATGATTACGAGCGTTGGACTTTTCGCCACGAGTAAGTGCATCCATAATCAATTTACTTCGTTTCTCGCTTTGAGAAAAAAGCGAAACGTGCGCCGAAACTTCTTCTGGCTTAATTTTACCAGACATAAGCCGCCGCCTAAGTTGTCTAATCTCCTTAATTTCAGTTTCCCATAGCGCCATTTTTTATCATCTCCTTTAATTTTTTAAACTCTCTATGAAATACAAGTTGTTTACGTTTTAATTCAATCATTCCCGGAGTTACATCTCGATAAGGAATTCCCGTTCGCTTGCTAATTTGATCTTTTATATAGGGCAACGCCATATATATCCGATTTCGTTTTCCCTCATTTTTAATAGAATATGCCTCTGGCGGGAGTTTCCGTCTACGATCTCTTTCGTGACACCCACAAGAAACAATTCTGCGATCCCCCTTCCTGCCCAGGTCGCTGGTTGATACTTCTTTTTTTCTACCACATCGCAAACACTTACACAGCCACCCCGCGTTGACCCCCGTACTTCCACGGCTTGCCAGTTTAATTATTTTTAGCCAGCCGCGTTTTTCCCCGGCAATGTCTATATTATGAGAATTTCTTGGCTTGCACCCACACGATAGTAAATTATTTTTTCTCGTAAGTTTTAAAGTTGCACCAGGGAACACAACATAATTCCCACAATCACACTCACATTCCCATAAGGCCCTACGGTGCTTATCCATGCCGATATACTTTTTTACCATCACAAGATCAAACCGCCCTCCCTCAAGATTGTCATAATGCGGCATTAAGATAATTTCACTCCCTCAATTCCCAAATTCTCAATCACATCCTCAACCGAATAGGCCACAAAGCCTATGCCGCCGGCCTGATTCACGCTATAAAGAAAAAGCGCCTGCTCTAATGACGGCTTACGGCCAGGCACCTTAACCTCGATGGCCAGTAATTTACCCTCGAAACATCCCAAGATATCAGACACGCCTTTAGGCTCACTCATCGGCCCCTGCCATTGCTTCCAATGCCAGATACCCTTGAGGTTGAGTACGTCCCGGATCTGCTTGGTGATATCAGCTTCTTTGAGGGGCATTAATTCCTTTCCTGATTATGTCAGCGCAAATTCCAGACAGAAATAGGTCACAAATAAGGTCTAAATCGCTTGATTTCAAAAACCTTTGAGCTGCCTGTTTGGTTAATTTCATGTCATGTAATCTGTATGCCTTGGTTCCGCAGTTTAACTTTCTTCCTTTAGCGTCCTCGATGGCGTTATCAATCACCGCACACCATAACCTACGGATATCAAGGTTTAATTCCGGTCTTTCCTCTATACTTTCGGTTATATTCTCTTTCACTCCATCCCCTTATCCCCGACAGATTCCCGGAGTCCCTGTAATTCAGCGTCAGACCTTTCTTCATGTTCTGAAAGATTCCAGTTCTTGGTTGTGGAGTGGGATAAACTTTTAACATCGTCCTGGCCCCGTCCCATCTGGGCCTGAATCCGGTCAAACTTCTCTCTCAGGCTGCCTGGACTCTGCACCACGAAAGAAGCATCACTTTTAAGGTTAAGGCCGTAAAG
>SDBT01003966.1_pt1 | contig 25336 bp, 29 predicted proteins | sample 2277101 | NCBI WGS metagenome assembly SDBT01 (sample SAMN10404973, study PRJNA504765) | marine sediment metagenome | isolation source: marine sediment core GS10_PC15, 103 cmbsf | place: Arctic Ocean: Southern Knipovich Ridge | collected 2010 | reverse complement strand
GCAGGTCACGTCCGCGCACGGATCGTCGTCGCCGTCTCCGGAGCAGCCGGCGGCTGCAACGGTTGCCATCAGCAAGAAGATGATCAGCTTCCGCCAGTGGTTTGGTTCTGCGTGTCTCATGTTCCACTCCATTGGACGATTTTTCTGGCTTCGTCTCTTGCCTTCCCGAGGTCGAGCACACGATATGAGTCGAGGCATCGAGATGGTGTTTTATCAGTGTGCAGGAGGATAGGCGCTCTTCCGCGGATTGTCAAATGGTCGAGTGCTGTCGTTGCCCTGACGGGCATCGAGCTTCAGGAGGCGCGAGTAGGTCGGGTCGAGAGCCCGGGCTTCGCATTTCAGGTCGATGTCCTCGTCTCGTCCGGTCACGCCCAGGGAGATCGGGCTCCCTGTTGCGATGGACTGACGGACCGCGTGGATGGCTTTGCCGGCCTGCGAGAAGACGTCGAAGCCGTTCACCCGGCCCACTTGCATGCCCTGGCGAAACAGGCTGCAGTTCTCCAGCGGATCGAAGCGGATCGCCTCTCGGGTCCGCGAAAACGAGATGCGTTTGCCCTCGCAGTCGCACCTGGCCAGGATCATTCCGAGATGTCTCCACATGCTGGAACGCTCGTCCTGTACATCCACCTCGGAAAAATCGGCGAGTCTCACCTGGAGGCCGGCGTCGCGCAGCATGTCGAGGAAGAAGGTGTCGGCGCCCTCGGCGAGGCCGAAGTGCAGGACCTTCTCGATGCGGGCCGGCGCCAACTCGTCCTCCATCAGGGACTCGTAGGTCTCTAAAAAGTCGTAGAAGGAGAACGTCCCGGAGTTCCTCGACCTGGCGCGCCGCATCATTTCGATGAACAGGAAGCCGGGTTTCTCCCCCGCGTGCTTCTTGAGGACCATCTGATCGGCGAAGAACACCAGCACCGGGCCGCAGGTGTACAGCGTCCTGAAGTTCCGGTGGCGCTGCTGGATCGTAAGCGGCCTGCCTTTCTGCAGGAGGATGCATTCGTTGGCTGCCTGCACCATTCCCTGATCGATGTCCTGCTGCTGGATCAGCCCGCGTTCCTTCTGGGCCAGGAACGCAAAGTACTCCGACGTTCCCTCCATGAGCCAACAGTCGGTCCCCTAGAGACGCTGCCGGACGACGGAGCCGTTCCAGAGGTGGAAGACCTCGTGGGCCACCATGTGAGCCCATCGGGAGAGATCCTCCTGGTTCTCCACGTCGCTCAACCGGGAATGGACGGCCAGTTGCACGATGCGGTTGAGAATGCCGCCGCCCATGGAGAAGCCGGCGCCGGTGGACCTGGTCGGATGGTACGAGATGAAGAAAGAGGGCCTGAAGTCCATCGAGAAACCCGTCAGCTCCCGGTAGTAGTCGACCAGCCACGGCAGGAGCTCCCGCGTCTTCTCCAGGAACCAGGGGGGGAAGCCGGGATCGACCAGGAAGGTCCCCAGCCCGGTCTCGATGGGCTCGATGCTTCCGAAGTACGCGTAGGTCCTCTTGTCCCGGTCATCCTCGGCCGCCTGCCAGGCCAGCTCCCTTGCCGCGCGTTTGTCGTTGGCGATGATGGTCCGCCCTGCCCGGGTCCGGAAGAGATACCGGGACGAGTATTTTGTCTTTGCCTGGCGGAGCGTGTCCTTCGTGCATTCCCCGGCCTCCGGGCAGAACAGCGGCGTCACCTGCAGGTCCCCGGTGAAGAGCAGCCGGCTCCCGTCGGTGAAGTGGACGTGCAGCTCGTACGCCTTCGGCTTTTCATCGAAGTCGGACTCGAAGGAGACCGCGAACGAGGTCGTCGGACTTGCGGGGTCCTCGACCATGAGGATCTCCCTTGCACCCACGACCTCCCAGACAGGCGGCTTTCCGGAGCCTTCCGGGGACACCGGCTTCCATCGCTTCGACCGGTAGATGTTGTGGCTCTTGGAAAGGCGGATGGCCGGAGCAGGGTGAGGGAGGCGGTATCTCACCTCCCAGCGGTCGGCCGCGGGGAGTTCGGTCACCTCGATGAGGATGGACGGAGAAGACGCTGCCTTCCGTGCCGAGGCGGCCTTTTGGGGGTAGGCGGCACTGCCTGGCCGGGCGCCGCCTCCCGAACAACCAACCGTTGCAACGCATACCACCAGCGAAAAGACGATCGCCTTCCACTGTCTGTTGGATGCTGCGTGTATCATTGATTCCTCCCCTGGACGGTGTTCGCGGCTTGTCAATCACCTATCGCGATTATCCCTGCGCTTCAACGAGAAAAGAGTCCCGCAAGTTGGGATGGAAAGAAGGAGGGATGCGTGCTATGATCCACGGTGATGACGGGTAGCAGGACGGCAGCCAGCGAAGAATTCGAGGAGCATGCGGGCCTGGAGCGTTACCGCCGCGGACTGCGGCGGCGCGGGGAGGAGGAGATCCGGGAGCGGATCGAGTTGGCCGCCGAGGCCCGCAGGGCCGCGGAGCGATGTGCTCGACGGCTGACGCGTGATTTCGGGGCCACGGAGGTCTGGCTCATCGGCTCCACCACCAGTCCCCACTCCTTTCGACGCGGCTCGGATATCGACCTGGTGGTACGCGGCCTGCCGCCGGAGGACTTCTACCGAGCGGGTGCCATCATAGAGGAGGAGGCCTCGCCCTTCGCTGTGGATATCATGGACATGGACGTGGTAAGCCCGTACGTGAGGGAGCGAATCATTCCTCGTGAGGGGGTGCGCCTTGCCTGATTCACCGCGAACGCCGCACATCGACGAGGAGCAACGCCAATCCCTCCTGCGCCTCCATGACGACATCGCCCTGGATCTGGAGGTACTGGGCAAGGTAGAGGAAGAGGTCTCTCAGCTCATGCCTTCGCTGGGCGAGAAAGATCCCGGAGCAGTGGTGAAACGGGCAACAGCCTCCATGCTTCACGACATCTACAAGATCATCGAGAGCAGCTTCCAGCGCATAGGAAAGCTCCTGAACGGAGGACTGCCCGACGGGGCCGAGTGGCACAAGGATCTCCTGGACCAGATGGCCAGGCCCCTGACCGATGTCAGACCTTCAGTGGTCACCGAAGAGCTCCGTGGCCGTCTAAATACCTACCGTCGCTTTCGACACGTGGTGGTTCACGGGTACGGCCCTTACCTGAAGTGGGGCCGTGTCTTTCCGCTGGTCAAGGACGTGAAGTCGCTTTGTGCTGACTACCGCGTCCAGATAGAGGACTTTCGCAACTTCCTTCGCGAGTTGGCCGGACCACGTTAGTGACATAGCGACAAGGCCCATTGTTTTTCCTACAAGCCAGAACCGGAGGGAGCCCGTGGTCGTAGCAGCGGAAAACACACTCGTACATCGGCTTGCAGGTTGGGCGGAGCGGGCGCCGGACGTCCCCGCCATCCACGAGAAGGACGCCTCGGGCGCCTGGCAGACCCACACCTGGGCCCAGTACTGGCAGGCCGCGCGGGATACGGCCAAGGGGCTGATCGCGTTGGGGCACCAGGTCAGGGACTGCGTGGCGATCGTCGGCGGCTCGCGCTGCGGCTGGGTGATCAGCGAGTTCGCCATTATGGCGGCGCGCGGCGTGCCGGCGCCCATCTACCCGAACAGCACGACCGAGCAGGCGTCGTACATCGTCGACCATTCGCGCTCGAAGATCGCCATCTGCGACACCGCCGAGCAGCTCGCCAAATACCGCGGCGGCATCGAGCAGGAGCTGATGAGCGCCGAGAAGCTCGTCATCATGGACGAGCCTCCGGACGACGACGAGCGGGTGATCTCGCTCGCGGCGCTGCAGGAGCTCGGGCGGAAGCAGGACGACGCGGATCTCGACAAGCGCATCGCGGAGCTGACGACCGACGAGACGGCGATGCTCATCTACACGTCGGGCACGACCGGTATGCCCAAGGCGGTCGAGCTCTCGCACACCAACATGCTCGCGCTCATCGACGCGCTGCTGGACTGCTACCCGATCTACCGCAACGGGGTCCCGTTCCGGGTCGTGAGCTACCTGCCGCTGTGCCACGTGGCCGAGCAGATCGCGACCAACTTCGCGCAGCTCACGATCGGCGGCCAGGCCTTCTTCTGCGCGGACATGACGCAGATCAAGGACTACCTCGTCGAGGTGCGGCCGACCATGTTCCTGGGCGTGCCGCGGGTCTGGGAGAAGTTCCAGGCGGTCCTCGAGAGCCGCTTCGCGGAGGCGAAGGGGATCAAGGGGTGGCTCGCGGGGTGGGCCCGCAGGACCGAGCTCGCGTGCTTCCAGAAGGACCTCGCGACGGGCACCGAGTCCCTGGGGTTCGCCCGGAAGCTGGCGCGGAAGCTGGTGATCTCCAAGGTGAAGGACGCGCTCGGGCTCGATCAGCTGGCGGTGGCGGTCACCGGCGCCGCCCCGATCTCGATAGGCACGCTCGAGTTCTTCGCGTCGCTCGGCATCACGATCTACGAGGTCTACGGGCAGAGCGAGACCACGGGCATCGTGACGTCGTCGCGCCACGGTCAGCCGCACTTCGGCACGGTGGGCCGCGCGCTCAACGGCGTCGAGATCAAACTGGCCGAGGACAACGAGATCCTGGCGAAGGGCCCTGTCTGCACCAGGGGCTACCTGCACATGCCCGCGGAGACCGAGGAGCTCTTCGACGACGAGGGCTGGCTCCTGACCGGCGACCTCGGCGTTATGGACGACGACGGGTACCTGCGCATCACCGGGCGCAAGAAGGAGATCATCGTCACGGCCGGCGGCAAAAACGTGGCGCCGGCCGAGATGGAGGCCCACATCATCCAGATCCCCGGCGTCGCGCAGGTCGTGGTGGTGGGGGACAAGCAGCCCTACCTGACGGCCCTCTTGACGCTCGACCCCGAGGCGCTAGACGTGCTCGCCGGCGTCGCGGGGGTCCCGTCGGGGTCGCTCGAGGAACTCGCCAAGAACGAGAAGGTCCAGGCCTGCCTGATGGACCAGGTGGAGAAGGGCTGCAACACCAAGGTCGCGCGCTATCAGACCATCAAGAAGATCTGTGTGCTCCCGGTCGAGTTCACGGTCGAGGGGGGCGAGGTCACGCCGACGATGAAGTGCAAGCGAAACGTCGTCGTCGAGAAGTACAAGGACGAGATCGCGGGGCTCTACGCCTGACCCCCCTATTCGTTGTCTTGCCTGGCCTTGTCTTGACGGTCTTGACTTTACGGTCTTGACGCTATATGTTGAAAGCATGGAACGGGCATTCCTGACCGCAGCCGAGGCCTTTGCAGAGACGCTGGAGGAGCTCGCGATCGACGAGAGCATCCCGGCGGCGGCGCAACGGGCGCTCGGCCAGCGCGCCGCCCTGTTGGCGGCAGGGCTGTACGAGTGGAAGCAGCAGGTGGGCCCCACGCTCACCGGCAGGCAGTTGAAGATCCTGTTGGGCATCAAGACCCGCCAGGGTGTCCACGACCTGCTCAAACGCGGGCGCTTGCTCGCCTTAGAAGCGCAGTCCGGTCAGTGGGTTTACCCGTCGTTCCAGTTCAACGAGCGCGGCCGCCCGCACGCGGTGATGACCGAGGTCCTGGCGCACTTCGCCGGGGCTGACGTCAGCCCGCATACCATCGCATCCTGGTTCACCAGCCCGCAGGCCCTTCTCGACGGTAATACACCGGCGGTGTGGTTGAAGCGTGGCGGCGAACCGGAGCGAGTCGTCGAGGCGGCCCGTCGCAGCGCTGCGCGCCTGGGTCGCTAGGGTGGGCTACCCTGAGCCCTCTGAGCCAACCGCCGGCCGACCTGCGCGGATTTCCGTACTGGACGCTGAAGACAATAAAGGTGCTGGCCCGGGTCCACCGGCAGGCTCGTAATCCGTGGTTCTTCTGCTCTGACGGATCAGGCCGGTTCGACCTGGTCGCACAAGTCGGCCAAGGCACCTGCTACTTGGCCGAGAGCCCACTCGGTTCGTTCGTAGAGGTGTTCCGGGACACGGTGTTGGTGGACGAAGCCGACGTGGTAAAGCGGCAGCTGAGCATGCTGTCTGCGCCTGGCGCCATGAAGCTGGCGAACTGCACGTCGAGTCGTGCCCGGCGGTTCGGGGTGACTGGGGCTATCCACTCAACGGAGAACTACGGCCTCACCCAGGCCTGGGCGGCCGCGTTCGAGGGCACGGGCTTTGGCGGCGTGCGCTACCTTGTGAGCCACGATCCCGCACAGAAACTCGTCGGCATCGCGCTCTTTGGCCCGGCGGGCGATCAGGCCTTTCCGGTCCAAAGCACAGCTGCCATCGACAAGAAGCTTGTCGCGGCGGCTGAGAAGAGGTTCGGGATCAAGGTTCGGCCAGCGCCGTAGGCCGTTCGTCGGATTTTGGTTGCAGCGGCGCTGGAAGGTTTCGTCAAAAAGCCCTACTCGATCGGCTCGAGCACGAAGCGCAGGCCGCCCACCTCGGGGGGGCAGACGAAGTCCATGGGGTCGAACTCCTGGATCGGCGAGGTGCAGGTCACCGGCTTGTCCCCGCGGCCCTGGATGCTGGTCTGGATCACCACGGTGGCGTTCTCGGCCGAGCGGGGATTTTTTATGAACATGCCGACAACGTCGAGGCCGGACAGGTCCTCGGTGTAGGCGATGGTGCAGTCGTCGCGGTCGATCCGCAAGGAGACCGAGTGGGTCCGGGTGTCGCCGCCATGGATGCGGTTCAGGCGGTAGGGCTTGTCGTCCAGGTTGTCGATCGTCGAGCCCTTGCACTCGGAGATTTCGATATCCCTGGCCATCCAGGGGCACAGCACACAGCCGCACAGCAGGCAGCTCGCCATAAGCAGACCCGGGGCGATCGAGCGAATCACGCCGCACCTCCGTCCTCGTCGGGCTGCTCCAGGTCCGGCGAGATCATCCGGTCGACCTTGTCCATGGCCTTGTTGGCGCCGGCCATGCGGTAACCCTCGCGGGCGAACTGGAGCTTGCCCATGTCCAGGGCCTGGTCGGCAATGCGGCGCCATTCCTCGTCGTCGGCCGCGACGCCCTTGGCCTTGAGGCAGCGGTTGAACAGGAACACGTCGCCCTCGTCGCTGGCCGTTTGCCTGATCTGATTCAGGCCTTCTACGTGGCCGGCGCGCTCGAAGAAGTCGATGGCGTCGTTGTACCAGCCCGCGGAGAAGAACCTCTGTCCGTGCTCGATCAGGGTCTGCTCGGTGGTGTCCTCCGCGAAGAGCATCTTCTGTTTCCGCTTGACGTCGGGCAAGCCGGTCTCTGCCATGTCCACCTCCTCGAACCGATCGCAGTCTACCCCAGCCGCTTGTGCATCTCAAGGCCGTGGCGTATGTTCTCGGCCCATGGACGACGCGCCGGCCATCAAAACGAAGAAACTCAGCAAGCGGTTCGCGGGCACGGTCGCGGTGGACGAGCTCGACCTGGTGGTGCCGGCCGGGATGTTTTACGGGCTCCTGGGGCCCAACGGGGCCGGCAAGTCCACCACGGTGGGCCTGCTGACCGGCACCATGCGGCCCAGCGGCGGCGCGATCGAGCTGCTCGGGCGGCGGTTCGACCCGGACGACCCCGCGTTCAAGTCCAAGATGGGCGTGGTGACCGAGGAGCCGTCTTTGTTCGAGCGTCTGCGGGGCCGGGAGCAGTTGCTGTTCACCGGCCGGATGTACGGCCTGGGCCGCCAGGAGTCGGCCCGGCGGGCCGACGAACTGCTGCGCCTGGTGCAGCTCGAGCCGTACCGGGGCACCCTGATCGCCGACTACTCGCGCGGCATGCGCAAGAAGCTGGCCATCGCCTGCGCCTTGATCCACGCGCCACGGCTGCTGTTCTTCGACGAGCCGTTCGAGGGGGTGGACGTCACCAGCGCGGACACCATCCGCAGGGTGCTCATCGGGCTGACCGGCCGCGGCGCCACTGTTTTACTGACCACCCACATCCTGGAAGTGGCCCAGAAGATCTGCCAGCGGGTGGGCCTGATCCACCGCGGCCGGCTGGCCTTCGAGTCCGACGTGGCCGAGCTCACCCGCCAGGGCCGGGACCTGGGGGAGGTGTTCCGCTCGGTGGTGGGCGTGGACGACCGGATGCCCCTGCCCGGATGGCTGGTGGGAGGGGCGGCGGATGACGCGGATGCCTGAAGAGTGCGGGCCGACGCCTCTCGATACAATGCGGCTGGTGCTGGGCGTGCGCTTCTTGCTGTTCACCCGCCGCTTCGGCGGCCGGGGGCTTTTGGGCTCGGCCATCGGCGGCATTTTCGCCGCCGGCCTGGCTACGGGGCTGGGGACCGGCGCCTATCTGTTGTTCTCGGCCGTGGACGCCATCGCCGGCCACCCGGTCTGGATGGCCTTCAGCCTGGGGTTGTTCACCTTCCTGGTGGGGCTGTTCTGGGTGATCTGGCCCGTGATCGCCGCCCAGGTGAACGAGGCCTACGAGCTGGGCCGCTTCTTCCGGTTTCCGGTCCGGCCGATGCGCCTGTACGGCATCCAGACCCTGGCGGGGCTGGTCGAGCCCTCGGTCCTGTTCTTCTACCCGGTGCTGGCTGGGGCGCTTCTGGGCCTGTCGCGCTCCCTGCGGCCCGGCTGGGAAGCCTCGATCGGTCTGACCGCCTGCTTCGTGCTCATGTGCGTGGCCACGGGACGCTGCCTGCTGAACCTGTTCCTCAACATCATGACCTCGCGCCGCTCGGGCGAGATCCTGTTCGCCGTGTTCCTGGGCCTGCTCGGCCTGGCCGCCCTGATCCCGCCCGTGGACGCCTCCTGGCTGTTCGAGCGCCTGTCCGGCTTCGGGGACTCGCCCGAGGACCTGACCCTGCTGGCCAACGCGGCCCGGGCTTTGGGCGCCACCCCGCCGGGGTTGTTGGCCCGCGGGCTGGCGGCCGCGGCCGGGGGCGAGACCGCGGACGTGCTGGGCGCGGCCGCGCTCATGCTGACCTGCGCCGGGATCGCCTGGCTGCTGGGCATGTGGCTGATGCTGCGCTTCTACCGGGGCGGCAGGGGACTGCGCCTGTTCCCCCGTCTTCGAGCCGGACGCCGGGAGGGCGCGCCTGACCCCTCGGGGTGGAAGATACCCTTGGTCCAGGAGGTCACCTCGGCGGTGTTCGAGAAGGAGCTTCGAACGCTGGTGTCCAACCCCAAGGGTCGCATGCTGTTCGCGGTGCCGTTCTTCCTGTTGATCATCCTGAAGATCGTCGGCGCCGGGCAGCTGTTTCACTACCTGTGGGGGGACGCCTGGGCCGCTACGCTGTGGGCGTTTTTGGGTTTATACGTGCTCAGCGTCCTGGGCGGGCAGCTGTTCGTCAACGGGTTCGGCTACGACGGCCACGCCGTGCGCTGGGCCTTCTGGCAGCCGCAGCCCCTGCGGGTCTGGCTCCTGGGGCGCAACCTGGCGCAGGGGGTGTTCGCGTGCGTGCAGATGGCCGGGCTGGGGTGCATGCTGTTCGCCCTGATCCCCGGCGCCGGTCCCCGGCTGCTGGCCCTGCCGCCGGCCTCGTTCGCGTGCGGGCTTCTCGTGATGCTGGGTCTGGGCAACCTGCTGTCAGTGCGCTACCCGCGCCGCTTCCACTTCAGCCTGGCGCGCCGCGATCGCCCGGCAACGGCCGCGTTCATGTGGATGCTCATCGCCCTGGGCGGCTGCGCCCTGCTCGTCCTGGCCGCCCTGGGCCTGTCCGGGCAAGGCCCGCTCGCGCTGCACCTGGCCCTGGCCGGCCTGGTAGCCCTGGGCGCTATCGTCTATCGACTGCTGCTGCCCGTGGCCGAGCGGCGCATGGCGCTTCAGAGAGAGGCCCTGATCGAGGCCGTCACTAGATAGGTTGACATGCTTTCCGGCGATGACTAGTTTTTGGGGCTGGAACGGACCGCTGACGATGCACGACCACGCCCATGGAGAGATTCTGCCTTCCCTGCTCGATGCCGGGCTGCACGCTGTGGGCATCAGCCTGTTCGTGTTCCTGATGATGGTGGTGGTGGATTACCTCAACGTCTGGACCGAGGGGCGCCTGACCCGGGCGATGCGCGGCGGCAGGATGCGCCAGTACCTGGCCGCGGGGATGCTGGGCGAAGCGCCCGGGTGCCTGGGGTCGTTTCTGGTGGTGACCATGTACATCCGCGGCATGCTGGGCTTCGGCGCCCTGTGCGCCTGCATGGTAGCCAGCTCGGGTGACGCGGCCTTCATCATGCTGGCCGAGGTTCCCGCGACCGCCCTTTTACTGTTCGGCGTGCTGTTCGTCCTGGGCGTGGGCTCAGGCTGGGTAGCCGACCGGATCGCCGCCGGGCTGGGCTTCGTGCCCTGCGCCGAGTGCGAGGTCCACGGCCACCACGTGGAGGAGCGCCACTGCAGGGCCTGGCCCGGGCAGGGGGTGGCCGCCCACTGGAGGAGGCCCCGCCCGCTGAGACTCATCTACCTAACCCTGGCAGCGGCGGCCTGCGCGGCAGTGTTGACGGGCGTTTTCGGACCGCACGAGCTCGACTGGATCCGGGTGGCCGTGCTGGCGTTGCTGGCGATCGGGCTGTTCGTGATCGTGACCGTCCCGGACGAGTACCTTACCGAGCACGTCTGGCGGCACGTCACCCGGCACCACCTGCCGCGGGTGTTCGCCTGGACCCTGGGCACCCTGGTGGCGCTGGCCCTGGCCCGGCACTACCTGGACCTGGACGCGATCGTCTCCGGCCACATGGCCTGGGTGCTTCTGCTGGCGGCCCTGGTGGGCCTGCTGCCCGACTCGGGGCCCCACCTGGTTTTCTTATTTCTGTTCGCCCAGGGCAGCATCCCCTTCTCGGTGCTGCTGACCTCGTCCATCGTCCAGGACGGGCACGGCCTGCTGCCGCTGCTGTCGGTCAGCGTCAAGGACTCGCTGCTGGTCAAGGCGTTCAACCTGGTTCTGGGGCTGGTCGTAGGGTATTTCGTCTACGCGTTGGGTTGGTAGGCGTTATTTTTTCCTGGATTTGCGTCTGGTCTTCTCTACTTTCTTCGTAGGGGGCGTGCGCGGTCGCGCCCGGGTCCGCTCCACCCGGGCGATGGCGTCGGCGGCTTCCTCGATGGCCTGGGCGCCGAACATCCGGGCCAGGAAGCCCGGGCTGGATCGCGGAGCGGAGCGGATGCGCTGGTCGGCGCCCTTGCGCAGCAGGATGGTGTCCTGGCCGAAAACGGCGTGGCGCGGATCGATCTCGATCTGCCGGAAGTCCGAGAGGCTCAGCTCGACCACCCTCCACTTTTCATCGATCTCGACGTCCACCAGCGAGCCGAGCATCTTTCCGTCGAGTGAGGCGACCGGCATGCCCATAAGGTCCTTGAGGCTGCGGCCCACGGGCGCCTTGGCCTTGTAGGCGGCCGCCTTGTTGACGAACAGGGCGTCCTCGCCGATCAGCTCCACGTCCTGGATGTCCACCCAGCCCTCGTTCCGTCCCATGCCGGCCTGGCGCACCAGGATGCCCGAGACGGCCTTCCTGGTCGGGTTGAGGTAGACCTTCTGGACGGAGCCCAGGATGCGGCCCTCGGCCAGCGAGATCACCTGCATCCCCTGGATCTCGTGCAGCAGTCTCTGCATGCCTCCTCCTGTGGAGGTGTCGCTCAACGGGACTTTCGCTTGCGGGAGGTCTTCTTCGTCGACTTGCGTCTCTTCCCGGCGTTTTCGGGCTCGCCCTGGAACACCCGGGCCAGGAACCCCCCCTGCTCGTCGGTGCTCTCGTGGATCTCGTCGCCGGCGCCCTTGCGCAGCAGGATGGTGTCCTCGCCTATGACCGCGTCCGGGCCGATTTCGACCACGCCGATTCCCTCCATCACGATCCCGACCATGTTCCACGAGTCGGCGTCCAACACCACGTCGTCCAGCGCGCCCAGCCGCTTGCCGTCCATGGTGTTGACGGGCAGGCCGAACAAGTCCTTGACGTCGCGCCCCTTGGGCTCGTCTTCGCGTACGGCCTTCATGGCCGACAGGAAGACCACGTCCTCGCCGACCCGCTCCACCGCGCTTACCCGCGCCCAGTGCTCCCCGGACATGAGCTTGCCCTTGAACACCAGCCCGATCGCGGTCTTCTTCTTCGAGTCGATCTGCAGCCGGCGGACCGACCCCAGCAGGCGGCCCTCCTTGTTGGCCAGCACTTCCATCCCCTTGAGCTTCTGATATCGGATTCGCATGTGTCCTCCCTGTCCCTGGATATTCTCCATACCCCGCCGCTGCACGAGGTGTCAAGCAGGCCTGCGTTGATAAATAGATATTGAATCCCCCCCGGATCCCGCATATCGTCGAGATGATCATACCCGACGGAGGGAAGAACCATGAGACCCGCGACGCTGCTTTCGGTGGTTGCTGTCCTGTTGCTGACCGGCTGCCAGAAGAAGGATCCCGTCGCCGCGGCGGATGGCGCGACCCCGGCGGCCGGGCCCGCAGTCGCGCGCCCGGCCGACGCGGGCACGCCGGCAGTGGTGGACCCCGTGATCGCCAAGGACCAGATCCGGGATCCGATCAAGTTCGCCGCGCAGATGGACCGGATGAAGAGAGTGATCGATCCCTCGAAAGCTCCCGGGTACGTCAAGAAGATAATCGAGCACATGAGGCGGATCACCGGGCTGATGAGGGCCAACATCGACGACTGCGACAAGGTGGTCGATGAGATGAAGAAGTACATGCAGGAAAACAAGGCCGAACTGCTCGCCCTGCACGAGCAGGGCCAGAAGGCCCATGCCGGGATGAGCCCCGAGGAGAAGGCCGAGGTGACCGCCCAGACCTTGTTGCTGATGTCGCCGTTCGCGGAGGGTCTGGCCCGGATCCAGAGCAGCTTCGCGGTCAAGTGCTCCGATCAGGCCCACGACGTGGCCGAGATGATGCAGGCGGTGGTGGGGGATTGAGACGTGGATAGATCCATTCCAGTCGCCTTGTCCGCGCGTCACGTCCACCTGTCCGCGGAGCACGTGGAGGCCCTGTTCGGGCCGGGCCACCGGCTGACCCCGCTGTTCGACCTGTCCCAGCCGGGCCAGTACGCCGCCGTCGAGACGGTCGAGGTGGTCGGGCCCAGGCGCTCCATTCCAGGCGTGCGGGTGCTGGGCCCGGCCCGCAACAAGAGCCAGGTGGAGCTGTCCACGACTGACGGGGTGGCGCTGGGGATCAACCTGCCGGTGCGCGTCAGCGGTGACACGGCCCGAACTCCCGGCGCGCATCTGATCGGTCTGCGCGGAGCGGTCAAGCTGACCGAGGGCTGCATCGTGGCCGCCAGGCACATCCACGCCATCCCGGCCGACGCCTCCCGGCTGGGAATCCGCGACGGGCAGAAGGTCTACGTCCGCTTCCCAGGGCCGCGCGGGTTGATCTTCGACGAGGTCGTGGTGCGGGTCAGCGACGAATTCAGGACCGAGCTGCACCTGGACACGGACGAGGGCAACGCTGCCTTTATTCGCCCCGACGACCGGGTGGAGGTAGTGGCAAGCCTGTGCAACGATCTTTGCGCGATCGAGGGCTGTCCCATCGCCCCGGGCGTCGTGGCCGGGCAAGGCCGGCCTTACTGCGATTTAACCTCCGGCAAGGTCAGTATTCACTAGACCAGAAGGACCCATGCCGAGCGACCGCGACATCGAGCGACTCATCCGGACGGTGACCGACCTGGTAGTGGCCCGGCTGGGCGACGGCTCGCCTTCGCGGGCCATAGCCCGCTACGGCGGGCGACGGCCCGAGGCCCGCCGGCCCAAGGTGCACCTGTTGCTGCCCGTACCCACGGCCCACGCCGACCGTCTCGCGGCGCAGATCGAGCGCCTGACGCGGCAGGGGTTCGAGGTGAGGACCGCGGCCGCGCCGGGCGTGCTCGACTGGCTTCAGCGGACCGGCCTCGAGTCCCGGCTGGGGTCCGAGGTGGCTGCCCTTGACGAGGCCGGCCCGTGCGACTATCGTCCCCGCGACCTCGCGGTTCTCGGGTCGCTGGGCTTCGCCGTGCTTTCGCGCCTTTGCGATCTGGACGATGGCGATCCCTTCGTCCGGCTCGTCAGCCAGGCGCTGCTGGCCGGTGTTCGGGTGCTGGCCGTGGCCGATGACCTGACGCCCCGGGGGACCGCCCGCGGGCCCGTGCCCGGGCGCGCCGTCGAGTTGCTGCGCGAGGTGAAGAGGCTGGGCGTCGAGCCCATCGCCGGCGCCGACCTGGCCGGGTACGTGGAGCGGCTCGTCGCCGCCGACACCACCCTGGCCCGATCGATGGCCGAGCTGTTGTGCGAGGCGGACGTGGAGCGGCTGGCGGCCTCGGGCCAAGACAGGCTGGTGCTGTCGGGCAGCACCATCGTGACCCCGCTGGCGCGCAGCCGGGCGGCCGAGCTGGGGCTGGAGCTTTACGAAGTGGAGCGTTGAGTCCGTCCGGATAAACCCGTCCGGGCAGGGAGAGGCCGACTATGTTTCTGGCGAGAGTGACGGGCAATGTGGTCAGCACGCAAAAGACCGAGCTCCTTACCGGTCGCAAGCTGCTGGTGGTAGAACCGGTGGACTTCGTCGAGCAGAAGGGCGACGGAAAGCCGCTGGTGGCCGTTGACTCGGTGGGCGCGGGCGAGGGCGAGATCGTGCTGGTGGTCCAGGGCTCCTCCGCCCGGCTGACCGAGACCACGAACGACACGCCCTGCGACGCCACCATCATGGCCATCGTGGACTACATCGAGATCGAGGGCAGGCGCACGTTCGCCAAGTCCTGAGTCCGAGTGATCCGCGCAAGAGGGGACAGCGATCCATGAACACCCAAATCCCGCCCGACCAGATAGAACGGCTCGTCGAGGAAGTGGTCCGCCGCGTTCAGGCCGAGACGACCGAGACCAGACATCCAACGGCGTCGCCGTCCGCAGCCGCCGAGCCCGGCGCCTCCCTTGGCGTGTTCGCGGACATGGACGCGGCCATCGCGGCGGCGCAGGCCGCGTACGAGGAGTTCAGCGCGGTCAGCATGTACCGGCGCAGGCACTTCATCGAGGCCATGCGGGCCGCGGCGATCGAGAACGCCGAGACGCTGGCCCGCGAGGCGGTGGCCGAGACCGGGCTGGGCCGGGTGTCCGACAAGGTGCAGAAGAACCTGCTGGCCGCGAAGAAGACACCCGGGGTCGAGGACCTGGCGCCCGAGGCGTACACCGGCGACGACGGCCTGACCCTGGTGGAGCCGGCCCCGTACGGGGTGATCGGGGTCATCACGCCCACCACCAACCCGGCCGCGACCGTAATCAACAACTCGATCTCGATAGTCTCGGCCGGCAACTCGGTGGTCTTCAACCCCCACCCGTCCGCCAAGGGGGTGAGCAACCACGCCGTGACCGCGCTCAACCGGGCCATCCGCGAGGCCGGCGGCCCGGCCACCCTGCTGTGCTCGATCGCCGATCCGACCCTGGATTCCTCCCGGGCGCTGATGAAGCACCCCGGCATCCGCCTGCTGCTGGTGACCGGCGGCGGGGCGGTGGTCGAGCTGGCCATGACCAGCGGCAAGAAGTGCATCGCCGCCGGGCCCGGCAATCCGCCGGTGATCGTGGACGACACCGCGGTGATCGCAAGGGCGGCCCGCTGCATCGTCGACGGGGCCTCGTTCGACAACAACGTGCTGTGCACCGCGGAGAAGGAGATCCTGGCCTTCGACAACATCGCCGACCAGCTTATTTCCGAGATGCTGGCCTACGGGGCCTACAAGGTCTCGGGCGAGCAGCTCACCAGGCTGGTTCAGGCGCTGGTGGAGCCGGGCGATCCGCTGCCGCACCCCAACCGGGAGTTCGTGGGCAAGGACGCGTCGATCCTGCTGCAGCAGGCCGGCGTCCAGGCCTCGCGCGAGGTGCGGCTGGTGATCTGCGAGGTGCCCTTCGAACACCCCCTGGTCCAGGCCGAGATGCTGATGCCGATCGTGCCCGTGGTGCGGGTGCGCGACCTGGAAGAGGCGCTGGCCAGGGCCAAGCAGGCCGAGCACGGCTATCGCCACTCCGCCTACATGCACTCGGAGAGCGTAAGCAACATGAGCCGGGTGGCCCGCGAGATCGAGACCACCATCTTCGTCAAGAACGCCCCGTCGTACGCCGGGCTGGGATTCGGCGGAGAGGGCTACTGCACCATGAGCATCGCCGGTCCGACCGGCGAGGGGCTGACCTCGGCCCGCAGCTTCACCCGGCAGCGCAGGTGCGTGCTGGCTGGCGCGTTTCGGATCATCTGACAATTCTGACAATTTTGACAATGGAGTGATCGTTGGCCTTGTCCCGCAAACAGATGCTCGCTCGCATCCGCGCCGCCGGCGTGGTGGGCGCGGGCGGGGCCGGCTTCCCGACCCACGTCAAGTACGACACCAGGGTGGACGTGGTCATCGCCAACGGAGCCGAGTGCGAGCCGCTCATCCGGGTGGACCAGCAGGTGATGGCCTCCCGGCCGGCGGATGTGATCCGCGGGCTTTCGATCGCCATGAAGCTGACCGGCGCCGAGCGAGGGGTGATAGCGCTCAAGGCCAAGTACGGCCCTGCCATCGAGGCGCTGGAAGAACACATCGGTCGCAAGCGCTCGAGCGAAAAAATCTCGCTGCACCTGCTCGACAACTTCTACCCGGCCGGCGACGAGTTCGTGCTGGTGCGCGAGGTGACCGGCAGGGTCATCGGCGAGTTCGGCCTGCCCCTGCACGTGGGCGCGGTCGTGAGCAACGTCAGCACCCTGGCGGACGTGGCCGCGGCCGTGGATCACGAGCGGCCGGTGTACGAGCGGACGGTCACGGTGGCCGGCGAGGTGGCGCGGCCGGGAACGTTCCGGGTTCCGGTGGGCACGCCGCTTTCCGGGCTGCTAGAGGCGGCCGGAGGGCCCATGAAGGCCGACGCGCGCCTGATCGCGGGCGGGCCGATGATGGGCGCGCTGGTCGAAGAGGACGGCGGCGCCGAAATGCCGGTCACCAAGACCACCTCGGCCGTGCTGGTGTTTTCACGAAGTCACCCGGTGATCCAGCGCCGGCTGCGCAGCGTGGCTCGTCAGGTCCACCTGGCGCGCTCGGCGTGTCTGAAGTGCATGATGTGCACCGAGATCTGCCCGCGCAGCCTGCTGGGCCACCGCCTGGCGCCCGACCGCCTGATGCGCAACCTGGCCGCCGGCGTGGTCGAGGACCTGCAGGCGTTCACCGGCGCGTACCTGTGCTCCGAGTGCGGGCTGTGCGCTGTATACTCCTGCGTGATGAACCTTGATCCGTGCCACCTGAACCGCGAGATGAAGGAGCGCCTGGGCGCCGCGGGCGTGCCGCGGCCAGAGCCGGTCGAAAGGGGCGAGCGGGTGTTCGGGCCGCTGCGCAGGGTGCCCACCGTGCGCCTGGTGGCCAGGCTGGGTCTGAGCGGGTACGACGGGCCGGCGCCCGCAAGGGCGTTCGAGGTGCCCACGGAGTGCATCCGGGTGCCGCTATCGCAGCACACCGGCGCTCCGGCCGGGGCCCGGGTTGTCGTCGGCCAGGAGGTGGCCGCGGGCGAGTTGCTGGGCGAGATCCCGGAAGGTATACTGGGCGCCCGGGTGCACGCCGGGGCGGCCGGCACGGTTGTGGAAGTGACGTCCGAACACGTGACCATCGAGTTGGGGTGAGCCGTGCAGTCGAAAAATGATCCCGGTTCCGAGCAACTGGCGGTGGGCTGCGTCGAGACCAGTTCCATCGCCCGCGGCGTGGAGGCGGCGGACGCGATGTTGAAGGCCGCGGAGGTACGGCTGCTGGTCTGCAATCCCGTCTGCCCGGGCAAGTACATCGTCATGGTGGGCGGGCTGACGGCCGAGGTCCAGGCCGCGGTCGAGGCCGGCCTGGACGTGGCCGCCGACACCCTGGTGGACACCACGGTCATCCCCCGGGTGCACCCGCAGGTGATCGAGTCCTTCACCGCGGCCACCATGCCCGACAAGGTGGAGGCGATCGGGATGATCGAGACCTTCTCGCTGGTGGCCTCGGTCCTGGCCGGCGACCAGGCGGTCAAGAGCGCCCGGGTGGACCTGCTGGAGATCCGCCTGGCCCGGGCCCTGGGCGGCAAGGCCTACGTGCTGCTGACCGGCGAGGTGGCCGCGGTGCGCGCGGCGCTTGACGCGGGCCAGCGGGCGGCCAGGGAGAACGGCCTGCTGCTGGGAACGACCTTGATCCCTGCCCCGCATCCGGAGCTGGTGCAGAAGTTGTTGTAGGAGGAGGCATTCGTGAAGCTGGCCCGCATCGTCGGACAGGTGGTGGCGACCGTCAAGGACGAGCGCCACGAGGGGCGCAAGCTGCTGCTGGCCCAGCCGGTGGACTGCGACGGCAGGCCCCTTGACAGGGCCGTGGTGGCCGTCGACGCGGCCCAGGCGGGCGTGGGGGACTACGTGCTGGTGGTGGCTGAGGGCAAGAGCGCCCGCCAGCTCATGGATCACCCGACCGCGCCGGTCGAGGCGGTCGTGGTCGGGGTGATCGATCATCTGGTGTGCGACGGTAGGCTACGGATCCTGCGGCCTCGGATTTGGTCCAGGTCCAAGTCCAGGTCCAGGTCCAGGTCTAGGTCCAGGTCCAGGTCTAGGCCGCAGGACGGGGCGCGGGAGAGCTGACCGGTGGAGGATCTCCGGGACAGAGTCGAGCTGGTGGTCCGGCAGGTGGTCCGGGAGGTACTGGCCGCACGAAGCGGCGAGCTCGAGCTGGATCGCTTCATGGAGCCGGCAGACCGCTGGGGTGTGCGCCGGCCCCTGGTGGCGGCCAACTGGAAGATGAATATGACAGCTTCCGCAGTCCGGGACTACGCCGCGCGCCTGGACCCGCGGCCGGACAGCGGCGTGGAGGTGGTGATCTGCCCGCCGGCGGTGCTGCTGCCCGTGCTCGTTGCGGCCCTGGGCCCGGACTCGCCGGTGCGGGCCGGGGCCCAGAACCTCCATCCCGAGTCGTCCGGCGCCTACACGGGCGAGCACAGCCCGCAGATGCTGCGCGACGCCGGTGCGGACTACGCGATCCTGGGCCACTCCGAGCGGCGGGCGCTGTTTTCGGAGGACGACGCCGTGGTCCGGAGCAAGGTGGCGGCCGCGCTCGGTGCGGGCTTGCGGCCGATCGTGTGCGTGGGCGAGCGGCTCGAGGAGCGCGAGGCGGGCGCCACCTTCCGGGTGCTGCGCTCGCAGCTGAGCGGCGCCCTGGGCGGGCTTGTGCGCCCGGCGCCCGACCCTTCCGATGTGGTGGTGGCCTACGAGCCGGTCTGGGCCATCGGCACCGGCCGTACGGCCACGGCCGACCAGGCCCAGGAGGCCGTGGAGTTCGTGCGCCAGCGGCTTTCCGAGATGTTCGGGTGGAGATGGGCGGAGCAGGCGCGGCTGCTCTATGGCGGCAGCGCCAGCCCGGACAACGCGGAGGAACTGGCTTCCCGGCCGGACGTGGACGGCTTCCTGGTGGGCGGGGCCGGGCTTGATCCGGACGCGCTGGGGACCATGATCGCGCTTACCTGCAAGGCGAAATCCGACGAGCGCGGTTCTGGGTGAAGGGCATGGAAAAAATAAAAATATTCATTGGGTGCGACCACGGCGGTTTCGAGCTCAAGCAGAAGCTGAAGGGCTTCTTGCAAGAGCAGGGGCACGAGGTGTCCGACTTCGGCACCCACGGCACCGAGGCCGTGGACTGGCCCGACTTCGCCTTCCTGGTGGCGCGGGCCGTGGCCGGCAACCGGGCCGCCGGCGGCTCCGCCGTCGGGATCGTGATCGACGGCATCGGCCAGGCCAGCGCCATGGCCTGCAACAAGGTCCCGGGCATCCGGGCCGCCGCGGGGTACGAGCCGTTCGCGGTCCGCTCTTCTCGGGAGCACAACGACGCCAACGTGCTGTGCCTGGGCGGCCAGGTGCTGGGCTTCGGCCTGGCGAAGAGCCTGGTTCAGCTGTGGCTCGACACCCCGTACGCGGGCGGGCGCCACCAGGTCAGGCTGGACAAGCTGGCCGCCATCGAGCGGCGATAGGAGCCATATGCAATTGGGACGCGTCATCGGCCAGGTCGTGGCCACGGTCAAGGATCCCGAGATCGAGGGTTTTCGCCTTTTTGTGGTCCAGGGCCTGGACGAGCACCTGCAGCCGTACGGCAAGCCGTTCGTGGCCGTGGACGGGGAGCGCTGCGCCGGGCCGGGCGACCTGGTCTACGTGGTGGAGAAGCGCGACGCGGCCATCGCCCTGGGTGATCGTCCGCCGGTGGACGCCACCATAGTGGGATACGTGGACGAGGTGGCCGTCGAGCGGACGCCAGGCGGCCCCATCGAGGTCTTGAAGGGAAGGTAAAGGGAACATACAATATCCATCGCACAAGGGAGGCGCAAAGTGGACAAGGAAGCTCTGGGAATGATCGAGACTCGTGGTCTTGTGGGCGCCGTCGAGGCGGCCGACGCCATGGTCAAGGCGGCCAAGGTAACACTGGTCGGCAGGGAGTTCATCGGCGGCGGCTTCGTGACCGTGATGGTCCGCGGCGACGTGGGCGCGGTCAAGGCGGCCGTGGAGGCCGGCGCCATGGCGACCAAGAAGGTCGGCGAGCTGATCTCGGTGCACGTCATCCCGCGGCCGCACGAAGACGTGGAAGGCATCCTGCCGAAGATCGGATAGCGGCCGGTCGCGAATCGTGACGCCGGACCGGGGCTCGGGTCCCGGTCCGGCTGTGCGCGTGCTCATCCGCGCTTATGGGGAGGATCCGAATGGATTCCGACGACGTGGTGCGCAGGATTGCCTCCGAGGTGCTCAAGCGACTGGGCGCGCAGCCCGCAGATCCGGCGCCGGCCGCGGCCCGGCCTGCACCGGCCGGGCCGGCGGCCCGGCCGGAAAATAAAAAAACCCTGGTGCTGCTGACCGGCGGGGACAGCCGGCTCGACGAGGCCCTGGCGCAGGTGGGCCGGATCGCCGAGCAGAGTCGGGCCACCACGGTGGTGCTCTCACCCTCGGCGGTCCGGATCGTGGGCATGCCGGCCGTGCGGCGCGCGGCCCCCGAGGCCGAGGTGCTGACCGAGGGCGAGGTTGCGCGGATCCTCGACGGGGTCGAGGCCGTGTTTCTGCCGAACATGTCGCTGACCGCGCTGTCCAAGATCGCCCGGCTCACGCCCGACTCGCTGGTCTGCATCCTGGCCATCCAGGGCCTGCTGCGCGGGCTGCCCGTTGCGGCTTCGCGCGACTCGCTCCTGCCGGCCGGGGTCGACCCGGCCCGGGTGCCGCCTGCCGTGCGCGAGCGACTGGACAGGATGCTCGCCGGTCTCGCCGGCATGGGGGTGCGCGTCTGCGCCGTGGAGCAGATGACCGGCTCCGCGCCGGGCGTCCCGCAGGCCACGGGCTCTCCGGCGCCCGAGTCCGGGTGCGCCCTGTACGAGAGCGGCGAGTGCTCGGTCTGCGGCCTCTGCGTGGAGATGCAGGCCGACGCGGTAGAGACCCTGGTGGAAAGCGGGGCCGCCCGGGTCGGAGCGGCCATGGGCGCCAGTCCCCGGTCTGCGGATATCGCCGGGCTGATCGATCACACCCTGCTCAAGCCCGACGCCACCGAGGGCGACGTCCGCAAGCTGTGCGAGGAGGCCAGGCAGCACGAGTTCGCCTCGGTGTGCATCAACCCGGTCTGGGTGGGCCTGGCCGCCCAACTGCTGGCGGGCAGCCCGGTCAAGGTGTGCACGGTGATCGGCTTCCCGCTGGGCGCCACCACCCCGACCGCCAAGGCCATCGAGACCCGGGACGCCATCGCCAACGGAGCCACCGAGATCGACATGGTGATCAACGTGGGCGCGCTAAAGTCCGGCGACGATGAACTCGTCCGGCGCGACATCGAGGCGGTGGTCGCCGCTACGGGCGGCCGGGCGATCGTCAAGGTGATCCTCGAGACCGCGCTGCTGAGCCGCGAGGAGAAGGTCAAGGCCTGCCTGCTGGCCAAGATGGCCGGGGCCGACTTCGTCAAGACCTCGACCGGGTTCTCCACGGGCGGGGCCACGGTCGAGGACATCGCCCTGATGCGCGAGACGGTCGGGCCCGAGATGGGCGTCAAGGCCTCGGGCGGCATCCGCGACCGCGAGACCGCCGACGCCATGGTCGCCGCCGGCGCCACCCGCATCGGCGCCTCGGCCTCGGTGGCCATCGCCACCGGGGCCAAGGCCGCGGGCAAGGGTTACTGAGAAGAAAAAACCATGCTAGTATACCTTCCGATGATTCAAATCGGCCGCGCGTCAGGACGCGAGGGTCGGATGAAGGGAAGGCTATGATGAAAAAAGAACACGATGGAAGAACCGTTCGCATGACGCTGGGGACGGCCCTGGCCCTGGTGGGCCTGCTGATCGGCTGCGGGCCGGTCGACCGGCTCGAGCCCGAGAGGCGGTCCAGCCCGATCATCAACGGCACCCAGACCAGCAACTGGCCGGCCGTCGGCGCCCTGGGCATCGAGGCCGCCTACATGGGGTACTTCGCCCAGTTCTGCTCGGGCACCCTGATCGATGACGAGTGGGTGCTCACCGCCGCCCACTGCCTGGACCAGCAAGACCTGGCGGCCTACATGGTGAGCTTCTTCGTGGGCGTGAACTCCAACAATCCCGGCAGCGGGACGCTCTACGCGGCCGACGCCTTCCACATCCATCCGAGCTGGAATCCGCAGAACGGCGCGAACGACATCGGGCTCTTGCACCTGCAGGACCCGGCCCTGCCGGTCGCGACCATTCCATACAACACCGCCAACCTGGGACCTTACGACGGCGATCCCATCACCATGGTCGGTTACGGCCTTGAAGACGCCTACGATCAGAACAGCGGCGGCATCAAGCGCTACGGCACCTCGGTCATCGACTGGGTCGACTTCTACGTCTTCGGATACGACTACTCGGTCGACAACCAGCTCACCTGCTTCGGCGACTCGGGCGGGGCCACCCTGATGGACATGAGCGGCACGGAGAAGCTGATCGGGGTCAACTCGGCCGTGGGGGACGACTACTGCAGCTCCTACGGCGTCAGCGTGCGTGTGGACATATACGACACCTGGATCGCCAACACCATGTCCGGCGGCGGGCCGGTCGAGTGCGACATCACCGGCGGCGACTGCGGCAACGACGTCTGCTACCCCGTCGAGGTGGACGCCAACCAGTGCCTGCCGAGCGACGGGCTCGGCCTTGGCCAGCAATGCAACGCCGACTCGTCCACCTGGGTCGACGCGCTCCCCTGCGGCGACGGGCTGATCTGCCTGCAGGTCTCAGATAACGTCAACGACGGACGATGCTTCGCCTTCTGCCTCCAGGACAACGACTGCGGCGCCACCGAGTACTGTGAGATCCCGATCTTCCAGGACGTCGACGACATCGGCGTGTGCCTCTGCATCGACGACGATGACGACGGCTACTGCCAGACCGATGACTGCAACGACCACAGCGCCTCGGTCCACCCGGGCGCCGCGGAGACGTGCGGCAACGGGGTCGACGACGACTGCGACGGCCAAACCGACGAGGGCTGCACCTGTACTGACGACGACGATGACGGCTACTGCCAGGCCGACGACTGCAACGACCACGACGCGGCGGTCCACCCGGGCGCCGCGGAGACGTGCGGCAACGGGGTGGATGACGACTGCGACGGCCAGACCGACGAGGGCTGCGGCTGCACGGACAACGACAACGACGGCTATTGCCAGGGCGACGACTGCAACGACTACGCCGCCTCGATCCACCCGGGCGCTGCGGAAAGGTGCGACAACGGGGTCGACGACGACTGCGACGGCCAGACCGACGAGGGCTGCGACTGCACGGACATCGATGGCGACGGCTATTGTCAGGGCGTCGACTGCAACGACCACGACTCCTCGATCCACCCGGACGCAGCCGAGAGGTGCGACGACGGGGTCGACGACGACTGCGACGGCCAGACCGACGAGGGCTGCGGCACCGCCGACTGCCAGGTCGACGCAGACTGCGACGACGGCAATCCCTGCATCCTGGACGTGTGCGTGTCGGACACCTGCTTTCACGAGGAGGTGCCCAACGACAGGTACATGGCCTGCGGGCCGAACAATATCTGCCTGAACGGCGAGTGCGTCGAATTGCCACCCGACAGCAAGAGCGGTTGTGGAACTGTGGCCGGCGCACCTGCGGGCTCGGGGTTGTTCCTGCTGTTGTTGACGCTGGTGTTCGGAGCCTGCCTGCGAACACGCCGGTGGTGGTAGCTCCGACGCCTCAGGGATTCTCTGGCAGATCCGTCCTGTCCATCCCCCGCAGGGCCACCTCGAGGCGGACCGGGTGGTGGTCCGAGTGCTCGAAGCCCAGGTCGAAGGTCGTAACCGACAGGACCTCCACGTCCGGGCCGACCAGGAATCCGTCCACGATGGTGGTGAAGCTCTCGCCGGACGCGTAGGGCCGGTCCGTGGCCCGCAGCGAGGGCGTCGAGATGTCGTAGGCCCAGCGCCAGCCGGCGGGGGTCCAGCCTTTGGGCACGCGCCTGAACCAGGAGGGGACCTCGGACCTGGAGGGGAACTGCCGGTCGGCCACTCCCGGGAAGGAGTGGTTCCAGTCGCCGCCGGCGATCACGTGGTGGCCGTCCGCGTACAGCCGTTGCGCGAGCCGCCTGAGGTAGTCCATCTGCCGGGCGCGGAGCTGGCCGGCCTTGTCGAAGGCCGACAGGTGATGGTGGAGCACCACCCAGTCCTTGCCGTCCGGGGCCGGGAAGTGGATCTCGTGCAGGCAGCGCTTGAGGTGGAAAACCCGCACCGGCCAGGAGTAGGCACCGGGCAACTGGTGGCGCAGGGCCGAGCCGGGCCTGTGGCGGCTGAGGCTGAGAATGCCGCTCTGAACGCGGCCCAGGGGTTCGAGCAGGGGATAGGGGATCCAGGGCACCTTGAAGTTCATCGCCCGGGCGTGGAAATGCGCTGGAAGCGCGGCTTCGATTTCGTTCTCCTGGTCCATGCCGAAGGTGCGCGTCGAGTTCCAGTCCACCTCCTGCAGCAGCACCACGTCGGCCGGGTGCTCCCGCAGCCAACCGGCCATCGAAGCCAGGTTGCGCGCCACGAGATCCCGATCGGGAGGGCGGACCTGTCGGCCGCCGTCCATGAAGAAGTCCGCCTCGCGGCCCAGCCCGGCGTAGCCCAGGTTCCAGGTCAGCAGGCTCAACCGGGCACCTGCCGGCAAAGGCTCGGCAGGCGAGGCCGCGCCCGGCGTGACGGGCGTATGCTCGAGCGGCTCGGGACGCCATTCCATGACCAGCAGCACCCCTGTGCAGACGAGGAGTATAGCGCAGACCGCGAGGCCCGCGCGCAGCAGCCAGCGCCTCAGCTTGGCCTTCATGGGCTAGAAGCTAGCACCGCAGACATCGCGATACAAGACTCTCAGGATTCGAGGGGTGCGTAACAGATCCACTGGCACTTATCAATTACCTTACCACTCGACAGTGCTGCCCCCTACGGTCTGCTGAAAGTTGATGGGACAACTAGCCGCCGCGAAGCGGCGGAGGAAAACAGCCTGGGGCTTCAGCCCTGAGCCTTATACACATTTCTGCAGCGACGGGCTGCCCACGGACAGCACAACGCCGGCGAGGACCGCCACCAGGACCAAGCCGCGGAAGAAGCTGGGCG
>SDBT01003965.1_pt1 | contig 25340 bp, 24 predicted proteins | sample 2277101 | NCBI WGS metagenome assembly SDBT01 (sample SAMN10404973, study PRJNA504765) | marine sediment metagenome | isolation source: marine sediment core GS10_PC15, 103 cmbsf | place: Arctic Ocean: Southern Knipovich Ridge | collected 2010 | reverse complement strand
TTAAATTAAATAAAAACCAAACGGCATGAAGGTGCTCATGTATGGGTGGGAATTTCCCCCCATTCAAAGCGGAGGGTTGGGTGTTGCCTGTCAGGGCATCGTAGAAGGACTGCTGAGTCATAATCACGCTGTATATTTGGTTTTACCTAAGACTTCTCCGGCCATGCAGATGTATGACCCTGAGCAGTTCAAGGTGCTATCTGCTAGTGAGTCGGGGGGAATGATTGAAATCGGTGCCGTGCCCACGGGGCTGTATTCGCCCTATGCCACCAGCGAAGCTTCTTATCAGAAATATCTGAAAAATGCTCTGAAAGATGAGCCGAATACCATCTACGGCAAAAATATGATGGAAGAGGTTTATCGTTATGCCGCAAAAGCCGCTGTGCATGCCAAGCATGTTCCGCACGACATCATTCACACGCATGACTGGCTGACCACCGAAGCTGGGATTCAGGCCAAGAAGATTTCGGGTAAACCGCATGTGATGCATGTGCACGCTACAGAGTTTGACCGTAGTGGCGATAGCATCAATCAGGCTGTTTATGATCTGGAGCGCCGGGGAATGGAACACGCCGACCGTGTGATTGCGGTTTCGGAACGTACAAAACAAATGCTTATCAAGGAGTATGGAATTGCCGACTGGAAAATCGACGTGGTGCACAATGCCGTTAAACCAAATTTCAGCACCTATCACAAGTCTCATCACATCAATCAATCCGATAAAGTGGTTCTGTTTTTGGGGCGTATGACCATGCAAAAAGGGCCTGATTATTTTTTACAAATGGCCAAGAAAGTACTGGATCATATGAAGAAAGTGAAGTTTGTGATGGCCGGTGACGGCGATATGATGGAGCAAGTAATCAATATGGCCATAGGCCTGGGCATTGAAAAGAATGTGCTGTTTTCCGGTTTTCTTAAAGGCGATGAAATCACCCGTGCTTATTCTGAAGCGGATCTTTATGTACTGCCATCGGTGTCCGAACCTTTTGGTATTACACCGCTGGAAGCTATTCGCCAGGGCACTCCTGTACTTATTTCAAAACAATCAGGTATCAGCGAAGTGATCAGAAACGCGCTTCGAGTGGACTTCTGGGATGTGGATGAGATGGCTAACAAGGTCATCGCCGCGCTGGAGTATCCTGCCCTGCACCAGACCCTTCGGGAACACAGCTCGCAGGAGCTGGATAAAATGAGCTGGCATAAACAAGCCGGCGAAATTACTAAAGTTTATGAAAAAGTTGTTAGTTAAATAATGAAAAAACGAGAATACAACAAAACGGTCTGCTTCTACTTTCAGGTTCATCAGCCTTACCGACTGAGCAAATGTAATGTTTTTGAAATCGGTAAAAAGGAAGATTATTTTGAGGGGCCTGCCAGCTATGAGAATAAGGCAATTTTTGAGAAGGTGGCTCGCAAGTGCTATTTGCCAACCAATGCTTTGATTCTTGAGCTACTGGAAAAGCACCCTGAATTTAGAGTCAGTTACAGCTTTTCGGGAGTATTTTTGGAACAGTGTCTTGAGTACGGTGATATCGGAAAGAAAGTATTAGACTCTTTCAAAAAAATCGTTGCAACCGGGCAGGTGGAAGTGCTCAGCGAAACTTATTACCATTCACTTTCATGGCTTTATTCCAAAAAGGAATTCGCTGAGCAAATTCTGAAACACAAGAAATTGATTTATCAGATCTTTAAGAAAAAACCGACCATTTTTAGAAATACCGAGCTGATTTATTCAAGTGAGATTGCTGAATTTATCCGGGAAATGGGATTTAAGGGAATTCTGGCTGAAGGCTGGGATTACTATTTGGACTGGAAAAGCCCGAACTACGTCTATAATCCTGAAAAAGTTGAATTGCACTCCGAGGATAAAAAGATTGCCAAGGAAATGGCCATCAACAAGAAACCTGTGAAAGATATTTCTTTGTTATTGAAGAATTATAAGCTGTCTGATGACATCGCTTTTCGCTTCAGCAACCGCACCTGGAATGAATGGCCGCTGACCACCGACAAATATGCCGCCTGGGTGGATGAGTTACAGGAAGATACTTTGAATTTGTTTATGGATTACGAGACTTTTGGAGAACACCAATGGGAAGACACCGGAATTTTTGACTTTATAAGATATTTGCCGGAAGCGCTACTTAAAAGGAATATTGGCTTTAAGACACCGTCCGAAACAATCAAATCCTACGAGCCTAGGGGTGAAGTCCACGTACCACACTTGATGAGCTGGGCAGATATGGAGCGAGACCTTTCTGCATGGGTTTCTAATCCTATGCAGGAATCCGCGCTCAAAAGAATCTTTGAGCTTGAAGAGGTCGTACGGGATACCCTGGGAACAATGAATAAAAAGGAGGCGGAAGATATACATGATGTCTGGCGCAAGCTTCAGACTTCGGATCATTTTTACTACATGTGCACCAAGTACTGGAACGATGGCGACGTGCACGCCTATTTCTCGTGTTATGAATCACCCTATGACGCCTACATCACTTACATGAATACCCTCAGTGACTTTGAATCTAAACTACTATCCCCTGCATAAATGCCAAGAGCTGCTGTAACAGGAAACGGGAATCTACTGGCTTGTATGAACCGCCAAAATCTACTGGAAGACCTGTACTTTCCCTATGTGGGTATGGAAGATCATATCGATTTTCAGCACTGGCATCGTGTGGGAGTCCATGTAGATAACAAGTTTTCGTGGCTGACCGACAAATCCTGGGAACATGAGACAAACTACATGCCCGAAACTCTAGTCACAGACAGCCGTTCCAGAAATATCGAGCTGGCTCTGCGACTTGATTTTAACGACTTCGTTTATCACAGCGAGAATCTGTTTATGAGGAAAATTACGATTCGCAACGAAGCTAATTACGACCGTGAACTCAAGCTCTTTTTCAATCAGGATTTTCATCTGTATGGCGATAAACAACAGGATACTGCCTTTTATGACCCCGAATATAAGGCCATGATTCACTATCGCAAAAGACGCTACTTCTGGATATGTGGAATGCAGGATGGAAAATCCGGTGTGGATTCTTTTACGACCGGTAAAAGTGAGTACCATGGCCTGGAAGGTACATGGCGCGATGCCGAAGACGGCCATCTGCATGAACACCCGATTGAACAGGGGTCAGTTGATTCGACTGTTCAGTTTAATGTGTCGCTGAAAGCACAGGAAGAAAAGATTATTTATGTGTGGATTTGTGCCGGAAAAGATCTGAATGAAGTGGAGGATATGCATGAATTTGTATTGCATGAAAATCCAGAGAAGCTTCTGAAGAACACTATCAATTACTGGATTAGCTGGGTGAACAAGGATACCGAGAAAAATCTTCAGCTGGATCCGAAATTGCTAAAATTATACAAACAAAGTCTGCTTATTGTCCGCACCCAAATCGATAACCGTGGGGCTATTATTGCCGCCAATGATTCGGATATTATGAAGTTTAACAAGGATACCTACACTTATATGTGGCCTAGGGATGGGGCTTGGGTAAGTCTGGCCTTGGATCACGCTGGCTATGCCGAGATTACTAAACGCTTCTTTCAGTTCTGCGCGGAAGTCATGACCGAAGAAGGCTACCTACTTCACAAATATAATCCGGATGAATCAGTTGGTTCCAGTTGGCACCCCTGGTACAAGAACGGCGAGATGCAAATGCCCATTCAGGAAGATGAAACAGCCATTGTGACCTATGCTCTCTGGTATCACTGGGAAAAATATCGCGATATTGAGTTTATCCAAGAGATGTACGAACCATTGATTCGGGCTGCCGGTAACTTTATGACTCATTTTGTTGATGAAAAGACAGGATTACCTCTTCCGACTTATGATCTATGGGAGAGAGAGCGGGGTATATTCCTTTACACATCTGCTTGCGTATATGCAGGGCTTGATGCTGCCAGTAAACTCTCATCTATTATCGGCCATTTCAATCATTCAAACCGCTATAAAGCGGCTGCTGAGAACATCAAGAAAGCGATTCTGGAGCATCTTTATGATGAAGAAGAAGGGCGATTCCTGAAGCGTGTAGAACTAAATTCAAAAACGCGTGAATTCAAAAAAGACTACGGACTAGATGCCAGTATGCATGCTATGTGGATGATGGGTGTACTTCCACCCGATGATGAGAGGGTTGTGCGAACGAATAAGGCTATTTTTGAAAAGCTCCAAGTCCGAAACCATATTGGTGGAATAGCCAGAAGTGAAAATGATGATTATCAGCGAGTATCTGGGGACTACAGCGGTATTCCAGGCAACCCGTGGATTATTACGACTCTTTGGCACTCTCAATGGCTTATGGCCCTAGCTAAGACACAAGAAGATATGGATGAAGTTAAGACCTATATTGACTGGGCTGCAAAGCAGGCAAACTCCGCCGGCATCATGCCGGAACAAGTTAGCCCGTTTAACGGGGAGCCGCTTTCGGTAGCGCCTTTGACTTGGTCTCACGCTACTTTTGTTGACACGGTTTTGAAGTACGATGAAAAAATCAAGGAGTTACGTGATAAGTCTTAAGCTTCTTTGTCCAAACGATCTTCCTCTTCTTGTGCTTCCATATGTTTATGAAGCACGCGGATTTCCTGAAGATCCAATTCGGTTCTACCCGATTTTGATTTGATTGCCAACGAAAGGTCGTCATTTCCGCCGTCATTTTCTGCCCGATAGCCACGACTGGCCTCTTCACTCAAGAGGCGCTCCATGCCACGGTCTTCGTTAATGGTAACCTGTGTTTCTATTTTGTGGGCGGTATTATTGTCGTTAGCTGCCGACTCTACCTGAATGAAGCCAAGGTCCTTGGTAACCTTTACCTCTCCGGATTCCTCCAGAGTTTTTGTATCCTTTTCGATCTGCCTACGATCGACTTCATCATCTGCTCCGCGCCCCTTCTTTGTTAACTCCTTTCCGTTGTCATTAGCTGCCTTTGACCTAAGACCAGTTTCAAAACTGGAGGCATCGAAGGAATCCCGACTCACTCGGCTATACATTTTACTAAGGATTTTTATGAAGGATTTTCTTTTTCCACCACCCTGGCCAGCTAGCATCTCATCTGTTTCGAGAATGGCTTCTTTTACTTCTGTAGATTTCAGCTGACTTAGAGAATTTTGGTCTGCACCTTCTGTCTGCACGCCTTCTGCGCCAGTGTATTTATTGTACTGCTGATTGAGTTCGGTGTATCCCCAATCGTCAATTTTTGAGCGCATAAAGTCCTGCTGTTTTTCTGGCAGATCTTCAGCTTTCTGCCAAAGTTCCTCATAACGGGCCATCTGATCCGGCAGTTTCTGTTCAGCCTTATATTTATCAGATAATTCCTGTTGGTTCATCCACATGGTGAACTCTGCTATCGTATGCCGGCCGATAATTCCGTCTTCACGATATTTTTCCAGATTCTGAGCATACTCTTCGCCCAAACGTTCAGATTCAGAGTCCTTGAGCCTTCCGAACTCGGTGAAAAGCTCCGTATATCCTGAATTATCGATTTTGTCTTCAATGCTTTTCAGGGCTTCGCCTTCAAGCGAACCTCTGATTTGCCCCCAAAGTGTTTCGTAACGCTTCATTTGAGCGTCAAATTCCCCATTCCAGTGTTTCTTTTCTTCATGGTCGACCTTTTTGAAACCATTCAGAAATTCATCGTAGGTATGCTTGCCTATAATTCCTTTTTTGAGAGCGCTTTTTAGCTTACTTTCGTAACCGATAGTCAGTTCTTTGTCTTCTTCGCTCTCATGCTCCTTTGCGTATTTTTCAGCTTTAGGCAGGGCTTCTTCCAATTTTTTTAAGAACTCTCGTCGCTCAGGAACTGTCAGTTTTAAAAATTCCTCCGCATTCGGAAAGTCGATTCTGGTGTTGCCATCCACTTTTAGGTATCCGATATCTTTGATAAGATCGTGGTTTGCCAATTTGTCGTACTTTTCTTTGTCAGCTTTCATGCGAGCCAATTTTTGATCGATCTGGCTTTCGACTTCGCCTGATTGTTCGGCAAAATTCATGTTGTTGGCAACCAGCTTCTCCATCAAGAACTCTTCGTCTGTTTTTGAGGCATACTTTTGACCGATGGCCGATTGGATTTTTTTGTGAACACGGATTGCTTTTTCTTCATGCTTTTTGGCAAATTCCCGTGTACTTTCTAGCATTTCTGCCCCAATCTCATGTCCCTCACGTTTTTCGGCTAACTCACGGTATCCCGCATAGGCTTCATCACTGATCAGATTATCGTGATACGAGCGATCGGCGATCATGCCGATTTCATGTCTCATCTGGCTCATTTGGTTTCGCTCAAGAACCAGATGCAAAACATTTGATTTAGCGCTCTGAGGAGCTTCTATCGATTCACGGTCTAATTTGAATGCTGGCAATCCCATAGATAAAAAGAAAGGGGCTTACTACTGTACACTGTCACTGCGATGCTTCATGTCCATCTCTTTTCGCTCTTCGGCCTGATTCATAATTGCGCGCGCGACCATCGCCGGATCGGGGATATTGTCTATGGTAAAATTACTGGCCGACCCTGCCGCTGTCTGAACATCGACGATTCCGTAATTGAGAAGTGTTCCCAAAACCCCTTGGATATCGCTTGTTGTATCCTGAATTTGATTGAGCGGAGTAGTCGCTACTGTTCGCTTTAAAAAACTAACCTGCGTAATGTCGATCAGTCGGTGATTAGTAAGAATAAATAGATCAAACTCCTCGTTCAGAACTGAAACTACAAAAAGCGCAAGACTATACAATAGATACAAACTGCCCCCCAGGTAGCCGACAACACTGACTGTTCCACCTTGGGAAAGTGGGAAATTCTTTGACCAAATATATAAAAAAATGATCAGTGGGAGTATGACTGCCACAAAAAAAACCAATATGATTCTAACATACACAATTGGGTGCTTTCGGATGACCATGACTACGTTCTCATCTGGTTGTCTTCCTGGAAAGTTTTCAAGCATAAAAATAGTATTTCACTTGGTTCACTGTAGCAAAGAAACAATGGATATCATAGGTTGAGATTCTTGATATCCTGCAAGTAGTCTGAAGAGCCTGATGGCTTTTGATCTTCTGTTTCACCAACAAACCTGTCATTCCTTCTTTTTAGGATGTGTTCGCGCTTAACCCGATTGGACCATTCCAGATAAAAATGCGGATCCGGAACATATTGAAGTACCAAAGGTGGCGCAGAGGTGGAAAGTGTAATAACTAATTTTCCATAACGAAGATAGTTGCGTAGAATTCCATGGCTCTCTACAGCAATATCCTGAATTTTGGTGAGATCAATAGCATCCGAATTATTTTTTAGGAAGCAGGTTTTTTTAACAATCAATACTCTTGTATCAGTCACAATGACTGTATCGAAATAGAAATTGAACATTTGCAGAGAGCTCAGCAACAAAAATCCGATAGAAATCAATAGTGTAAAATGGACATAAAAAGCGCGGACAAAGGTTATATCCACGAGTAAGGTGAGACGTCCAAGAAATATCAGTGTAACCATAATAAGCAAGCCTACAGGCAGGCTAAGAAGGATGGGCTGAATAAATTTGACCCAGTGTTTGCGGAAAAAGAACTGGAAATGTTCATATTTCATCTGACCTTTAAAGTCGTGCTCGTCTTTGTCCATAGGTGAGTTTTGCTTTGGGAGGACGACCTTTCCTTGGTCTCTAGTCTATCATGAGTTAGCACTGCGTTTCAATCGAAAAATAAGTCTCACAAAGACAAAGGTAGCATTCCAGATGCGCCTGAAACGACGAGGCTGAGTAACAAGGCGCCAAAACCACTCAAGCCCTAGGCTGCGGAGTAATTTTGGGGCTCTTTTTGCCTTTCCTGCTGCGAAGTCTATTGCCCCTCCCACGCCGATGGCTACTTTTACAGAATCAAGCTTATTCAGATTTCTATGAATCCATTCTTCTTGGGCGGGACTTCCGTAGGCAACAAAAAGAATGTCAGGCTCGGCCAGATTGATACGTTCGCAAAGTTCATCTTCGTGAGTTTCGGCAGGAGTGCCGGCGAAGCTACCAGCAAAAACTGCCTGAGGATATTGTTTGTTCAGGCGATCTATGGCGATGCTGGCAATGCCGGGGTCCGCGCCAAGAAGATAGATACGCCATCCGTTTTTCTGACTTTCTTCGACGATCTTAAAAAGAAGGTCTGCTCCGGTAACGCGGGCAGGAAGCACCCTATAAATAGCCTTCATTTTGAAGAAAACCTGAAATAGAGTACCAATTACTTTCATCATTCCACCGAACTTACTTTTTGCCGGAGCCAGACTTAAATAATGTGCCGCCCATAATATGCCGATGCCATCGGGTACGGACATGGAAGCTGAATTCAAGACCTTTTTGAAGTCTTCGTGCTTTTGCGAATATACGATCATCTCGGGATTTGGGGTGACGATCATGTGCTTTTTATGCTCTTGATTCACAAAGACCTCCATGGCTGTCATAACATCGATGTAGCGCACCGCATCGAAATTAACTCCTGCGATATTCACTTTTTCTTTCATTTTTTTCGGGCGATCAGAACAAAATTAAAAGACCTGAACCATTTTACTCGTTTCCCTTTTCTCGTAAAGTATATTTCTTCGATATTCCAGGAATTTTCGTTAAAAAGTGCCTTGAATTCGTTTGGCAAAAAGGAGTGGTAATAGCGCTTTAAAGGGTAATTTCCCCATTTGATCCATAGGTCGTTCCAAGCGCCTTTAAAACCCAGCGAAATGACGGCTCGCAGGATTGCTTTTATAATCACCCCCAGATATTTTGTCTGAAAAAGATTCCAAACTGTGAGGACAAGAATGCCATCTGGTTTGAGGGCGCGGTGTACATCGACCAAAACCTTTTGGCGCATTTTTTTGGTGGGAATGTGATGAAAAGCAGCGATGCAAAAAACATTATCAAAGGCTTCCTCTTCCAGTTTCAAATCCATGATGTCATCGAGCTGGAATTTGGCCTCCGGAAAATTCTTTCGCGCTAGGTCGAGCATGTGAGAATTGTGGTCTATGCCCATATAAGCCACCTCTTTTGGCTGTAAAAAGTCGTAAAGTCTGCCGTTGCCACAGCCAAGGTCTAGTACTTTGGCGTGCTTGCGGGTGTAAGCAAGAAAATGGTCAAATTCCGGCCACTGCTGCCTGCGTGTTTGGTCAAACTGACCCGCGAACTGCGAGTAGGAGGCTTTTACTTTTTTGGCGATGTTTTTTACAAACTTATTCTTCACAAAAATATTATACCTCAGGGTATAAAAAAGGGTATGCCAAGGGTGTGGCATTTTAGGCTATGGTTTGTTGCCGTATCGCTCCTAACATTGGCTTAACTTTTTCCCAATATCTTCTTCCGATTGGATATTTATCGAATAATGCCTGTGCCGCGGGGTCAGTGGGTAGGTAGCGCATCTGGAAGTGCATGAAATCGTTCATCAAATAGTAAGAAGCTGTTTCATCCCCCATTACCCCCAAATTAAAACCCGCTTCTGCCATGGCTAACATAACTTCGTCTGGAATATCACCCCGACCATGATTGGGCCAATTAAAATCCGGGTCAAGATCAACCGCTAAACCGTATTTATGAGGACTGGGAATATTCGGATCCTCTATCGGCTGACCATCCTCTTGTACCCCCAAGCACATAAGCCTGTCCTGGAATCCCCTCACTTCCTTCTGTGCAGGAATATAATTAATATCCATATCATCGATTATTTTCTCGGCAACCATTAAAAAGGGGAGCATCATAAGATTTACACCTCCACTGATCGGCCTCCCAAGAAAGCTGATGGTTGGATTCCCATCCTTAACCGGGTCTTTTTCAATGATATATTTCTTATAATCATTCCCGAAATATTCTTTCATACTATTAATCGTAAAAAACGTATCTCCCTGGGCATAAAATTGTTCAACTCTGCCTTTGAAAGCGCTTTTTGGAGATATAGTGGGCTCTTTGGTGCCGGGCTTATAGGGAACTATTTCAACTTCTGACTCCTCTTCTTCCTGTTCCTGCTTTGCTACTTCGTCTTCAGCTGATTCGTCTTCATCTGATTCGCCTTCGGATTTCTTGTCTTGACCTACTAATTCCTGCAAAGCCTGAAGGTCAGCTTTTACACTTTCTTTGGAGGTTCCAAAACTTTCGCTCAATATAGCGATCATTGCGCCAATCAGCGGTATCCATTCACTTTTTTTAAAATGAGTAATAATCTTCTCAATTCCTTTAATATGGCCGATTTTCTTAGTAACAGCCTCCTTAATTTCCTGAATATCCTCTACTTTTCGCACATCTGGGCTCACGGGAGCCTTCTCCGTTTTATCCGATGGTTGAGCTGTCTCTGTGGTAGACATAGAACCTTGTTTAATTAATTGTTGAACCTATGTAGAAGAATGGCAGCATGACGGCCATCAAAATCGTTCCCACCAGACCTGCAACGATGAAGATCATCAGGGGTTCGACCATGGTAGAGATGTTTCGCAGGGTGTAGTCGATGCTTTTTTTGTAGTTACTTTTAACTTTGTAAAGCATGTTAGCAATCGTTCCGGTTTTTTCACCGATGTGAATAAGCTGAGCCATTTGCAGTGGAAAAAGCGGATGCTCCTTAAACTTCTGTTCCTTGATATCTATAAGCCCCATCATTTGGCTGACTTCTTTACCCATTACTACGCCCAGACGAATTTTTTCGAGAGCTTTTTGGTAATGCAAGTTATTGATAGTTTTCTCAGTAATCGCAAAGGCCTCCGTAATAAGCACACCACTCTTCATCAGCATGGCCATATTAGAGGCGATCATCATGATGTTCTTTTCTTTCGAAATGCGTCCTGCCACAGGAATCATTGATACCAACTTTTCTCCGACAAGTCGGCCAAAGCGAAGTTTGGCGAAAAATATAAATAAACCTACAGCGCCTCCGATAACAGCTATCAGCATTAAACTCCAATGATTCACGGTAAAGTTACTGATATTGATCACCATTTGGGTAACAGCGGGCAATTTAACATCGGCCTGCTCATACATGGCTGCAATCTTGGGAATAACAAAGATCATCATTCCGGTTACCAGCACAATTGCCAGACAAAGCAGAATAATGGGATAAACCATGGCTCCTGTCACTTTTTTAAGGAAGTCCTGATTCGTCTCCATCTCTTCCACTAGTTCAGCCAGTACTTCCTTCAGATTTCCTGAGGCTTCTGCTGCTTCCACAAGGGCTGACTGCATTTTGGGGAAGACATTAGGAAAGAGTTCCATGGATTCGGACAAAGAGAGTCCGCCATTGATTGAATGAATCATTTCGGCGTAGAGTTTTTTCACATTTTTGTTCCGCTCCTGAGCCTGAATAAGCGAAAGGGAGTCAATTAGAGGCACTCCTGAACCGACCAGCGTAGACATTTCGTCGTAGAAGGCGAGGCGCGCCTTTTTGGATAGATTGACGTGCCTCAGGCCAAAGGAGAATTTTGAGTTTTTTACACGCTCCTTTTTTTCTTCGGCATGCTTGGTTTGCATGTCTATGATTTTGACCATGCCACCTGCCGTCTTAGGTGCACTGTTGGCGACAGGCATTACCCCACTCTCTGTCGGCTCAGCCGTAGCAGTAGGAGCTTCTTGCACCTTTTGCTTCACCTTGGGCCTTCTACTGAACATCAGTTCGATGTCGAGCCGTATGTCCGAGAAGAAATCTGTGATTTTTCCTACGAGTGCGGTCATTAATATTTATTTATTCTTCTTGAAGGGTGATGGTTTCGGGACTGTCATTTTCCTTATTCTTAACTTCGATTTCTACATTTCCTGTTTCCAAGGTAGTTCCGCTGTAGAATGTTTTGCTGGCATAGGGAGCAGTGATTTCGAGTGTGTAGTTATTCCCACTGGTTATTTCGACGGGATCTGAATTGCCACGTCGAATGTTGAAGTGCAGGAAGCGTATGATTTGTGACCTGTTGCCGCTTTCGAAAAGCTGATATTGCCATTCGGTCTCTTCGGAATCTTTGAACGTTATACATTCGAATGTCTTGTAGCTGTGTCTAAAAGCTTTTATTTCCATGTTGTTTGCATTCTTGTCCCGCTTGGCCAGGTAGATAGTATTTGCTGACTTATTGTTTATGTTCAGCTCCTCCTCGCCCGGATTGCATTTATTTGTTGAGCTAATCCAGCTGAGCAATAAATCCGGATTCTGACTCTCCACTTCGGCTTCCACCACCAGATAATCGGGCTCAAAGTGAATGGTTTGTTTCACATAATCTCTGCGAATCATCTCGAGCTCCATGTTCTTGATCATGTCCGTGATGACACCGGCAGTTTCTTGCAAGCGCACCGTTTGGGCAAAGGAATTGAAGCCAATCACCACCGAACCAGACATAATGCTGATAATGGCGACGGTAACCATGATTTCAAGAAGTGAAAATCCACCTTTGAATTTTAGATTTTGAATTTCCAATTTTAAATATTAAATAATTAAATTTATTTATGCCATCGCGCGAATAGCTTCTTCTATCGTGATATCACCCGTCATTGCTTTATAAAGAGCGTCTTTACGAAGCGTAATCATCCCCTCTTTTACAGCCTGTGCCTCGATTTCGGTATGTGACGCATTTCTGATAATCAATTCTTCGATGGCCGGTGACATCTCCAAAACTTCGAACAGTCCGATTCTGCCTTTGTAGCCGGTTTTCTTACATGCCTCGCAACCCTTGGCTTTGTACAAAAAAGCATCTTTTGGGTGAATTTCGGATTCTTTCGCGAAAAGATCGAAGTATTTTTCGGGAACCGGATATGATTCACGGCAATTGGAGCATATTTTGCGTACCAGACGCTGAGATATAATCAGCTTTACCGCAGCGGTTATTAGAAAGCGGTCGATTTCCATATTAAGAAGACGCTGTATGGTGCCCACGGCGGAATTAGTATGTAGAGTTGAAAAAACCAAGTGACCCGTCAGCGCGGATTCGATGGCGAGGGCGGCCGTCTTTTTGTCGCGAATCTCCCCCACCATTATGATGTCGGGGTCCTGACGAACGAGCGTTCGTAGGCCATCCGAGAAATCAAATTCGATTTCGGTATTGATCTGCGTCTGTGTGACGCCGGAAATTTTATATTCGATTGGATCTTCAAGCGTTGAAATATTGAAAGCTGTCGGATCAAAAGTTGAAATCATGGAAAAAAGCGAAGTGGATTTACCCGAACCGGTCGGTCCCACTGCAAGAATCATTCCGTGAGTCGCGGTCAGATGCCTTTCCATCTTGTTCAGGATATTTGGCAACATTCCCAAGTCACGTAGTTTGACCATCTTTGGATTCTTCTCGAGCAAACGGATGACGACTTTTTCGCCAAACTGTGTCGGCAGAACGGACACACGCAAATCGACCTCTTCGCCGTCTTCCAACTCAAAACCACTTTTACCATCTTGAGGCAGGCGATGTTCGTCGATTCGGAGGCTGGAAAGGATTTTGATACGGGCAATGATAGGATTATGAAAAATCTTGTCAAAGATCTTGTATTCAATCATCGTGCCATCGATGCGGAAATAGACCATGAACTGCTTTTCTGTAGGCTTAAAGTGAATATCACTGGCATGCTGTTTGATGGCCTCTGAAAAAATCTCGCTGAGAATGGTGGGGATACTTTCCTCATCGAAGGTCGTGGCAACTGGTATTTCTTCAGGATCTTCCAGCTCGTCTTCTGGTATTTCTTCAGGCTCTTCCAGCTCGTCTGGCTCAGCTTCTGGTATCTCGTTTTCTTCTTTGCTCAAAATGACCATTTTTCCCTCTTCCTTGACCTCTTTTTTTGTCCCATCATTTTCTACGGGAGTATCCAAAATAGGGTCTTTTTGCTCTGTTTCTTCGTCGAGCTTTTTATCCTCTTTCTGTAATGTGTCGAGTAGTGACATTATTTGGGCCTATTTAATCTATATATTATAGCAAAAACAAGCCAAAAAATCAATGGCTAAGCGACAAAAAAGCTGATAAACTACGAGCGATGAACAAAAGAAATACAAAAATAGCAGGGTTTTCCCTTATAGAACTGCTTTTTGCCATGCTTTTCTTGTCAATTATCGTGTTTGGAGTAATCAAGCTTCAAACCAGTAATCTGACCCTAAGTAACACCAAACAACTGGAGCTTAAAGCTTATTCATACGCTACTCAGGGGCTGGAGATTGTGTCGGCTCTTGGATATACAGAACTTTTTACCGTTTGTCCGGGGCCAGCCAGTTGCACATGTGAAGTAGCTAAAGTTATTGACTACAAATTTAGCTGCACAGGAAGTGCTGAAGTCATTGGTGCAGTGGAATTCGAGCGATCTTTCATATTAGAGTCTGAGCCAGGTGGAAATGCTCTTGTTAATGCGTATTTGGTCACCTCAAATGTCATCTGGACAGACAGCTCTGGTAACCATCGTGCTTCAGCTAAACGAATTATTACAGACTGATGAAGAATTATTACAAAAATAGAGGCTTCACTTTGGTTGAACTCATGGTTTCTATGGGAATTACTGCCATTCTTATGGTGGGAATGGCTACATTTTTTTCCAGCACTTTCAGCAGCATGTTTATGGCCCGTGAAAAAGTGGCCAACAGCCAAGGGCAGTTTGTGGTGAGTACGATTTTGGGCGGTAAGTTTGTGAATGTTGATAAACTTGAAGAAATTGATCCCAATGGTGACTTCGTCGTTCTTAGAAATGATATGGAAACAGGTGATTTGCCTTTCACCTACATCGGGAAAGAAACAATTGCTGATGCTGAGCACATCGTTTTTAAGGATTTTTTTGTTTTTAATGGCCAGGATGGTGTATGGAAAAGTGTTTCAGGTACCGGCCCGGACATGGCTGGCCTTAAAAACCCTGCAGGAATTGCAAATATTGGTAGTAATAACTATGTTGTGGTTCCTCTGGAGAACAAAATTTACAAATGTAACCAACAATTGGATTCATGTTCGGGCCCGCTAAATATAACACCCCCGGACAAACCTTTAGATCATCCGATGGACATCACCACTGACGGAAACAGCCTCTACATAACTGATTCCGGCAATAATCGCATTATTAAAGTGGTAACTCCCGATAGAAATCCAGTTGCTACAGTGCTCTATACTGATCACACCACCTTTAACTACCCAACAGGCATTACGTACTACAATTACGGTCCGGGTTATTTATTTGTGGCCGATACTTATAACCACCTCGTCAAAAGGATCAACTTGGCGACCAATACAATAACAATAGTGGCCGGTGATGGTGATGATGATGATTGCGACAATACTGCCAGATTCTGCAAACTTAATTTTCCTACTGGCTTGATGGTTTATGATAATGAACTATATATTTCAGATACCGGCAATGGACGGGTACTAAAAATATCTGACGCAGGTAAGCCATCGAACTTTACGATGGAGTTTTTGTCACCGGAAGACACAGTGGCAATTAAGGAAATCAAGATTGTCTTTCCTACAGATGTCGATCATTCTTTTACAGATTTAGACAGTGTTACTGGCCTGACTGAAAATGGTAACACCCATAAAGATGATACAGAGACTTTTGAATATAGGCTTTGGACTATTCTAGATGAAAATACTTTAGTGACTAATGTTCGACCTGAGCCAGATCCCAATACCATGGACCGTATCAGTGTGGCCGATAACGACTTATTTGAAGTGGGTGACACACTTAGGTTTGTCAATGATGCAAACAATGATTTTGAAGTCGTGAATAACATTAATCAGATTATTAGCCTTAAAAATAATTTCGCTATTGATCATCTCTCCGGTGAAGAAGTAATACTGACCACCCCCGTCCCTGCAAACACTAAAATTACTTTCGATCTATCTAATGTTAATACCGCTAATGCCAGTAGTGGATTCAGCGCGATAGATATTGAAATGTATGATGAAACCAATACACTTATTGAAACTCGTCAGCATTTTTTCCGAATTGGCGACGATGAACTTGGAACTTTTGAAGATACGATTGAAGTTGTTTCTGGGCATGAGGCAGATGATTTTCCGACGGGGCTTGGTTTGGATATTGATGAAGAGTGGACTCCCTACCTAGTTGTTTCTGACACACCAAAATATTCATTGGATTTTTCGGATTCAGGATACGATTACGTCAGCGATTTTGATGTTGAACCTGGTAGCTTTGGTTTTTCTACCTCAAACGAGGATGGCATTTTAGAACTGGAGTTCGAGGCTATTCTAGGTTTAGATGTTGAGGGTCAACCTATTTTGGAAAATAATATCCTTAATTCCAACATAAAAGAATGAGAAGGCTAACTGAATCACGGGGTTCTATTCTAATTTGGACTTTGCTTCTGGGAATTTCGCTTGCTACGGTTTTCTTCTTTTTTTCTATGCGACTGAATGCGAATATTTATAGTCAGCGGGAAACGATTAAATATCAGAACGCCCGATTATATTTTGAAAGCTATATTGCCTATATTCAGAGCCAGGGTGTCGCGGAGCTCAACGGTATACGTGGGAACATTGATTTTGATGGAATTACGGGAACATTGACGAATGAAGTGGAGGAAATTGTGGGAAGACTTGATATGGCAGCCGACGTGACTTATGAGGTAGAAGAAATTGATGGATTTAAGGCAAAAATTGAATGGAACAAATGTGGTGAAAAGGGCGTTATGGAAATAACACCTGCTCCGGCTACTCCACTAATCACTACAAATTGTGGCTCGGGGTCATACGATGGTCTAAGCGAGAGTAACGGATCACCTTTTACGCTTAAGAATCTGAGTGAACCTTTTACTTATATGATTACCCCACAGGGTAAGGCGATTATTTACGACAGAGAATGGCATCTAGACCTTGAACTTGTTATTAATTTTCGCAAAAAGCTCACAACAAGCCTGACCTTTATACCAAACTAAAAAAGTTTGCCTTTTAGTACCTGGCTGAGCTAAAATGTTACAAACAAATAAACTAAAAAATATTACGATGGAAAATTTTAGAAAGAGACTCAACAAACAGGCAGGTTTTACGCTCGTAGAGCTTCTTGTGGTGATCGCCATCATCGCGATTCTTTCGGTTACAGCTTATGTAGCTTTGGGTGGGCAGACTGAAAAAGCAAGGAATTCTAAGAGACAGTCGGATCTTGCTTCCATTCAAAGTGCCCTGGAGATCTATTCAGTTAACAATAATAGCCAGTATCCTGCTGATCTCGCCACACTGGTAACTGAAGAAATTATTTCGAAAATTCCTACGGACCCTTCAGATGATGCTTTGAATTATGCTTATACTAGAGGTAATAATAATCGGAAGTACCAACTGGGTGCTGTTCTTGTGGATGATGATGGGGCTTACACAGCTTATGTCATTGGGAATGGTGATAATTTGATTATAGCTAATGAAGGTAACGATTGTTCAAGTGAAGAACCAAACGACAGAATGATCGATGGTAACGATTGTGTAACCTACGAGCCCTAAATAGAAATTAACTTTTTAAAATATCATGAAAACAATTTTCTCAATTTTTCTTGCATCTGCCCTTTTGCTTTTGGCAGGCTGCTCAAACACTTCGGAAGATGATATTAGTAACTACCAAGGATCTCCGGAAGAATTTAATGCTAACAAAGATGTAGTTATGGATACTTTTGATCAGACCGCTATGCCCGAGGCAGGTGAACAGATTGTGGTGATGGAAACCAGTAAAGGGACTGTAAAGATTCGATTATTCCCTGAATATGCACCAAAGACTGTAGAGAATTTTGTGGGCTTGATCGAAAAAGGTTATTACGATGGTCTGATTTTCCACAGAGTAATTCCTGACTTTATGATTCAAGGTGGTGATCCTACCGGAACAGGTCGTGGTGGAGAGAGTCTTTGGGGTGGAAAGTTCGAAGATGAGTTCAGCCCTAATGTAGGCAATCTTCGTGGGGCTTTGAGTATGGCGAATGCCGGGCCAAATACTAACGGGTCTCAGTTCTTCATCGTTCAAAAGGAAGGTGGAACCGATTGGCTTAATAGCAGGCATTCTGTGTTCGGACAGGTAATCGAGGGTATGGGCGTTGTTGATGAAATTGCCAATGCTGAACGCGATTCTGCTGATAAGCCTATGGAAGAAATAAGTATGATTAAGGTTACTCTTGAAACCTTTTAATAGTGAGAAGTTAAATGTGAGCCTTGTTTTTTCGGTCTGTGATGCTCTAGAATCAGAGGGAGAATAAATCTTCCCATGATTCGTGTTCGCATTCCCCCATCACCGACTGGCCTACTGCACATTGGAACGGTGCGAACCGCCCTATATAATTACCTTTTTGCCAAACATGGCGATAAAGATGGGCCTGGCACAATGGTTTTTAGGATTGAAGATACTGACAAAGTGCGAAGTACAAAGGAATTTGAGGATGATATTGTGAATGGCCTCGTGAAATTAGGCATTGCCGGTGATGAAGGTGTGCACGCTGGAGGTGATTACGGACCCTATCGTCAGAGTGAGCGAACGGATATTTATAAGAAGTATTTAAAGCGACTAGTTGATGAAGATAAGGCCTATTTTTGTGGCTGCACCAAGGAACGACTGGAGCAAATGAGGAGTGAGCAACAGGCAAAAAAACTTCCACCCCGCTACGATGGTGAGTGTGCGAATAAGAAGTTGTCTGAGGGTGTGATTCGCCTGCGAATTCCGGCTGACCGTGGCGAGATAAAGTGGAATGACTTGGTGCGAGGCGAAACGATTATTCATGCAAAAGAGCTGGATGATTTTGTGATTGCCCGAAGCATTGACGACCCACTTTATCATTTGACGGTGGTGGCAGATGATCATGATATGGAAATTACCCATGTGATTCGCGGAGAAGACCACATAAGTAACACACCCAAACAAATTTTGCTTTTTGAAGCCCTTGGTTGGGAATTTCCAGAGTTTGCCCATCTTCCGCTGATTCTAAATGAGGATAAAAGTAAGCTTTCGAAGCGCAAAAACAAGGTGTCGATTGACGATTATTTGGCTGAGGGGTATTTGCCCGAAGCTCTGCTGAACTTTTTGGCTTTGCTTGGCTGGAATACGCCTGATGAGCAGGAAATTTTTAGTTTGGAAGAGCTTGTTGAGAAATTTAGCCTGGACCGCGTGCACAAGAGCGGTGCGGTTTTCGACGTGAAAAAACTGGATTGGGTCAATGGTGAGTACATAAAAAAGATGATTACTGATGATGTAGATGCATTTTACGAGACGGCCAAGGTCTTTATTGTGGGCAATGTGCCGACGGAAGATGAAGCACTGATCAAAAAAATCCTGCAAGATCCTGATTTTGAGGGTCGATTTAAAAAGCTTTCTGAGATTCCTGAGGGACTGTCGCCATTATTTGCTGAGCTACCTGATTATTCGATGGATTTGATTGCCAGAGAAAAGTTTCAGATTACCCATGAAATGCTTAAGAATGTTATGACTAAGGCAATTGAAGTGGTGAGCGGATTAGAGTGGGATAAGGGTGATGGCAGTAAATCACAAATGATTTCGGATGCGTTTATTGGAATTGTGGAGGCACTTGGACTCAAAAATGGTCAGGTACTCTGGCCAATTCGTGTGGCGCTATCTGGACTTGAAAAATCGCCTAACTTCGCCACTTTAGCTGTTTATTTAGGTAAGGAGGAAGTTTTGAAACGCCTACAAATCGCACTCGAAAAAGTAGTATAATACGGCTGTATGAATATCAGCGTTCAACAAAATGTATCGACCAAGGAATTTAATACCTATCGCGTGGGAGGACCGGCGAGATTTTTTGCAGAGGCTAAAAGCTGGGAAGCTTTTTTTGGACTGAGAGAATTTGCCAAGAAACAGGGAGTGCCATACATGGTTTTGGGTGGCGGAAGCAACGTGCTATTTGCCGATGATGGTTACCCGGGCCTGGTGATTCTGAACCGCATGGAAAAGATTATCTTTCATGCAGATGTGGTGACTGCTGAGAGCGCTGTAAGCACTGCAAAACTTGTACTGATTGCCGCTGAACATAATTTAGGAGGAATCTCTGGATTAGCCAATGTACCTGGTTCCATAGGCGGTGCTGTTTATGGCAATGCCGGAGTTCCTGACATAAATATCAAGGATGTCTTTATGAATGCCACTATTCTGCCGGCAAACGGCAATAAGCCTATTATTGTTGGCCAGGATTATGCCAAATTCGGATATCGCGACAGTAATTTTAAGATAACAAAAGACATTATTCTTTCAGCTACGTTCCGGCTTAAAAGAATGCCTGCCCCTCTTATCAAAAAGGAGATTGGCAGGTATGTCGAAAGTCGCATTGCCAAGCAACCTCCGGGCCTTACCTGTGGCAGTTTCTTCAAGAATCCAGGTACTTTTCCTAGTGCTGGTTGGCTGATAGATCAAAGTGGATGCAAAGGTATGACGGAAGGCGGTGCTCAGGTTTCTGAGAAGCATGCCAACTGGATAATGAATACCGGCAAGGCGACGGCTTCTGATATTATTAACCTTGCCCTAAAAGTGCACAAAATGGTGCAGGAAAAACATAATGTTAATCTTGAACCAGAAGTGCAGATACTTTCGGAAAATCCTTTTCGTAAGAACTAAACAAATAAAATTATGAATATACGTGATATGGATTCCCACAAAGGAGATAACGGAAAAGTAATGATTATTGGCGGTAGCCCCATGTTCCATGGAGCCCCAATTCTTTGCAGTCTGGCAGCTGAACATTCAGGTGTCGACCTTGTTTTTCCTTTTATGCCGGCTAGTCAAATTGAAGCTGCCAAAACTTATTCATTGAATTTTATTCTGCAGAGTTTTCATGAAGAAGCACTGAGCAGCAAGGATGTGAAGGGAATTCTAAACTTCAGTAAACAAGTCGACTGTGTGGTAATCGGCCCCGGACTGGGAACAGTCGCCAAAACTAAAGCCGCTGTGAAGTCACTTCTGTCGCATCTACAAGTACCCACTGTAGTTGATGCCAGTGCCATTATGTACACCAACAACCTTCCTGAAGTTTGCGTGCTCACGCCCCATAGAGGTGAGTTTTTGAATATGACAGGAGATGATCCGACAGCAAAAAACGTGCAGAAGTGGTCCAAAAATCTGAAGGTCACGATTGTATGCAAGGGGCCGGAAGATATTATTGCCGATGATGATGAGATTGCCATCAACAATACCGGCAACGCTTTGATGACAGTTGGCGGTACGGGTGATGTGTTAGCTGGTTTTATTGGCGGACTAATCGCCCAAGGTATGGAGCCTTTTGACGCGGGGAAATACGCGACCCGAATTCTTGGGCAGATTGCCGACAATCTTGCGGATCTGGAAAATAGTATTCGTGCCGTTGATCTTGTTTACGCCATTCCTGCTGCTACTTTAAAAATGTAATTGCATATGGAAACAGATATTATTAATTTTCTACAAAAAGAATACAATGCCAAAGCCATTCTTCTTCATGGTTCCCGAGCTCGCGGCAACCCGCACAAACAGAGTGACTGGGATTTATTGGTGCTCACGGATGAAATTATAAGAAGAGATGGAGGTGCAAAGCTTAATAATGAAGATTTGGATATCAAGGTCGTCAAACTTCCAATCTTGGATATGGATAAGTTTATTTCGGGCTATCCTCAAACTTTACAATGCATTAAAGTTTTTCTGGATTCAGATGATGGTATAGCGACCAGAATACTAGAGTTGGCGAAAAGCAAATATGAGAAAGGCCCAGGTACTACTGAGGAACGAAAGAATTATACTAGGCATCATTTTGACCGCATGCTAACCCGCTTAGTTGATTTCAAGGATAATCCACAAGTATTTACTTACCATTTATCCTCATTCTACATAAAATCTATTAGATACTGGTTTGAGTACCAAAATCGTTGGTCACAACCCATTTGTGAAGCATTAAAAATAATTGAAAAAGAAGATGTGGCCTTCATGAATGGATTATATACAATTAGTGATCAAACTAGTACAGCAGGTGAGAAAATTGCTGCGGCAGAAAGGATGATACAATCAGTTTTGAATAATGCTTCTTGAATTCAATATTCTAGGGCCTTACTCGAGCAAAATTAAACACGGAGTCACTTTTGATTTGTCCGAAATACAAGGTGCCGTTATGGCTAATCAGACTCATGGTGATGTGATTCTTGAAGTTGAAGAAAAGCCCGAAACCATGCCTAAATGTGATGCCTTTATAACGATGCAAAAAGAACTGCCATTGATGGTGAAGGTGGCAGATTGTCAGGGAATTTTGATGTATGACCCTGTAACTCATAGTGCCGCTTCGGTTCATTCGGGGTGGCGTGGCTCTACATTGAATATCATCGGCAAAGCGATTCGGGAAATGGAGGGAAGATTTGGGGTCGACCCAAAAAATGTGCGCGTAGGAATCAGTCCTTCACTTGGGCCTTGTTGCGCGGAGTTCTCAGACCCACTGAACGAGCTACCTGAATTTTGCCATGAGTTTATCGGGAATAATAATCACATAGACTTTTGGAGTATGTCAGTTAAGCAGTGTCAGGATGCCGGCGTACCCGAAAATCAGATTGAACTGGCTGGCCAATGCACCAAATGCCAGCCAGGCTATCCTTCTCATCGAAATGGAGATAGCGGAAGGATGGGGGTATTTGTTACACTGTTGTAGATGGATTTTGTTTTTGTACTTCTCATCAACGTTGTCCGCATTTATAAATTCGCCATTATCGCGCGAATTTTGTTGTCGTGGATTCAACCGCACCCAACAAGCGGTCCAGCCGTAATGCTTCATCAGGCTACTGAACCCGTTCTGCGAATTTTCCGTAGGCTCATTCCACCTATCGGTATGATCGATCTTTCTCCTCTTGCTGCTTTTTTCGCTTTGGACTTCGCTCAGATTGGATTGATGAGTTTGATGAATGATATGTAAATATTTATTAACCTAGTAGTTATGTATAAAACCAATCCATGGGTCATTATTACCACCATTTTATTAACCGCCATTATCGTTGGAGGAGGCGTGTATTGGTACCTCACTCAGGAGCTCTATACCTCAATTCCAGTCCCAAGAAATTCTGAGGAAAATTATCAGGAAGAAGCTTCACAAGCTGAGGAATCAGTTGCTGAAGCCAAAGTGACGATTGAAGATATCAGGAATGCTTTTTCGAACAAATATCCAGACCGGGATTATTCAAATATGAGAATTACGATAGATAATAATTACCAAAATCAATTTGTAGAAGGAGGAGTTGGCGTACCTGATGGTTTCGGGGCACATTATTGGGCAGCAAAAGTGGATGGTGAATGGATAATTGTCCAGGAAGCTCAGGATATGGTGCCTTGCAGTGTTTTTGAGCCTTATGGCTTTCCTGAAGAAATAGTCGGAAATAATTGTTATAACGAAACCAATGATCTGGATTCGCAAGAGGGAACTCTAACAAAGATTAGAGCAGATGAGAGATTTGTTTATTACAGTGGAAAGATTACTGTAAGTGGAAGATATCAGGAGTACTATCCTGAGACACTTTTGGGCAATGAGTTATGTTTTTATCCAGATGAAGAAACCAAGCATTTAATACCAAGGGATCCAAATTTATGGGGCGAAGGCCAAGGAGACACAAGACTTCCCTGGTTCTGTTTTGAAAACCAAGAGCAAGCAAAAGAAATGTTCGACATTAATGAAGAAGAAATCTTTAGTGATGAAACAATAAAATGCATACAAGGTGAGGCTGAAATAGAGATTTCAGATTATGTGGTTGATACGATGGAAAGCTCGGTTTTTGACACTGCCAGGCTAATCATGATTATTTCAAAAGAGAATTACGAAACACAGTGTGAATAAAGTTTTGAATTTTGCTCAGATGGGATTGATGAGTCTGATGAATGACTTATAAGGCTGGTTTTTGGGCGGTTATCGGTAATTAATTTCGTATAGAAACTATTATACGCAATTCAAAAAATATTTTTCTTTTTAAAGGAGTATTTATATTATAATAAGGAACTTTTGATAGGTTTTCTAAAAAAAACACTCTTTTCTCTGACAGACAATTAAATTTATGCTATCATCCTTTAGCTATAAATGGGCATAAATTCACAAATTTTTTGAAGAAAACTTGTAGATAAAGAAGCATTTATCAAAAAATATTTCTACACTTTTTATGAATAGTAAAAAACCAATTCGATCCAAATCTGATATTGTGAAATTCTTCCATGATGCAGCCGTACCCAAAAAAGAACTATTGATAGGATTAGAAATAGAGCGCAGTGGTGTTTATGATGCAGACCTGAGTCCTGTGGAGTATTCAGGGACATATGGATATTTAGCGATTTTAAAAAAGTTGGTTGAAGAAGTTGGATGGAAAATTATCAGTCAGGATGAAAATGGAAATATTACAGCGCTGAAAAGAGGGGGAAGTGAAATACACATAGAAGATGACGGACGCCTTGAACTTGTGAGTAAACCCCGAAAAGGACTTTTTAGCCTGTGTCGTGAGTATCAAATGCACGCTCGTGAAATTGATGAAATTTCAAAGGAATTTGATGTTCGCTGGATTTCTATGGGGTGGCAACCATTCGCTAAAAACAAAGAAATTACTTATGTTTCCGCGCACAAAAATAAAATACATCATGACCATTTTCAAAAGTATTTTCCGGATTTTCAAAAAGATCTCTATAAAATATGGGAAAAGAAAAATAATGGCATTCATGTAAGTTTTGGATATACTTCAGAAAAGGATGCCATAGACAAATTTCAAACTCTTTTAAAAATTTCTCCCATTTTAGTTTCGATGTTTGCCAATTCACCACTTAATGTAAGTAAATTTTCCGGTTTTTTGATTAACCGTCCTTATACAACATCTCTTTGCTGTCCCCATAGAACACAGATTCAAAAAATATTTTTTGAACGAGATTTTAGTTTCGAAAAATGGGTAGATCTTCTTATGGATTTACCCATAAGACGAATCACCAGGAAAGGAAAGATGATTTTTATTCCTTTGTCATTTCGTGATTTTTTAAAAAAAGGTTTTCAAAAGTACAGCCCCCGTATTGAGGATTTTTATCTTCATTTAAAATCGTTTTGGGGAGAAATGCGGATCAAGCAATATCTTGAATATCGTGGATTTGATACTGTTCCTCCTCATCTTCTTCCTTCAATTCCAGCCATAATACGCGCCCTGACACTGAGCTCTGATGTAATGCAGGAATGTCAAAATCTCGTAAAAAATTGGACATTCACCGATCATTTAGAAATGCGGGGAAAAGTATATAAACACGCCCTGCAAGCAGAAACTCCTGATGGAAAAAAAGTACTCGATCTTGCCAAAGAACTTTTGGAAATTGCTTCTTTTTCATTAAAAGAGCGGCATAGAGAGATGAAAGATCGCATTGATGCCTCTCGTTTTCTTTGGCCCATCAAAGAATATATTTTAGTCCGTGAACAATCTCCCGCCGAATATGTGATGGAAATGTGGAACGGA
>SDBT01003964.1_pt1 | contig 25342 bp, 26 predicted proteins | sample 2277101 | NCBI WGS metagenome assembly SDBT01 (sample SAMN10404973, study PRJNA504765) | marine sediment metagenome | isolation source: marine sediment core GS10_PC15, 103 cmbsf | place: Arctic Ocean: Southern Knipovich Ridge | collected 2010 | reverse complement strand
TCCTAACTTATTAGGTTTTTTTTGCAATACGTGATATTTATACAGCTATCAATTAAAAACAATAATTATGTTCCGTTTCTGATCCATCATTGGGTGTCTACCTGCTTTAGATGGATCTCTGATACTCAGTCGACGGGAAACAAGTGCAATCTTGTGGTCATCCGAACGCCAGATGCCATCGTCATCCGGACCACGATGAACAAGTACTTCTGAAAGGCTATGAAGAATTGCATCATCTATTGTAGTATCATGAGCTGTCTTATATCCTGCAAATCCGCACACGCCTATTCCTTTGGAGATATAGAAAGTTTTTTTCTTAAGAATGCATGCTTTCGTCGAAGCGCAAAGAGTGAGCCCAGCATGCGAAATCCTGAGCGCATCTTTAACTTACTATCCGCCTGATCATGCCACACCGTTGGCCACTCTCGAATCGAAAAACCAAAGAGTTTACACAGATACAGCAGTTCTACATCAAATGCCCACTGCTTCACACTCAGATATGGCGTTATTTTTTCAATTACTTTTCGCTTAAAAAGTTTAGCCCCACATTGATAATCTTTGAATCGTAAGCCGAATAAGAGCCAGACAAGCGGTTGATAGATAAGGCGTCGTCCCCATGCTTTAATCGTAGGACGGGGTGGATAAACTTTTGACCCTTTCATATAGCGACTCGCAATAATACCATCATATTTATCTATATGTTGGATCAGTTCATAAAAATATTCTGGTTGCGTTGCCATATCAGCATCAACAAAACCAATAAGCGCAGATTCAGTTTTAAGAGATTCTTCAAACCCCCTTTTAATCGCAAGCCCCTTCCCTGCCTCCTTTAAATCTATAACAAGCATGGGTCCTTTATGCTCCCGTTCTTTTACTATCGATAGCGTATTGTCAGTGCATCCATTTAAAACAATAATAAAAGTTACCATAATTTCTTGTTTTTCAGAAAAAAACGTAAGATATGTATCAAGCATTCTACCAATACGACGTTCCTCATTATGGGCAGGAACCACAATCGCAACTTTCATCGGCAAACCCATAATGCCCACCATGCTCGCACACACATCCACAATAAAAACCAGACTTCTTTAAAGCGATTAATATTGGTTTTTCCATAGGATCTTCGCTTATAATGGATAGAAACATCAATAATTTTAAGTTTTAACTTTGCCGCACCAAACAATAAATCAAAATCACCAAACGGATCAGAAAGCCCCAGCTCTTTTCGCTGTAGAGCAATGCGTTCGTAATCTTTTTTCCATAAAACTTTTGTACCACACAATGTATCAGTAACTTTTTGACCGATTATCCATGAGACAAGAGACCCAAAAAATCGATTGCCAATCCAGGCAAGATATCCCATCGCTCCTGATTCCATACCATAAATAAATCGAGACCCATTAATGCAGTCGCCCTTTTTTGCAATAAGAGATTTATAAAACTTGGGAAGCTCTTCAGGATCCACCGTTAAATCTCCATCCAAAATCATTAAAATATCTCCTGTTGCATGTGCAAATCCTTTTCGAACTGCATCTCCTTTACCCCTACCATCTTGTCTCAAACAGCGAATTTTTTTTTCGGGATAGCAAGAAACGATACGTTCAATTTCTTCGAATGTTCCATCTGCAGAATTTCCCTCAATAAAAATAATTTCAGTTTGTTCGCCCATGTCAGGGCACCGCTTAATCGCATTTTCTATATTACCCTTTTCATTGCGACAAGGAATTATTACTGATACCGTCTGCTTCATGTCACTCTTATTATTATCTTGCGCCAAAAAAATTTATTGTTACTCTTATTTTCGCACACCAATTATAGCCAAGGAGTTTGTTATGTACAACTGGACTTTTAATAATACTCATAAGCAATCCGTTTTTGTTTTTCCCTACTGGCTAGAAAATGAAAATGATGAAGTCGAATGGCTCGAAGAAGAATACGAAGATTATGAAGATAAAGAGCTACCATCTGCACATGACAATGAAAATAAAGAAAACATAGACATAAGCGATGCTGATTTTTAAGTCGCACGAAGCACTTGACCATATCAAACAGTATCTTCCTAACAACCCTATTATTCTTGAAGCCGGATCCTTTAATGGATCTGATACTATTCGCATGGGACGTATGTGGCCTTTAGGTTATATTCATGCGTTTGAACCAGTACCTGAATTGTTTCAAAAACTCACCCAACGAATATCAGCATACGAAAATATTATCTGTTATCAATACGCTCTAAGTAATCATAATGGCACTGCACCATTTTATATATCAGAAAAACCTGATAAGCCGGGCATTCCCTCTCAAGCTGGTTCGCTCATGCAGCCGAAAGAACGACTAAAGTATTCTTCCCTCACTTTTCCCCGTACCATTATAGTACAAACCATTACGCTCGACGCCTGGGCATCAACATATCATGTAAATCATATCGATATACTCTGGCTTGATATGCAAGGACATGAACTTGCTGTATTACAAGCATCAAAATTTATTCTAAAAACAGTTAGCGTCATTTTTACAGAAGTAAGCTTTATTGAAAGCTATAAAAATCAACCCCAATTAGATGAAATAACCGAATGGCTTCGAGAATATGGCTTCACATGTGTTGGTCAAGATTATGTAAACCAAACAGATTATTTTTTCGGCAATAGATTGTTTGTAAAAGACAGCGAATAGTATATTGCATCCTATCCAAGATAATGCTATAACGTTTTTATCTATAAAAAAAGAGAGTAGCACCAATGTTTTTATAGTACTTCTGTTCATTACTACTCTCTTCTACAAAAAGGGAGTAGCAATGGACCGTCGAACGATTGCCCTTTCTTTGGCAACACTTTTTCAACTTGTTTCAGCTCACCAAACACACATAAATTCACCATTCTTTTCATTTAAAACAGAACAATATATGGCTTATGTTTTTTACGTACCCCATCCACATCAAACGAAAAATGATAACGCTCTTTTTTTTAATGCCTGTTTCGATTTTCCTTTTATAATCGAGCAAGCTCATCACAACAATGTACCATTAATCCTTGCAATTCCAGATACGTATCAAACTATTTTCACTACTGAAGCTGATGCTCCCATCATCGAAGGAGCTCGTGTTTCCCTCGCCTGGGCAAGCGCCTATCATCGCTTTGATGCACTTGGCAATATTGATGTACGCACTCTTTTGATACCCAAAAGCTACACCGAACAACAGATACTGCAAAATATTTCTAAATTGATCACCAAAAAATATAGTATTCCTTCCTACATAACTTCGGAAGAAAAAATGGCTCAACGTATGACGCATGCAGATGTATTACGAAAAGTAGTTTTGCCAGACGATCTGCACATAGAGCCTCTATTATTAGAACCAAAAACGCCCGATACAAAAATAATTGTTCCTATAGCCCATACAGAAAAAACCATACTCATCACCGGGGTAGCTGGTTTTTTAGGATCATATCTTGCTCAAATATTTCTCGATAAAAATTATTATGTTATTGGCATAGACAACTTTATATGTAGTACCGGAGAAAATCTTATTCCTTTAAAAAAACAAGCTCATTTTGAGTTTCACGAATTCGATGTCTCTCATCCATTCGAAATTGAGGGGCCAGTTGATTATATTGCGCATCTTGCCTCAGTTCCTAGCCCTGCAGATTATTATAAAATGCCGATAGAAACCCTTCGCTCAGGACTCCATGGAGCACGTCAGGCACTCATCCTTGCTGCTCGTAAAAATGCGCGTATTTTACTTGCTTCTAGTTCAGAAGTTTATGGAAATCCTGAAGTACATCCGCAACATGAAAAATATGCAGGTAGAGTAAATCCTATAGCTATGCGCTCCCAATATGATGAATCAAAGCGGGGCGAAGAAACTCTTGCAAAGATTTATTATGAAAAGTACAACATTGATATTCGTATTGCTCGTATTTTCAATACATTTGGCCCGGGCATGCGTCTGAGCGATGGGCGCGTAATGACTAACTTTATTCAAGCAGCACTTGACAATAAACCAATGACAGTACACGGCGATGGCAATCAAACACGTAGCCCCGCATTTGTAAGCGATACGATAGATGGTCTGACTAAACTACTTGAGGCAGATATTATTTCTCGTTTTCAATCAATCGATCAAAGAATTTTTAATGTTGGAACACCCGTAGAATTTTCAGTAAATCAAATAGCACATGTAGTAAATAAAATTGCGCAAAAACATCTCAACTATACCGTTCCTATCACTCGCATACCGCATATTGATAGTACTGATCCAAAAATGCGTAGACCCGATATAACGTACATTAAAAAAATAATTGGCTTTCAGCCGCGTATTTCATTTGAAGAAGGTATAGAAAAAATGTTGGTGCATTATATGGAGAAGTATAGAAAAGGTAAGAGTTAGTCACTGATGATTTTTTTGATATACTTGTTGTACACTTTACCAAAAACATATAAAAGCCCTCAAGAGACTATTAAGATTTATTTTTTTCAAAAAAAGGAACTTGCATGAAGCGCTTGCTTGCAATTTTTTTACTTTCTTTTTCTTCTCTCATTTTTTCAAAAGAAATACTCATCATGACACCTGTATTCAATAAACCTGAATTTATTGGATGGCAAAAACAACTTTTTGATAAATTTGTCTTAGATGAAGACAGCTACAGGTTCATTGTATTTGATGATTCAATTGATCCTAATATGACACAACGTATGCAAGAAGAATGTAAAAAATGGGATGTGGAATATGTTCGTATTCCTCAGGAAATTCACACGCGTCCTTATCTTACAAGAGACCCTCGCTGGCCCAAAAATTCTACTAGTCTTCGAGTTTCAGATGCATACCAATATATGGCAAATACGAGGGGCTTTGATCATGACGGCATAGTATTCTTTACCGATTCTGATCAATTTCTTACACGTCCCTTTAACTTTCATAAAGCCACAGAAGAGTATGATATTATCGCTGTCCTTTTAGAAGCCGCTCCCGGCATTCGTTACGTTTGGCAAGGACTTTCAATATTTCGTATGGATCGTTTACCACACAAAAGAACAATAAACTTTAATTGCGGACGCATCAATGGAAGCATCGTAGATAGCGGAGGCTTTACCTATTATTATTTCAAAAATCACCCTAAAGTACGCGTTAAGCAAGCAACGGTCAAATGCGCGTCAACCCTTTTTCTGCATAATCGATTTGCACACCGACAAAATACAAATGTTCCTCACAACGAACAGCTACAAAAATTAAAAGAGTATGGCTTTGATGAAATGGAAGTTGCCTTTCTTCAAAAAAAGATTCCTGATATTTCCTATGCGTTAGAAAATAACTTTTTGCATTACAACGCAGGAAGCAATTATGACCATCAAAGTCAACAGTATATTGACAAAAAAGACGCGCTTTTAAGGGAATACTTCAGACAGAAACTTGATAGTTAAAAAATGGAGGAACAGTCATGAAGCAAAAAAAATGGCTTTTGCTATTTCTGCTAGTGTTCTCTTATTTTCTACATGCAAAACAAAGTGCAGTAACGTATCTGGATCCCAGCCAATGGGGAGGAAGGTTGGGAGATAAACTAATGATGTATGTCAAGGCAAAATGGGTTGCATTTCAATATCAACTACCTTTTTTTTACAAACCGTTTCCCTATTCAGACCAATTCATGATGCATGTAATCGACAATTCGCTCACTTCTCAGATAAAACGGGAATACCGAGTTATTGCACCCTATCAAAATATATCTTGTAACTTAGATCATTATATCAATAGCCAATCTGGGTCACTTTATACCATCCATTACTATTTTACCTTACCACGATGGGGAGTTTATCAAGAAAGTTACGACTCACAAGAAATCACGGCGTGGTCAGAAATAATTGATAATGAAGCATTCCTTCAACAATTGCAAAAAACGATAAAACCTCGATTTAATATCAACATTTTTTCTCCCCCTAAGGAAACTCTATCTGTTGCTGTGCATATTCGAAAAGGAGGGGGTTTTGATCACCCCCTCCTTTCTCAACAACTTTATGAAATACCTAATTTAAACTCCAAGGAGAGAATACCTTTGGGAAGGGTCTATTCTGATAAATATTGGCCACTTAAATTTCCTCCCACTCAATTCTATGTTGATCAAATAAAACGCATATCTGAAATGCATAATGATTCAACATTGTATGTACATATTTATACCGACGATAGAAATCCATTACCACTTATGCAAGAAATTGAAAAAGCGGTGAATAAAAAAAATATTACGTTTGATTGTCGTGAAAAAGATAACCATAGAGAAAATAACGTTCTCGAAGACCTATTTTCAATAGCACAGTATGATTTCCTTATTCGCTCAGGATCTAATTACCCTCAAATATCCCAACTAATAGGAAACCATCGCATCGTAATCTATCCCAAATCGATTCAATGGATCGGTAACACTATGATTATCGATAAGGTAGGCACTTTCATTCGTGAACAACTTAACTGCGAAAATCATGTAGACGCTTTGAGTGAATATGAAGATTGTTGATACGATATGCAACCCCTTCACATAATGCAAAAGGAACTTTTCGACCCTGCTCATCTTTGCGCCATTCAAATATTAATTGAGACGGATTAAACACACAAGTTTCATTTATAAAACCCGGCTTAGAAGACTCGTGCATTGGATCAATGCCCCCCAAATATTGGCCAATAGCCGCTGCATCAAAAATTGAATTGAATAGTCCACTATTTCGAGAATACACAGATGAATTTGCTGGTTTAAGGTTTAAAGCATTAATAAGAGAATATTTATTCGTATATTCAGGCATTATCAAAGGAAGATTATCAATTTTATCACGTGAAGACTCATTTTTATATAGCGCTAGAAGCCCCATGTCAAAATGATTCTCATGGGCATGAGCAGACAGAAAACGAACTAAACTATATATCGCTGCTTCATTAGCAATATATACAAAACTAGGGATGCACCGATCATCCCAATCAAAAACTGCCCCCATTCCTTTATACTTAGAAAATGCTTTTTTCATCGTAGAAATATCAATATAGAGCATATTATCACTTTCTAAATGCACTACTTCTTTCAAATTTTTCAATGCAATATATTCATGAATATAAAAAAATCGCTCGATAGCTTTACGCCAAAAACCATTCAAAACATCTTCACTGTGAGGACATTTCTGACTAAATATAAGATGTTCTTTTGTTGGAGCAAGACTCTCACATGAAATAACTTCCAAACTCTTTGCCCCAAAATCGTAGCCCGAGTGATTGATTGCCTGCTGGTTTGCAATCAAACAGATTACTGTATCCGGATTAAATAGACGTGCTTGCTCAAGAGCCACATAAATATAGGAGGGAATACTCGCTCCCAAATGAACATAAACAATAGTTGCACAAATATGATTGGTAAATAGTAATAAGATTAAATATATAAAAAGCTTTCTCACCTGCTTATCCCTTTTTTAGATATTTCGATTGTAAAAAAGATTCGTCAAAAAAACAAGACTATACAGCAAAGGGCAACTATCAGTTTTCTTGATGTTGAAAAAAAACTGTGATAAAAATAGGATTAAATTACTTATCGAATGTGTAACTGAAATCTGCACAATTACCTGAAAGAGTACGTGAACAATCAATCAACATAAAAAAGGTATGCAATGAAGCATCATATCACATTATTGATGGCTCTTTTACTCCCTACATTTATTTTTTCTCACACAAAAAAGGCTCTCATTTTTGGTGTTACGGGCCAGGATGGAACTTATTTAACAGAGTTTTTATTGAAAAAAAACTATGAAGTTCATGGAATTAAACGCAGATCATCGCTATCTAATACTAACTATCTCACTCCTTTACTACAAAATAAAGAATACAAAAATAACTTCGTTATACACTATGGGGATCTTTCCAACATCGAAAGCATTGTAACTCTTATTCGAAAAATTGATCCTGATGAAATTTACAACTTGGCCGCACAAAGCCATGTAAAAATTTCTTTTGACACTCCCGAGTATACTGCAGATGTTAATGCTCTCGGTACTTTAAGAATATTGGAAGCAATTGTAAAAACTGATAAAACTCAAAAAATTAAATTTTATCAGGCTTCATCATGTGAAATGTTTGGTAAAACTCAAAAAATACCACAAAACGAGCTTACTCCCTTCCAACCTAAATCTCCCTATGGCACCTCAAAACTCTATGCTTATTGGATCACCAAAAATTATCGTGAAAGTGGTATCTTTGCCTGCAATGGTATTTTATTCAACCATGAATCTCCAATTAGGGGAAAAAATTTTGTAACTCGAAAAATTTCTCGCGCAGTGGCAAAAGTGCATTGCGGAATAAAAAAGGTTCTTTATTTAGGAAATTTAGATGTAAGACGGGACTGGGGGTATGCTAAAGACTATATTGAAGCAATGTGGCTCATGCTTCAACAAAAAACGCCTGATGATTATGTTATTGCTACGGGACAAACGCACTCTGTCCGCGAGTTTGTAGAAGTTGCATTCAAAGAAATTGGTATTACTATCGATTGGAAAGGCGAAGGTATTAATGAAATTGGCTTCGATCAAGTAACCGGTGAAATCTTGGTTAAAATTGATTCCAAATATTTTAGACCCGCCGATATTGATGAATCTTTCGGGGATGCAACAAAAGCTAGAACAACATTCCAATGGAAGCACCGCACAACGTTTCAAGAATTGATAAAAATTATGATACGAGAAGATATAAGGAGACTACAGTGAAAGTATTACGCTTCATGCTTATTGCCTTTTCTTTCTTTACAAGTAAGTATGACTTTGCCTTCGAGTTCACGTTTGATCCCATTGACGCTGTTATACCGTGTCACTCTAAAGATAAAAGAACCATAGATTTAGTGGTAGAAGGTATTCGCAAAAACGTAAAAAATATTCGCAGAATTATTGTTGTCTCCGCTTCAAAGCTAACTGATAAAGCTGAATGGTTTGACGAAAGGAAGTTCCCCTTTACCAAAGAAACCATCGCCTATGAGACATTTAAAAATGAACAGCAAGCGCACAATTTTATCAATTCTCCAAAAACAAGAATCGGGTGGATTTTTCAGCAATTTTTAAAAGTATACAGTATGTTTATTATCCCCAATATCTCTTCCAATGTATTGATTGTTGACGCAGATACCATCTTCTTGCGACCCGTAGAATTTCAAGATCCAAAAACAGGAGCGGGCTTGTATAATCCAGGAACCGAACATACTCATGCGTATTTTGAACATAATGCCAAAGTCCTTCCCGGCTGGAAAAAAATCTTTTCGCAATATTCAGGTATTTCACATCACATGCTCTTTCAAAGAAGCGTTATGGAAGCATTATTTAATGAAATAGAAAAAGCCCACCAAAAAAAACCATGGAAAGTATTCTGTGAATCAATAAATAAAGATGAACTGTTTCGCTCGTGCATGTGCGTTGAGTACGAACTTTATTTCAATTTTGTTTTTTCCAAGACTAATTTAGTTAAAATTCGTCATTTAAAATGGGATAACATACCACTTCACCGATTCGATGCCCTTAAAAATGCTGGCTATCACTTTCTTTCATGCCACACATATATGACATAAGGAGATTGCAGTGAAAGTATTACGCTTCATGCTTATAGCCTTTTGTTTCTTTGTAAGTAAGCATACCTCTGCTTTTGAGTTTACATTTGATCCCATTGATGCTGTTATTCCATGCCATCCCAAGGATACAAAAACCATAGATTTAGTGGTAGAAGGTATTCGCAAAAATGTAAAAAATATTCGCAGAATTATTATTGTCTCCGCTTTAAAGCTAACCGATAAAGCTGAATGGTTTGATGAAAAAAATTTTCCTTTTACCAAAGAAACTATTGCCCATGAGATCTTTAAAAACGAACAGCAAGCGCGTAATTTTATCAATTCTCCAAAAACAAGAATCGGATGGATTTTTCAGCAATTTTTAAAAGTATACAGTATGTTTGTTATCCCTAATATCTCTTCCAATGTATTGATTGTTGATGCAGATACCATCTTCTTGCGACCTGTAGAATTTCAAGACCCAGACACAGGCGCAGGTTTATATAACCCATCACTGGAAAACCATCTACCTTATTTTATTCATAATGCCAAGGTCCTTCCCGGCTGGAAAAAAATCTTTCCACAATATTCAGGTATTTCACATCACATGCTCTTTCAAAGAAGCGTTATGGAAGCATTATTTAGCGAGATAGAAAGAGCTCACAAAAAAGAACCATGGAAAATATTCTGTGAAGTAATAGATAAAAAAGAATTATTTGGCTCTTGTATGTGCGTTGAGTATGAACTTTATTTTAATTACGTTTTTTCCAAAACTAATTTGGTAAAAATCCGTCACTTAAAATGGGATGGTACTTCTTTTCATACATTTAATTCTCTCAAAAATAACGATTATGATTTTCTATCGTGCCATACGTGGCTCGGCTAAAATATAAGGTATACTATATATTATGAAGCAAGTTACTTTTATTATCTTTTTGGTGATATCTACTATCCCTTTTTTCCTCCTTACTGCTAATCCTGCCAGAATTTCCAGCTATCCCTTTATATCAGGGGATACATTCAGAGCAATCGCTGACCATATTGTAGATGAAACAAACAAGCCTTTCGACCCTAAAAAGGTAAAGTCTCGTGACATTATTTTTCTAAAAACTGATTTAGCCATTCGATTTTTTGAAAGATTACATCCACAGATATCAAACCCGTATATTCTTATCACTCATAATAGTGATCTCTCTCCCATTTTTTTAGCCGCATATGATCATCCACAAAAGTACACCCTTGAAAAATATCTGAATGATCCGAAGCTTATTGTCTGGTTTGCACAAAATATCGATCTTGTGCATCCAAAACTTAAACCAATACCAATTGGTATCGCCAACAATTATAATAGTCATGGAAAAATTGAAACATTCTTACAAGCGACAAAAAATGTTCCCTCGCTTGATACAAGATCTATTCATGTTTATCTTAACTTTGCCATCACTAATTCATCTAAGCGAAAGCCGGTTATAGATTATTTTCGAGAAAAGTCTTTCGCCTACTTTGCCACTCCTAAACCATCCGCACAATACCTTGAAGAAATGAAACGATATCGATATGTCATTTGTCCACCCGGTAACGGCCTTGATTGCCATCGTACCTGGGAATCGTTGCTTTTAGGATGCATTCCTATTCTGGAACACTCCTTACTCGATCCCATGCTTCAAGATCTTCCTATCATTTTCATTGCTGATTGGTCAGAGATAAACCCAGAATTTTTGGAGCAAAAATTTTTAGAAATAAAAAAAACAACCTACAATACAAAAAAAATATATGCCGACTACTGGATTAATCTTATTAAACAATATCAGCTTAATTAAATTTCATACCCACATCATAAACGTGCAAAATGCTTCGCCATTCTCCATTCCTCGGATATAATACGACCTTATAGTTTCCTATAAGTTGTGCCACTTGGGGAAAATTTGAACCTGAACGTATCAAGCAATCAAAACGAACCATATTAAATAAATCATCGATAATGTTCTTATCATGATGGTTCCCTACTTTCCGGCATGCATAGGAAATATTCGATTTACCTACCATTTTTGCATATCTATCTATAAGTGCTTGAGGATCTCGATCATCGGTAAATAAGTGCACATACATCGGGATATCTTCATACAATGATGAAATATATCTTATCTGTTCAACATAAAATTGGTCCGGCGGAAATTTTAATGAATAGCCAAGATCAGTATACGTTGATGATTCAGCACCACAATAACATTGCGAAGAATCATCATTTTTCTTATCTGTATAGAGCTGCAACGATAACATTGCCCCATCATAATCTCCTCCTTTTCTTACATGTAATGCCACCGTTAATCTATCTTTTGGTAATGGAATTTCATGTATAGGAAATCGCGGCTTTATGGTTTCTCGCAACATATTTTGAAATGTTTCGTCGTCATACAAACCCTTCCACTCTCCCACATCCTGAGAATCATAGGTAGCTTGATGGGAACCCCATTTTTGAAGCTGAAAATAATAACTAATAATATATAATTTAGACGAAAATTGATTAATAAAATCATCAAGATTAACTAAATGACTTTTTGGATCCCCAATGCCTTTATAAGGATCTTCGATTATTTCGTATCGTGCAACACACTCATTCGACCACATCTGATCTTTTTCATGCATCTGCAACTGATCTGAATATTTAAAAGGTTTATAATAAAAACAAAGTCCATATTTATAGGCAACCCACTTCGCTTTAACATACATAAGCAATTTATCGCCTAAGCGGCCCCCCCAATTCTTTTCATCCAGATAAGTCACTGCAGAGGGACCTTTATTTAAATCCGCTACACACCATAATCCCAATATTTTGTCGGAAGTAGGTTTTTTATATTGCTCATTGATAGACACAAGTGGTTTCATAAGAAAAAATGGTTTTTTTTCTATATTTAAACAATAATTCCCTCCAGTCTCACTCTTAGATAAGCTTCTATTTACTCTTTGACAATGAGAATATGTTGTAAACAATACATATTTTGAGCCTGATAGTATAAAATTTTGTATAATTTTAAATGTGTACTTATAAGGAATATAGGGCAAAAGATCACGACAAATAATAAGATCAACTTGCGGCAGAGAATCACAACTACAATCTGCATGTATAAAGGAAATATTTTTTGTTTTGTATTTTGCATTATTGGCATCCACTATCTGCTTGACCACCTCGAGGCCGATATACGTTATTTCATTTGAAATAACGTGCTTCATCCAATTAAAATCACCACATCCCACATCAAGAATTGAGGTAATTTTATATTTTTTAAAAAGAGCAGGAAGTTCGTTTCGTATGACTTCAGTATATGTAAGACTTGCTGCCGTACCGGAAATAGTCTCTGATCCATAAGCCCATATATTTTTTTTAAATATATCAGTAAATACTTTTTCAAGAAATTTAGCCGATAAAAATTGGACAGAGAACAGAAAACAACTCAAAAATAAAAGATAATTGTTCGTTTTAAATATCATTACTTCCCTCTTAATAAACATCATTCAAAGTAGATCCCAAATTCTTAATTTCAAACCTTTTAAAATCATATTAAAAATGTTATTTTTTTATCCTTAAAAGGAAGCTAATGAATATTTTAGTAAAAGTTTTGCTATTTTTATATAGCTTTATCTCTTGTCTTGGCTGTGGCGCTAGTCAATATACCGTTTCTATTATGGGCACCGGCTATGTGGGCCTCACAACCGGAACATGTCTTGCAGATATGCACAGAAATGATACTGTTCGTGTATATTGCCTCGATATTGATTCCAATAAAATTGAAAATCTAAAAAAAGGTATAGTTCCCATTTATGAGCCAGGATTATCTGAGCTTGTACAAAAAAATATAGCTCGCAAAATGCTCTTCTTTTCTGATGAGATAGCTGAAGTAGTCGCACAGTCTGATATCATTTTTATTGCTGTGGGCACCCCAACAGCGCCTGACGGATCCGTAGACACATCCTATTTTTATAACGCGCTAGAACAGACAATAAAAGCTATCTCACGTAACCCAACAACTCTCGTTTTAAAAAGCACTTTACCAATAGGAACTGGCAGAAAAGTTGTCGAGTACATCAAAAAACACGCCGATCCTTCAATAACCATTCATATAATTTCTAATCCTGAGTTCTTACGAGAAGGAACATCAATTAAAGACACGCTGGAGGCTGATAGAATAGTAATTGGAAGCACTTCTCCACAGGATCTTGAGCATATACAAAAATTGTATCAACCCTTATTTCAAAAAAATATTCCGGCACTATACACTGATCTGACCACTGCAGAAACAATCAAGTATGCCAGCAACAATTTCTTAGCTTTGAAATTGAGCTACATTAATGAAATGGCAAATCTGTGTGACAAAACAGGCGCAAATGTGAAAGATGTCGCAAAAGGCATTGGCCTTGATAAACGAATTGGACATAGCTTTTTAAAACCTGGCCCAGGATTTGGTGGATCCTGTCTTATAAAAGATACTCTTGGTTTATTAGCAATTGCCAAGCAATGGGGAATTTTTCTCAATACAGTTGAAGCAGCTGTAGCAACGAATGAGTATCAAAAACTTATGCCCTATAGAAAACTCAAAAAATGCATCAATAGTAAAGAATTATCAGGCAAAATCATCGCAATTCTTGGACTCTCTTTTAAAGCAAATACAGATGACATTCGATACTCAGCAGCTATTCCCATCATCAAAAAACTTCAAGAAAAAAAAGCGCATATACAGGTATTTGATCCGAAAGCTATGGAGCATATGAAAAGAATTTTTCCCGATATTACCTATTGCAATACTAGCTATGAAGCAATTAAAAATGCTGATGCAGTTATCTTATTAACCGAATGGAGAGAGTTTAAATATTTAGATTTTTCAAAAGTAAAACAGTTTATGAGAGGCGCTATTATTATAGATAGCAGAAATATACTTGACCCATTAAAGCTCAGCAAGCTAAAATTCTTCTATAGTGGTATTGGTATTTCATAACAAATTTAAAAAAAATATTAATGAAAAAAATTACATTATTACTATGGATTATATCAATAAATAACTTTATGATAGGCAACGAAAGTCGAGTGGTTACCACTTCTGCTGAAAAACTAGATAGGCTTGCAAGAAAGTATTGGACCGATAAAGCACCTATTCCACATGGAGAAGGCGGACATAATTATGTAGAACACTATGAACGCCACTTTTCTCATTTGCAAAATAAAAAAATTAAGCTCCTTGAAATAGGATTCGGTGATGGCGGATCAGCCCAAATGTGGGAAGAATACTTCCCTAATGCTAAAATCCATTATCTAAACGTTCCAGCATCCGATTACGAAAAACACGGATATAAGGTCTCGCAGCGAACCCACCTTCATATTGGAGATCAAAGAAAAGTCGAAGATTTGCAAGCTCTAATTGATAAGACCGGAAGCGATTTCGATATTATTATTGATGACGGGGGACATGCATATGAAAATCAAGTAATATCCTTCACCTTTTTATTTCCTCATGTTAAAAGTGGCGGGTGTTATGTAATCGAAGATCTATGTGAATCATATTGGGGAAAAGAAGAGAAAAAAAATCCGAAGTTGCAAAACCCGAGTACCGTGTTGTTTTTAAAATTTCTTATAGATGACTTAAACTATGTACCTGCCAGAAATGTGTCATCTGCGTTTGAATTCTGCCCAGCAAACATTCTAAATAATCTCAATTATTATCAAAAAAACATCTACGGAATTTTATTCTACTGCAATATAAGTTTCATATTTAAAAGATAGTTACACTCTTAATTTCATATGATTTTTATCAAGCGCTACTAAATATTGTGTATAAGTCTAACGCTAGCAAATGCGGTTATAGAGATTTGTTATAGTTGAAAAGTATTGCCCACCTCTAGCCTTCATCATAGACATTAGCCACATTGCATACCCTGTGCATGAAAAACTGACTAATAAAAAAACAGTACCCAGCCTCTTCCTCATCATTGCTACCCTTTGTTGATATCAATTATCAAAATACGATTTAATAAGAAATATTACATAATCCAGATCATCTTTTGATAATTCTTGGTGACAGCCTATATAAAATCCGTTTGCATTAACCCAATCAGCCACCGGATATTCCCCTTCTTGGATGTTAAACAATTTTTTGTAAATAGGTTGATTTATCAGGGGCAACATGTCACGCGTTTCCACGCCATTTTCTTCCAGGAAATTAATCAATTTAGTTTTTGTTTCAGTATGCAGTACTATCGGGAACATCATAAAAGAATGTTCTGTAGCTTCTCTAATTTTGGGAAGTTGTATTTTTGATTCTAATTCTTTCAGCCCTTGCATAAAATAGGCAGCATTTTTTCGTCTTTTTGCTACAATCTCTGGTAACTCTTGTATTTGAGCCAATCCTAAAGCCCCCTCCAATTCAGTTACTCTAAAGCTGTGACCAACACTAACAAAAGAAAATCGTTTACTAATAATTTCTTGCAATTTTTCACTCGTAACACCATCATCATCATCTATACTTATATATATGGAATCTCTACCATGATTAAGTAAAGAACGCATTAAAATTGCATATCTTGGATCGCTCGTAATGGATAATCCACCTATTCCAGTGGTAAGCAAATGTGCTATGTAAGTAGAAAAACAGCCGATATCACCTAAAGATCCCACCATTCTTCCTTTGTATCGAGCAAGCATCGTTTCACAAGAGTCCTCAATTATCTTAAGATTATATTTTTTTGCTATCGCAATAATTGGATCCATGTCACATGGTTGACCAAAAAGATGCACCGGAATAATCACTTTCGTTTTTGGTGTAATTTTTGCTTCGATCAATTTTGGATTAATTTCGTAAAAATCCTTTTCGATATCCACAAATACCGGTTTCATTTTACAATGTAATACAATATTTGAAGTAGCCACGAAGGTAACAGTAGGCACTAATACTTCATCACCATCAGCCCATCCATGAAATTCTTTCAATGCCTGCAAAGCTATCTGAAGAGAACTTGTTCCACTATTACTCATCAATGCAAATTTAGCATCATGTATCTTGGCAAAAGATTTTTCAAATTTTTTTAAAAATGGTCCATAGGATAATCTATTTGAATGTAATGCCTGATGCACATACTGTTTTGCCTTATCCGAAATGTTTAGCGTTCCTACACCAATTTTTCTATGTGGCTTTGTATCTTTTCCTCTCCTCAATTGCTTTTTTTGATCTAGATTTGGATAGTCAACTACCAAGCCTTCAGGAGTAAGTCCAATTCGATACGAAAAAACAAAACTAACATTAAACATTAAGCTCACGAGAAAATAAAAACGTCTTATTATCAACTTTTTACTCATTTTTTTCCACATGGTTTTAATTTAGAACTCAGCTAAATAATCGTAACGACACATTGCAACGCTAAGATAATCTCAAAAAAGGGACCACCTGAAAGTACATAAAGATTTAATATCCATCTTATCAAGATCTAAAAGTGTTATGATGCTTATCGATAGCTACTAATCTTCTTTGATAGGTTTCTTTCCAAATTCCACGTCTATAATGAGCATCATTATCAGGATAACAGTAAGAGGGAGATAAAACTTTCGTAGGAGGATTTTTCACAAAGTATCGGTTTAAATGACTTTCATCATGCCACACAGCAATGATATTTTTCTTCATATCTGCCTCGATATTTTTGCTCATTATTTCAGCCATTCTTAAAAATTCTTCTCTCTTTCCCCCATTAAATCCTCCCGCAAAATAGATTAATCCTTGTGTCTTTCTTACATAAGCGGTTGAAATTGGCCTTGATTCATATGTCCCTATTCTTCCTACATACCCTGGATGCTGAGTTCCTACTCTATTCGAAAGTATTTCATCACCTACACTGTTTTCAAACAACATATCCGCATCAGTCGCAAAGAGATAATCCATTTTTTTCAATTTTTCCCGATGCGCATGATACATAGAAAAACGCATCAACGTATCCTGTGGCCAGCCAAGACGCTTCTGTTCAATCCGAACAATCTTTTTTGAAATCTCTGGGGTGCATTGTATGGTTCCATCCGTAAATATAAAATAGGTTACCGTATGATTTGTGCAAAAATATTTTTCAGCTGACCTTAAAAGAGGTGGTACGAAATCTACGTATCTACCGGTTGCCACAATTAAAAGCCCTATGTTATGTGCTGAGCATATAGAAAAAATACTGAATAAGATTGAGATAATTAAGATACTTCGCCGCATATAACCCCTTCTTTAATAGCTTGTTGCACGTTTGCTTTTAATTCCTCAATCGTGCCCTGTAGATCATCTTTAAATGGCGTTTCAATTTTTTCATACGAAGGCCAACTTCGTATTTTGAGATCAAGTTGTCGTTGTAATCCTTTTACCACTTTATGATCATTCAATGAGTTAGCTATATTCCAGGAAAGAAGCACCTCTGGAATAAATTGTAAATGCCCTCGAGCCATTTCAGCCATGGGAAACATCGCAGCATTATCAGCACACATTTGTAAAAATTTTCCCTCAAACATCAAATCTTCTTCTTGTATCTGCTTGAAAAGCCCAGCATAAAAAGTTCGTAAATGAGCCAAGTTATGCACATAATCTCTAAATCTATTATTAACAGCATAGCGGTGAGGAATCTCACAACACCACCCGCGTTGACCCCCCGGCCATGTAACAAACTGACCATACGTAAGCCAAGTATTTTTAGGGGTTGAATACACATTATTTAAATAACTAAACACCGTCGTAGGCACCAGCCAATCATCTCCATCTATAATACAGACAATTGCTCTATCAGGAATAAGGTGAATAGCCCTATATTGATTTGCCATTGCCCCTAGGCGCTCTTTATTGCTGATAATAGTAATCCGATCAGACACTCCATGCGTATTAACCCACTCTTTCACCAAAACACCCGTCTCATCGGTGGAGCAATCATCGATATACATAATATGATAATGGCTATATTGCTGATTAAAGATTGAAGAAAGATTCCGGTCAAACCATTGTTTATTGTTGTAACTTGCTGTAACCACAACAATTAATTTTTCTGAATTCATTGCATTGGAAGCTTCTATAGATCCCAAAAACATTAATGAAAAAAAACATATCCATAAAAAACGTTTCACTGCCATTCTCCCTTATATTTTTCACTATTTTTTTAACGCATAATATTTAACGCATAATAAATGTAGGTGAGTATTCCATGTGAGCTGCTTTATTATCAACACATTTCAATGGTGCAATATCCATCTTTTGTCCGTTTAGAAATTTATTGAGCAAGTCTTGGGAGCTATATTCGCTCATTGCTCGATTTTTATATTCATGCTGCACGCGATTAAGGGGCATGTTGACTATCTTGGAGAATACATAACAAAGGCCCCGTCTGCCCATTATCTTTCGAGAATAACGCATCCACATATCCTCCAAAATATTGGGTGTATAGTAGGAGATCATTCGCAAATCTTTTTCGATGTCTTTTTTTCGATATACCGTCATATCTACGGTATGTGGATATGACCAATCAAGCTGAGATTGATTAAATTGCCACGAAAAAATGTTACGATTTTCTTGTTTTAACAATGGGCAACGTTGCTCTCGGCCCATTGAATAGCATTGAGTCAGGTTTTTACCAAGTCGTAAATAAAAACCATAGGCTCCATACTTTTCAAGCGCCTCGGCACACGCAGAAATATCAATTGAATCTTTCACTACAATATCATCTACTGCGAATACTACATATGAAGATGAAGAATCAAAGGCAGCTTTCAAAGAAAGAAGCTTAAAATCAGATCGTGGGTTTTCTCCTTGTTTATGAAAAACCACTTTTTCATAAACTTTCTTTACTATTTCATACCCTTCTTCAAATTGTTTGTTACTCGCCCGAAAAATAACGTGAATATCTTGCAAGCCCTTTATATATGTATGAGTTGATTCAAGTAATGCATAAAGTTGCAATGGCCTATCAAACGAAAAAACAATCAAATCAACATTACGTTCTTTCGGTTCATCCGAATGGATATAAAATACAAGTACCCCGGCTAATACCAATCCTATAGCCAGGAAAATTTTTTTCATTACTTCTCTTTCTTAATTTTATGCTCTCACAAATGCTTCTGGCTTGCGCCAGCTGCCAGCCCAATGGTGCACTGCAGATGACTCATTTTTGCACCACTTCTCTTTTAAAGTCCCTCGCTGCTCATATCCGCAAGGGTAAAAATAACTTGATGGCAGAGCTACATCACAAAGCCCCGTTTTACCAGCTAAAGGTAGAAATACTTTAGTAAAATGAATTGGCCCTGTTTTGACCACAATCTGATTAATGGATTGATTGTTTTTTATTGTCTCAACACACGCCTTAAGTACCGGATGATGTGGAATCGCACCATATAATGCGGCACCAAGTTGCACCATATTAGTGTCAAGAGGTTGAATGCCAGTATAAAAATCAAAAGTATGATGAAAGACATCAAGTGGCCGTAAACATTCAAAATCAGTATCTACGTACACCCCCCCAAAGCGATACACAATTTCCCACTTCAAAATATCTGACTTTTCGCCATAATTAATCGCTTTGTCATAGAATTTTTTATTTTCATATGCCAAATTGCTCGCATTTATTACTAATCGTTCGCCACCCTTTACTGATTGCAATCGTTTTTCAAGATCCGTAAAATTGTAGAACGTTTCCGCACCCTGATCATAGTTCAATGGATTGTCTGTCCAGAAAAGAATAGTCCAATGAGGGTGATGCTTTTTCCAACTTGCAACGTATAACTCAAATTCTGAAGGTAGCTTACCTCCAAGCCACATTACATGAATTATTTTGGGAATACGAGCATTTTTGCTTTGATCAATGGTTTTAAAATTATGCTTTAGATAGAGATTTTTGAAAATACCATATACCAATTTAAAATCATCTCTATCTAAAATATGAGGAAAATCCTTTAAAAGCATTGATTCATCAAAAGAAACATGCTGCGCAGAACCAATTCCTGATATGCCTTGATTAAAAAAAAGGTACGAAAAAATACAAAGCATTGAAGCGGAAACGAAAATAAAACCTCTTGAAAACCGAACATTCATTACATTTTTCCTCATCTAAAAAATTTGTATAACAATAGTGCACTAAAAAAGATGCGTCAAAAAAATAATTAATCGTTCCAAACCTCACTTGAGCGGGCATTATCAAATGTGCGAAACTCAAGCCGTCGAGACTTCATCGGCATCCAGCTTTTAGCCCAATGATGAATTGCATATGCACCATTTTTGATCCACTCATCATACTTCAAAACGCGTTCAGCACTTCCCAATGGATAAAAATAAAATGCAGGAAATACGATATCTTTCCGACCATTTTGCCCCGCAATAGCCATGAATGATTTAGAAAAATGCACCGGACCTGATTTTTTTGGTGCTCCCTGATGATGCCAATCATCTTTAATAGTTTCAATACAATTCTTTAAAATAGGATGGCCAGGATATCCGGCATAAAGCGCTGCTCCCAATTGCACAAAAAAAGCATCCAATGGCTGAAAGGCAGTATAAAAATCATACGTATAGTGTAATTGATCAAGAGGACGTAAACATTCAAAATCTACATCTGCATACACTCCACCAAAACGATAGATAATTTCCCATTTAAGCAAATCGGATTTTACTCCCATTCCTTCCGATACATCATAAAATTTTTGATTATAAAGCGGAAATAGTTCTTTGACCTTTTCATCATCCCACAATATATATTCCCAATCGGAGTGCATAACTTGCCAGGTTTTCATATATTTTTTAAACACATCTGGAAGCGGCCCCCCAATCCAAATTTGATGAATAATTTTGGGAATAATTGGTTTAGCTTGGGGCTTTAAAACGCTTGGATTGTTTTGTTCATACAGTTTTCGTGCTAAATCTAGAAAAGCTTTTCCATCATAGCCAAGAATACGCTCGGTATACAAAAAAACTTTTGGATACTGAGCGACATTCATAAGATCATCAAAAGAGTAGTAAATCCAACTATTTTGACTTACCACATAATTATAGGTGATACACACCATTGCTAAAAAAAAATTCCTCCATAACTTACGTGTCATTGACTCTGCACCACTTGTGACTTCGGAACACGTGCAACCATCACATTAACCGGATACTCAGCATCGTCGCCTCCCGGTACATATGAAATTTCATAGTCAGGATTTATTTCTTTTACTTTTTCAGCAATCTGCTCTTTCGTAATACCATCAAATAGAACCGTTCCAGTAACATGCATATCGTCTATTAAAATAGTATGTGTCTTTATATGATGTTTTTTTATTTGGTCCAGCTCTTCTAAAATTGGTGTATTTTTTTGGTTAGCATTGTCTATTCCTGAATGCGCATCGAGCCAAAACGTAATCGGCTTGTCCAAATCTTTTATTACCTCATAAAGTACCTTTCCCGAGTCACCCTCATATATATGAACATTGGCCTTATCTTGAAACATACGAGATACGTTCTTTACATTGACAGGCAGAAGCTCAATGGAATGTATTTCTGGAAACTTTGCCCGAAGTGCATACTGAATACCCTGACCACTAAAAGTGCCGGTCTCAACAAAATAATAATTCGGAAATGCCTCAAATCCTGCAGGAGAAATGTTTGCTTGGACATATCCAGCAACCGCAAGAGAAAGTAAGAAAAATTTTGTACTCATCAACTATCCTTTTTATTTTAGATTAGGTAACAATAAACGACTCCGCTTCTTTTAGGTCAAGCGCCTTGTAACATTTTTTTCTTCGAATTAAACACTCATAATGTAACTGTTTGCGTAATTGTTGTCGAAAGTCATTGAGTGGGTTTGCCTCATTATATATATACATAATCTTATCAATAAATTTGATATGCCCGGCTGCCATTTCTAGCATCGGAAACATAAAGATTTGATCCCATGCAACTGAAGGAAATTCTCCGTTGATCATAAAATCTTTTTCTTTAATCCTCTTGAAAAATCCGGCATAGAAAGTACGCATATGAGATGTAAACCAATGTTCTTTTCGATAGCTTTTTGCTTCAATAATATAATCTGGCATTGGGTGACAAATACCCAAATGCTTTCCAGGAAAGGTCTCATATTGGCCATAGGTAAGCCAGACATTTGAATCAGCATAAGCATTATTTATCGTTTGTAAAACATCAGTCATACCTATCGGTAGCCAATCATCACCATCGTAAGTAATTATAATTGCACGATTCGGGCACGAATGGATGGCATAATACAGATTATAAAGTGCGCCCTTTCTTTCTTTATTATCTATAAGTGTAACTCGATGAGATTGACCCATTTTATGCACATAATTCTTTACAAGCTCAAATGTTTTATCACATGAGCAGTCATTGATATAAATCACATGATAATTGCTATATTTTTGAGCAAAGATCGTGCTGAGATTTTTTTCGTACCATTTGCTATTGTTATAGGATGCTATTACCACAACAATATAACGTTCTCCATCGATTATGGGGGCCTCTTTTCGTACCAAGCTTGCATCTCGCATAAACGGAACAATAAGCATCCCAGTACAAACGGCTATGATTGCAATAACTAGTCTCGCTTTTTTTATCATTTCTTACATCTCTGCTTCAAGCATTTTCATATCCTGATAACTCAACAACTCAACCCTTTTCAGCTCTTTAAACTCATGTTCTATCATTTCTTTGACCAGTTCATCCAACGTAATTTTCGGCTCCCAACCAAGAACTTCTTTTGCTTTAGTTGAATCCGCAATCAAGAAATCAACTTCCGCAGGTCTAAAATAGATTGGGTCAACAAAAACCAATTGTCTGCCAGTTTTTGTATCGTACCCTACTTCCTCAATACCAGATCCTTTCCATGCAATGATAATACCTATTTCCTGAAATGCTTTTTCTACAAAGGTACGAACAGAATGCGTTTTTCCAGTACCAATCACAAAATCATCTAGCTGCTCCTGCTGCAGCATCAGCCACATTGCTTCAACATAATCACGGGCATGCCCCCAATCACGTTTGGCATCAAGATTTCCGAGATACAACTCCGTTTGCAATCCTAAGTGAATACGTACAACTGCTCGCGTAATTTTTTTTGTAACAAAAGTTTCGCCCCGCAAGGGTGATTCGTGATTAAATAAAATGCCACAACAAGCCAATAAGCCGTAAGCTTCTCGATAAGTTATGGTGATCCAATGGCCAAACTGCTTAGCAACAGCATAGGGAGACCGTGGGCAAAGTGGCGTAAGTTCATTTTGGGGAATAGTCTGTACCTTACCAAACATTTCACTTGTAGAAGCTTGATAAAATTTTGTTTTTTTACTAAGTCCTAAAATACGAATTGCTTCTAGAATACGAAGAGGGCCTAACGCATCTACATTTGCCGTATATTCAGGAAGTTCAAATGAAACTTTTACGTGACTTTGTGCCGAAAGATTATAAATTTCGTCAGGTTGAATTTCCAGAATCAATCGTATAACATTGGATGTATCAGTTACATCACCATAATGAAGAATAAATCGACGACTCTCTCGTCCCCTATGACATGATTCTTCATAAATACCATCAACTCGATCTGTATTGATACTGGATGAACGACGCTTCATACCATGAACAATATAGCCTTTTTGAAGCAAGAAACGCGAAAGATACGCGCCATCCTGCCCCGTTACCCCAAAGATAAGAGCTACTTTTCGATCATCGGCTTTCATAATGCCACACATAAGTATAAAAATAATTAGTATCTTATTAGCTTTGCGCATAGTTACTACTACTCCCAGGTTACTCCTAATCAAAAAAATTGTGGGCTTTGCACCACTCTATCGTTTGTTTTAATCCACTTTGCAAGGAGGTAGACGCCTGCCATCCAAAATTTGTAAGCTTTTTAACATCAAGTAGTTTACGCGGAGTGCCATCTGGCTTACTTGGATCAAAAACGATGGTACCTTCATAACCCACTATCTCCTTTATCAAGTGAGCCAGATTGCCAATAGTTATATCTTTGCCCATTCCAATATTGATAATACCTTTTTCATCATACCCATTCATTAAAAAAACACATGCTTCAGCCAAATCATCAATATATAAAAATTCACGATATGGTTTACCGGTCCCCCATATGGTAACACTAGAAGCCCCCGCTCTTTTAGCTTCTATAAATTTTCGAAGTAACGCAGGAATAACGTGAGACGTTTCAAGATTAAAATTATCACATGGACCATACAAATTAGTTGGCATCACTGCAATAAATCGAGTACCATATTGCCGATTGTATGCTTCACATAATTTTAGTCCGGTGATTTTTGCAATTGCATATGGCTCATTCGTTTCTTCCAACTCGCTCGTTAATAAATACTCTTCTTTCATTGGTTGAGGACAGTCTCGAGGGTAAATACAGGATTATCCCAAAAACAAAAGTTTCTTCACGCCAGTTTTGTATGCAGCATCTATTACGTTCAGCTCAACAGCAAGATTATCGTAGAGAAACGAAGCTGGATAGGTAGCATTGGCCAAAATACCTCCCACCTTTGCGGCCGCCAAAAATACATACTCTGGAAGCTCTTTCTCAAAAAATCGATAAACATTTGATTGATTACGCAGATCTAGATCTGAAAAAGATCGCGTGATAATATTTCTATATCCTTCTTTTTCAAGTTGCCGCATAAGTGCACGACCAACTAATCCATTATGTCCTGCCACATATATTTTCGACTTTTTTTCCATAATTGCTACCGCCATTACATGAATCAACACTAAAGGTATCCATATGTATTTTTTCAATGTCATATTTCGTCC
>SDBT01003963.1_pt1 | contig 25343 bp, 6 predicted proteins | sample 2277101 | NCBI WGS metagenome assembly SDBT01 (sample SAMN10404973, study PRJNA504765) | marine sediment metagenome | isolation source: marine sediment core GS10_PC15, 103 cmbsf | place: Arctic Ocean: Southern Knipovich Ridge | collected 2010 | reverse complement strand
CGGCATCACGCCGGTCACCTTCGCGAAGGAAGGCCCTGGCAACGTGGTTCTATCCGGGCAACCGACCGGCTACGACGCTTTGACGTTCGAGGCCCGAGGCGGTCGCCTAGTCGCTCTGCAAACGCCCGGCAGCTTCAATCCGCTGGGTACGGCCGCCACGAGCATCAACGGTGGCGAACTGGTGCTCTCGACTACGGGCGGCGACGTGAGCTACGATAACGCAATCTCGGTCGCGGCCGACGGCACCCTGACCGCCGGAAGCGGCCGCTCCGGATCGACCATGCCGGCCATCGTGACCGCAAGCGGGCCGATTACGGTCAACGCCGACGCCACCCTGTCGCTGCAAACGACCGATGACTACTCGCTGAACGTCACCGGCATCATCGCCGGCGAAGGCACTCTGAATATGGCTGCCGGTAACGTGACCCTGGCCGACACCGACATCGCCACGCTCGACGTTTCCGGCGGAACACTGCATGCGGCCGGCGATCTGGCCGTCGGCGTCGTGCGACAGACCGGCGGAACGCTCGAACTGGGTGAGAACCGTCTGATTGTCGGCGATCATTTCAAGGCCGGGTCCACGACCTTCACCGTCGACGAAGGCGGCACGTTCCGCCTCGGTGGCACGGACTTGCAGACTTCGCAGGACATCACGCTAACCGGCGACACCGTGACGATCATGACGCCCCAAACGGGTCTCGACGCTCCCGAAGGCTTCGCTGCCTATTGGGCACTCGACGAACCGGCCGGGGCCAATACCACGGTCGACCAGTCCGCCAACGCCTACAACGGCAACCTCGAGGGCGACACCGAATCGGGCCATATCGGAAAACTCGGCGGCGCCTTCAGCTTCGACGGCGACAACGACTACGTCGACTTTGGCAGCAATATTACCGAAATGGATAGGCCGGATGCGTTCTCCGCGGCGATCTGGTTTAAGCGACGGACTGACATAACCGGAACCAGTAACGACACGAGCCATCAAGTCAACAACGTACTCATGGCCCAAACGTCGGCCAACGGAACCGACAACCTCGAGATCGGGACGGAAATCGACGATGTCGAGCTTTGGATTAATACGAAAGGCACGGATGGGTCGGTGACGGCGGCTCCCGGCGGGATTGCCAACGACGAGTGGTACCACATCGTCGTTACTTACGACACAGATGCCGCCGATGGCAATGAAATGAAACTCTACTTCGACGGGGAGTTGATCCGGGAGACGGGCCAGCACAACGACTACGTCCGTCGGAAGGGATCGCCGGCCCGTTTGCTGCTTGGAATCTCGCGGTATGATCGGACCACGAATAGTGGGACCGTCGTCAATCCCTGGGGTGACTTCGACGGACTGATCGACGAGGTTTACCTTTACGATCGGGCCTTGGACGCGACCGAGGTGGCGTTGCTCAAGGGGATCGGCGACGGGCTTCCCGCCGCGATCAACTTGCCCGACTCGAACGTCTCGGCGACCGCCGACGCCACGCTCGTCCTGAATACCCCCGTCACTGAAGCCACGCTCGGAATCCTCGGAGCCGCCGAAGGTGCAACGCTTACCATTACCGGCGTCACGACGATCAACGTCATGGGCCTCACCGGAACCGGCGGAACGATTGCTGGTCCCGATCCCGAGTCCCTCGCGATCAACGTCCTTGAAACCCTGATGCCCGAGGATACGCCCGGAGCGGTCACCGTCGACGGGATCGTTACCATGACGACCGGTTCGGTCTACGCGGCCACGGTGGCCGGAGCGGGTGTCGATAAGCTGATCACCACCGGCAATGTGGTCCTCGACGACGAGTTGGGTAGCATCACGAACTCGCTCGAACTGCAATTCAGCGGGCTCGATCACTTCAAGGCCGGGACCTACGAGTTGATCAATGCGAATGGCGAAGAAGGGATCAAAGAGACGTTCGACACGGTCAATAGCCTCGGCGACTACGTCAGCGCCGACGCCGGAACCGACCGCGACGCGAACGGGCTGACTTATGGGCCCAACAGCCTGACGCTTACGCTCGACCACGATCTGCACCCGGGCGACGCGGACATGAACCTGACGACCGATGTTCGTGACTTCAACGTCTGGAATACCAATAAGTTCACCAGCGGTACGGACTGGGCCAGCGGCGATTTCGACGGCAACGGCGTAACGGACGTTCGCGACTTCAACGTCTGGAACACCAGCAAGTTCACCGCCGTCGGCAACCCGGCCCCGGCAGCCGGCGGTCAAGTTCCCGAGCCGGGTAGCCTGGCCCTGTTGGCCTGTGGGCTGATCGGTCTGCTGATGGCATGGCGACATCGCCGGAATATGTAGCTACGCTCGCCAGAGCGTGGTTGGGCGGCCGGCGATGTTTCGCGGTCCGCGCCTGCGCCCTCGTCGCTTGTCGCTCGTTTCTCGCAGCCCCTCCCCAGCCCCCCATGCGCTCGGCTGGACTCGAACGGGGGGGTATGGTAGGATCGCCTAGGCTGGATTATCCATGAGTTGGTAGCTGCGTTCGCCGGAACGTGGTGCGTGTCAGGGATTATGGAGGATGAAGTGATGAAGCGTTTCGTACATGTCGAGAAACATTTGTCCTGGATCGCTCTGGCGGTTGTCATGTCGATCGGCTCGGCTCGCGGCGAGGAGACCGCGGCGTCGCTTTACGCCAAGAAGGACACCTGGACAGAGACGATGCTGGCCGCGCGAGCCAAGCTACTCGAATCGCTCGATCCGATGCCGGAAATCTGGAAGGGTATTCAGGCCGACTTTCCCACCCAGGCCGGCTGGCTCACGCAAGACGCCGGTCGAGGCCGCGAGTTACAGTGGCTCAGCGAATCGCCCGGCACTGGCCAGATCCACGGCCTGATCCAGCGCGTGCTCCGCCAAGTCGGTCCCCAGGGCGCCGATCTGAAGAAGCAACTCGACGCGCTCCGTCAGGCGAAGACTTCGGCCGATGATGCCCGATGGCTCGATCTTTACGCCCGGGCGTGCCGCTATCGCGAGTGCAGCGTGCCGCTTGGGAAGATCTGGATCGTCGATCTGCGAGAGTATCTCGACGCCGAATTTGCCCGACTGATTGGCCCGGGCGTTTCGCCGGACGACCCGCGTTGGGACCAACTGAAGACGAGCGTCACGGTGACGGCCGAGAAGCTCGGTTCCGCGCGTCCGCTCGATATGTCGGCCATGCAACGTGCCGTCGAGAGTCTGGCGGCGGCGCTGCCGGGCCGTTTCGCCGGAGCCGACCTTGTGGCGGCCGAGTTGGCCAAACATCAGCAGGCCTCGGCCGAAGTGCTGGCCGCCGTGGCCAAGGGGGATCCGGACGCCCTGGAGCGGCTTCCCGCCGTGGCCGAGCGGATTCAAGATTCCCACCGCTCGCTGCTGCTGGCGATGCGAGGTATGCGCGAGTTTCTCGCCGCACCGGCCCATGCCGAGATGGAAAGCGAATGGGCCGACCAGTTCGCCTCGCTCCAGCATGATCTGCGTAATCGGGGCCATTTCGCGAAAGTCGGGCCGGAAGCCCATCGCCCGGAGGCACTGATCCTCGAGTCCGATCGCGATCCGGCCGATGTGGTGCTCCGCCGCACCGAGGCCTTGCTCGTGGATCTGCAAGTGGGCCGCAATCCGCCCGAGCTGGGCGGTCTCCCGCAAGAGTTGGCCGAGCTTCGAGCGGCCAATGCCAAGATCGACCTCGATAATGCCGAGGCCCGATATGTCCTGTTCGCCGACGCATGTCGGGTGCGGCGACAGATCGCGCTGAGCAATCCGTTGTTGGATTTCGACGAGATCGTTTTCATCAAGCGTCATCGGGCGCTGTTCAACCACATGTGCGATCAGTATTACGGCATGGCCGCGACGCCCGGCGGAGGGCTCTATGTGCTGGCCGATGCGTTCGGCGCGAACCCGACGCTCCGCGATGTGCTGGCCGATGCGACCGTCGAGAACGGGCGGCTGAAGGGAACGCGGCTCGACGGCGGTTCGACCACACCTCCGGCTTGGCGATTCGACGGCTCGGGGAACGTCCACGGCGAGCCGCACGAAGGCGGCAGTTTCCTCTCCCCCGACCTGTCTTACGACGGCCGGCGGGTCGTCTTCGCCTACGTCGAGTGTCGCGGCGACCAGCGCCATCGGCACCACGTCGACCCGACCCAAGGGCATTGGGAGGAAGGACGCTGTTTCCATCTCTTCTCGGTCAACGTCGACGGAACCGACCTGCGGCAATTGACCGACGGGACGTGGAACGACTTCGACCCCTGTTGGTTGCCCAACGGCCGGATCGCGTTCATCACCGAACGCCGCGGCGGCTATCTGCGATGTGGCCGGGTTTGCCCGACCTATACGCTGTTCGATATGACCGACGACGGCGGCGACGTCAACTGCCTGAGCTTCCACGAGACGAACGAGTGGCACCCAAGTGTCACCAACGACGGTCAGATTATCTGGACGCGTTGGGATTATGTCGACCGGCATGGATGCACGGCCCATATGCCGTGGTTGACCACGCTCGACGGGTGCAATCCTCGCGCGGTCCACGGGAACTTCGCGCCGCGCAATTCTCGACCTGACATGGAGACCGACTGTCGGGCGATCCCCGGCTCGCATAAGTTCGTCGCCATGGCTTCACCCCATCACGGTCAGTCCTACGGCTCGATGATCCTGATCGACCCGCGTATTCCCGACGACGACGGCATGGCCCCGGTCCGGCGGATTACGCCGGAGGTCGGCTTCCCCGAGAGTCAAGGCGGGGCGCAGGTCTATGGGACGCCGTGGGCATTGAGCGAGGACTATTATCTGTGCGTCTACGACTCGTCGATGCAGTCGGGCGGCGGTCGCCAAGGCGGTTCGTTTATCCCGGGCAACTACGGGATCTATCTGGTCGACGCATTCGGCAACAAGGAGCTTCTCTATCGCGATCGAGAGATTGCGTGCCTGAGTCCAACGCCGCTAAGAGCCCGGCCGATGCCCGCCGCGGCCCCGCAAATGGTCGAGCATGGCCCGGAGACGAACCCGGCGACCCGATCGGCCGACTCGTCCGGCGATCCTCCGCGCGAAGGAACCGTCGCGGTCGTGAACGTCTACAACAGCATCAAGGAGTGGCCGGAAGGGTCGCAGATCAAGGAGCTTCGCGTGTTCCAGATCCTACCGATGAGTGTTCCCTCGGGCGGCCCGCCGCATGAGACGGCGTTGCGAGTCAAGTCGGCGGGCGATTCGGTCGTACCGACCCGGTTCATGCTCGGGACCGTGCCGGTCGAAGAGGACGGCAGCGTCCATTTCACCGTGCCAGCCAATAAGGAGATCTTCTTCCAGGTGCTCGACGAGGACGGACTGGCCGTGCAGTCGATGCGTTCGGCCACTCATGTTCGCGAAGGCGAGCGGATGGTCTGCGTCGGCTGCCACGAACCGAAGCCTCGGGCCACGGCGCCGATGAAGAACGTGCCTCTGGCCTTTCGCCGGGACCCCTCGAAGCTGAAGCCGGGCGTCGACGGAACGAATCCCTTCAGTTATCCTCGACTGGTGCAGCCGGTCTTGGATCGCAACTGCGTCGAGTGCCATACGAAACACTCGGACAAGGCGCCGAACCTGGGCCGCGAGCCGATGGTTCGCAACTGGTATGCGTCCTACAATAGTCTCGTTCACGAATATGGGTTCCACAACTACGGCGACAGCTATCGAACCACGCCGGGGCGGTTCGGCGCCAAGGCATCGAAGCTCTACGAGTTGCTCCAGAAGGGGCATCACGACGTGAAGCTTTCGAAGGAGGACATGCGTCGAATAACGCTCTGGCTCGATTCGACGTCCATGTTCTACGGCGTCTACGAACGCGAAGGCGGCCAGGCGCAGCTTCGCGGCGAAGTTGTGCGGCCGACTTTGGAATAGAAAAATCGGGACTGGCTCCGTCGACGAAAGATATAGCAGTGGTGAGTCATATAGCCGAGGGTGCCTGTCCCCTTTTTTCGGTGGGTGCAAGGCAAGAAAAATGGGGACTGGCTCTGTCGACGAAAGATATTGCAGTGGTGAGTCGTATTGCCGACGGTGCCTGTCCCCTTTTTTCGGCGGGTGCAAGGCAAGAAAAATGGGGACTGGCTCTGTCGACGAAAGATATAGCAGTGGTGAGTCATATTGCCGACGGTGCCTGTCCCCTTTTTTCGGGCCCCGTGGAAAAAGGGGACAGGCACCGAGCCGGAGACGTATCCCATGGGTTTAGTATTGGTTGTGGCTCGGAGCCAGTCCCCATTTCCCACTCCCTGTTTACACCGTGAATCGCTTCTTAGGAGAGAATAATGTTTAGTCGATCATGTGCCGTACTGCTGTTGGCTACAATAGTCCCTCTCGCCGCAACCGCGTCCGAGCCCGCGGCCAAACCGTCGCGGCCGAATATCATCTTCATCATGATCGACGATCTCGGTTGGGCCGATCTGGCCTTTCAGGGCAATAAGCTGATCGACACACCGCATCTGGACCGGATGGCCAAGCAGGGGATGCGTTTTACCGACGCTTACGCGGCCGCGCCGGTCTGTTCGCCCAGTCGGGCCGCCATCCTGACGGGCAAGTCACCCGCCCGATTGCACTTGACCACGCACATCCCCGACCGGTTTGTTCCCGACGACGGACGACCGCTGCCCGCCGATACGCTCGATTATCTGCCGGCGGAGCATGTGACGGTCGCCGAGCGGCTTCGGGCGGTCGGCTATCGTACGGCGTTCATGGGCAAGTGGCATCTGGCCGGCAAGTCAGGCCGCCAGGGTATCGGCGACACGAAGTATTACCCCGAGCAACAAGGTTTCGAGATGAACCTTGGCGGTTGTGCCTTGGGTGGCCCGCCGACGTTCTTCGACCCCTTTCGCATTCACAACCTCGAAAGCCGACAGCCGGGCCAATACCTGCCCGACCGTTTGGCCGAAGAAGCGATCGCGTTTATCCGGGCCCATCGCAAGCAGCCGTTCCTGCTGTTCCTTTGGAACTACACCGTCCATTGGCCGATGGAAGCCAAGCCGGAGTTGGTCGAGAAATACTCGAAGCGCGAAGGGCTCGGCCTGAAGGATCCTCGCTACGGGGCGAAGGTCGAGGCCATGGACGCCTCGATCGGGAAAATCCTGGCCGCGCTGGACAAGCTCGAAATGGCCGAGGAAACGCTCGTCATCTTCACTTCCGACAACGGCGGCTACAGCGGCGTGGCCGACAATCGCCCCTTGCGCGAGGGCAAGGGCTATCTGTACGAAGGCGGCATGCGCGTGCCGCTGCTGGTTCGATGGCCCGGCGTTGTGGCGCCGAACAGCGTCTGTCGCGTGCCCGTGATCGGGACCGACTTCTATGCAACGTTGCTGGGGGCCGCCGGGCTTTCGCTCGAAGAAGCGTCCGACGGCGAGAGTCTGATGCCCCTGCTGAAGCAAACCGGCTCGCTGAAACGAACGGCCATCCATTTCCACTACCCCAACTATGCGTGGCACATGGACAACCGGCTGGGCAGCGTCATCCGCGAGGGCGACTTCAAGCTGATCGAACGTTTCGACGACGGTTCGATCGAGCTGTATAACGTGGTCGACGACATTTCGGAAACCCGCGAACTCTCGGAACAGATGCCCGAGAAGGCGGCCGATCTGAAGCGGAAGCTGCATGCGTGGCGATTGGAGTCCGGCGCCTTGATGCCGAAACGTCCGGCGAGCTGATGCCTGAACGACAAGACTGTATCACCCGTCGAGACATTCGACAGAAAGTGAGACTCGATCATGTTCTCCCGCAATCATTCGAGTAGTTCCCGTCTTCTGCCGCTTCTTGTGATTTGCTGCGGGGCGTGGTCGATTTGCTCCAGTTCCAGAGCGGCTGACACTCAGCCGGACGATCTGGCCGGCCGGATCGTTGCCGAGACGGGCGTTGGGGGCGGGTTGATCGTCCACCTCGGCTGTGGTGACGGTCGGCTTACGGCCGCCTTGCGAGCCAATGATCGCTACGTCGTGCATGGCCTGGACAGCGACGCCGATCAGGTCGCCGCGGCCCGCGGATACATCCGGTCGCTCGGCGTCGACGGACGCGTATCGGTCGATCGATTTGACGGAAAGCATCTCCCCTATATCGACAACCTCGTGAACCTGATCGTGGCCGAGGAGAGTCACAATGTGCCGGCCGACGAGATAATGCGGGTGCTTGCCCCGCTTGGTGTGGCGTATGTGAAGACGGGCGACGCGTGGACGAAGACGGTGAAGCCGCGACCGGCCGAGATCGACGACTGGACCCATGCCCTTTACGACGCCGGCGGCAACGCGGTGAGCAAGGACCAAGTGGCCGGCCCGCCGCGCCGTTTGCAGTGGACCGCCGGTCCCAAGTGGACCCGGCATCACGAGTCGATGAGCAGCTTTCAGGCCATGGTATCGGCCGGCGGCCGTGTCTTCTATCTGCTGGACGAAGCGCCGCAGGTGTCGCTGTTTCTTCCGTCGGACTGGCAGTTGACCGCCCGAGACGCATTCAACGGCAAGGTCCTGTGGAAGAAGAAGTTCAAGAGTTGGGTCACGCAACTGATGAACTACAAGAGTGGCCCGACACAGTCTACCCGTCGCTTGGTGGCCGACGCCGACCGCGTGTTTATTACGCCCGGCTTGGAAGAAGGAGTTCACGTGCTGGATGCGGCTACCGGCAAGACTCTTCGCGTTCTGGGCGGAACCCGCGCGACGGAGGAAATCCTGCTGCACGACGGTGTCTTGTACCTAATGACCAACGACGAACCGAACACGTACCCCGAGACGACGCGGTTCGGCCGAAACGATTGGCGAGGACAGAAGAAATGGATTCGCGCCGTGGATCCGGAGACGGGCAAGCATCTTTGGGATCACGAGACGCCGGTAGCTCCCCTGTCGTTCGCCGTGACCGACCGGGGCGTGTTCTTCCACGACGGAAAGCTGATCCAGTGCCGAGACCTGAAGTCCGGCAAGGAATTGTGGCGATCCGAGCCCGTGTTGCTCGACGACGTGATCCCGACGAGCAACACGCCGACGCTGGTTCCCTATGACGACGTGGTCCTGTTCATCGGCGGTAAGGACAATGGCGATTATCGAGGTGCGAGCGGGAATTACGCATCGCTGAACTTGCGGACCTTTTCCGCCGTTTCGGCAAAAACCGGAAAGATCCTTTGGAGCTACAAGGTCCCGCCGACCGGTTTCGAGTGTCCCAAGGATATCTTGGTGCTGGATAATTTGGTGTGGATCGGCGCCATCTTCTCGGGTAAGGCCAGCGGCGCCTTTACGGGCCGCGACTTGCACACGGGCGAAGTGGTCCGCGAGTTCACGCCGCCATGGGACATTTACTGGTTCCATCAGCGTTGTTTCCGCTCGAAGGCCACCGAGCGATTCATTATGCCGTCGAGAACCGGCACCGAGTTTATCAGCCCCACCGACGGATGGACGTCCCACAACCATTGGGTTCGCGGCGCGTGTTTCGCGGGAATGATACCGGCCAACGGACTGATCTACCAACCGCCCCATCCGTGCGGCTGCTACATGGAATCGCTGTTACATGGCTTCAACGCCCTGGCTCCCGAGGGCGATTCACTCGGGGCGTCGGTAGCCATCGCCGCCCTGGAAAAGGGACCGGCATACGACCGCACTCCCCAAAACTCGGCCACGGCCACGGACGACTGGCCCACCTTCCGGCATGACCCCGAGCGAAGCGGACACACCGACGGTGAAATCTCCGCGAAGCTTAAAACCTCCTGGCAAACCGACGTGGGAAGCACGCTAACGGCCGTAACGGTCGCCGGCGGTAAGCTGTTCGTGGCCGATCGAGATCGGCACGTTGTCCACGCGCTCGACGCAGCCACCGGCAAGCCGGCCTGGGAGTTCGTGGGCGGCGGCCGGGTCGACTCTCCGCCGACCTATGCCGAGGGCACGGTCCTGTTCGGCTCTCGCGATGGGTTCGTCTATTGCCTCGACGCCACCGACGGGCAACTCATTTGGCGCCATCGAGCGGCACCCGCCGACCGGCGCCTGCTCGCCGACGAACAGATCGAGTCCGTCTGGCCGGTCCACGGCAGCGTCCTGGTCGTTGATGGCAAGGTCTACTGCGTGGCGGGTCGGTCGATGTTTCTCGACGGCGGGCTGCGGCTGCTCGTGCTCGATGTGAAGACCGGCGAATTGATTGCCGAGAACACGATGAACGATGTCGACCCGACCACGGGCGAGAACCTTCAATTGAAGATGCAAGACCGGAACATGCCGGCGGCGGCGCCCGATCTGCTGTCGTTCGACGGCAAGCGGATTTACATGAAATCGCAGCCGTTTTCGCTCGACGGTCGACGGCAAGGCGTTCAGACGACGCGTGACGGCAAGGATCAGACCGGCGACGGCGCCCATCTGTTCGCTCCCGCGGGGTTCCTCGACGACACGGCTTTCCACCGAGTCCTGATGATGTACGGCAAGACGTACGTCGGCGGGGCCAGCTCGAATCATATCGCGCCGAAGTTTGCACCGGCCGGAAAGATGCTGGTCTTTGACGAGTCGAGGGCTTTTGGGTTCTCGCGGATGCCCCATCTCCACCGATGGGTGCGTGAACTGGAGTTTCATATCTATGCCGCCGACAAGGAGAACCCCCCTTCGGCGCCCCGGGGAGAAAACACACGCCGCGGACAGTCGAGTGCCAAGTCCGCTGAGCCGGAACATCTGCACGTCAGCCGTCGCCACAAATCGGACGTGGACAGAATCCGGGGCTCGCTGACCTCGACGGCGGTGAACTACCGCTGGTCCCACCACGATCCGGCCATGTTCGGCCGAGCCATGGTATTGGCCGGCGAGACGCTCTTTGTGGCCGGTCCACCGGCGATCCGCAACGAGCCGACCCACGAGGCCCTGCGGCGATGGCAGGGTGACGAAGGCGGCATTCTCTGGGCCCTCTCGCGTGACGACGGAAAGAAGCTCGCCGAGTACGATCTTCCCGCCGCCCCGGTCTTCGACGGCATGGCAGCGGCCGGCGGAAGACTCTACGTCGCGCTGACCGACGGCCGCGTGGTCTGCCTGAGCCAACAACCGGGCCAGTGATGCAAGACGCCGCATGAAGCCGTCGCTACGGAGCTGTCTTTCTTCCGATGCAGTAGAGGGCCCGATTCGATCGGCAGAAGATTTGGCCCTCGCTGGGGACGAGGGAACTGCGAAAGATCTCGCCCTCGGCTGGCTTCATGTGGTTTCGGGCGACGATATCGAGCACCTTGCCAGGCTTGATTACCAGCGTCGTGCCGGCCTCGTTCTGCAGGTAGACTAGGCCTCCGGCGGTCATGGGGGAAGCCGAGTATTGCCCATCGAGCCGCTCCGTCCAGTGTTCCTTACCGGTGGGTACGTCGTAACAGACGCCGATTCCCTCCATGCTGGTTGTCAGCAGACAGTTTCCCGCCAAGATGGGCGAAGAGAGGTTGCGGCCGCCCCTACGAGAGGTGTGCCACACGATCCGGCTCTCCGCGACATCGCCGCTTCCGCCGGGGCGAAGAGCGAAGGTATCGCCCGGTTTCGAGCTGACGACATACAGCCGCTCGCCGTCGAAAGTAGGCGACGGAGTCCCGCGGCCGCTGAAGCCCTTGCAGAACCAATACTCCCGGCCGGTCTCCGGGTCGTATCCATGTACGCCGAATTCGCCGTTGAGGATGAGTTCCTTGCGCGACCCGAGGTCGATCAGCAGGGGCGTGCTCCAGCCGCCTCGCGGCATCTCTCCGCGGCCGGTCTTCCAGACGGTCTCGCCGGTCTCATTATCCAGCGCGATGAGAAACGATTCGCCCTGGGCGTCGCAGTTCTGGATGATCTTGTCGTCCACGATGATGGGCGATGCGGCAGTACCCCAAACGCCGGGAAATGTTCCCAGGTCGCGCGACCAGAGTTTCTTGCCGTTCATGTCGTAAGCGTGGATCCCCCCACGGCCGAAGAACGCGACCACGCGTTGACCGTCGGTGGCGCACGTTGCACTGGCGAAGCCGTTCATGCCGTGAGTCACCTCGGCCTTGCCGATCGACGCCACCTGTTGCCAAACGATGTTGCCCGTGTTACGGTCGAGGCAGAAGACCAGCCTCTCGACCTGCTCGTCTTCCGTTTTGCGTGAGGCGGTCAAGAAGATTTTTTCGTCCCAGATCGACGCCGACGAATGGCCCTGGCCGATCAGTTCGGTTCGCCAGACCACATTCTCGGGTCCCCATTGCACGGGCACGTTGTCGTCGGCGCTTTGCCCGGTCCCATTCGGGCCGCGAAACTTGGGCCATCGTGTCTCGGCCCAAAGCGATGCCTGCAAAATCTGAAGGCACGCAAGCAACAACAACAGCCGCCCCAATGCGCGGACGGCGAGCGACCGGCTTGGTGCACAACGACGGTCGGAAACATGAATATCGATTGGCATGGCAGCAAGGTCCTCGTTGCGAAGAGTTGAACGGAAGGCACGGGTTTCGACGGGTTGTGTCTGGATGGCCTATGTTTGGCCTCTCCCTACTAATAAGTCCGCCATGGCCGGCTGTCAAGGCCTTCGTCCTGAAGAGACGGCAGTCAATAGGCTACGGCGACGGCCGGTTTTACGACGTAAAGAACGACCCGGCGGAACAGCGCGCTATCGACGACTCTTCCTTAGTATCGAGCTTCTCCAACGTGACTTGGACCTTCTCACCCAGCTCCTTCACTTGCCCGCGATTGACCGCCCCGTCTCAAGAGTCAACTCCGCCCCCGCCGCCACAATTGAGCCCCGCCACATGGGGGCCGTCTCTCGACAGGCGAGGCGCCCGCGCGTATCATGCGTTGTTGCGTTCCGATATATGTTCCGTTCCCTCTCCGCCCCCGACAATCGGCGAAAGCGTTACGATTCGGTGTCGGTTGTGCTGCTACTGAGGTTTCCATCGATGGCCATGCCTTGCTGGCTCATTTGTCTGGCCCGGAGACCTAGAATTCAGGTCAGGATACCGCACCGTGCGTATCAGGCCTCTCCGCCAAATGAGCAGTCGTCAATATGCGTCGATTCTTAAAGCGGGCCGAACCGATCCATCCCCGGGAAGCGAGCGTCGCGTGATGCGCGAGAATTCAATATCCCCGCTTGTCCTCGCCACATGCCTGCTGCTACTCGCGGTATGTCAGACTGCGGCGGCCGCACCGCCACTCCGGGAGTTACAGTCACTCCGGGAGTTACAGTCACTCCGGGAGTTACAGTCACTCCGGGAGTTACAGTCGCGGCGCGTGCTGATTCTCAACTCTTATCATAAGGAGTTTCAATGGACGGACGACCAAGTCTCCGCGGCCCAGGAAGTGCTCTCGACGGCGCTGGAGGACCTGGAACTTTACGTCGAGTATATGGATACGAAACGCGTCTTCAACGAGCCCTACCTCGAGTTGCTCCGTGAGACGTATCGACTGAAGTACGCCGACGTCAAGCTCGATGCGATCATTGCAACCGACGACAATGCCCTCAGTTTCCTGTTGCAAAACAACGAGGAACTGTTCGGTGATCGGCCGGTCGTGTTCTGTGGGATCAACGATTTCTCAGACACGCGGCTCCAAGGACGAGACAACTATACGGGACTGGTCGAGGTGCTCGATATCCAGCAGACGATCGATCTGGCCTTGAAGTTGCACCCGAGGACACGGCGCGTGGTGGTCGTTGTCGACGACACGCCGACGGGTATGGGCCAGCGTAAGAGCGTCGCAAGTGTTGCCCTACAATTCGAGAACCTCGAGTTCGATTATCTCCAAGGCGAGGATTTGACCCACGGCGAACTGGGAGAAACACTCGGCGAACTGCCGGCCGACACCATTGTGTTGCTGACGGTTTGGCTCAGAGACAAGACCGGCACCTACCTGTCGACGCGTGAGGGTGGAAAGCTGATCTCCTCCAACTCGACGGTTCCCGTCTACGGCATTATCGATATGTTTCTCGGCCACGGCATCGTTGGCGGCAAGCTGCTCAATAGCCGGACCCACGGTCGCACGGCCGGCGAGATGGTACTTCGCATCCTCGACGGCACGCCGCCCGCCGATATCCCCGTGCAGCAACATAGCACGAATCCCTATATGTTCGACCATCGGCAGCTAGAGCGTTGGGCGATTGACGCTTCCGCCCTGCCGAAGAATAGCATTGTCGTCAACAGGCCGGTCTCGTTCTACGCGATGTACTGGAAGTGGATTTGGGGCGTGATCGCGGCATTTGTGGCGTTGATCGCCTTGATCATGGTCTTGAGTCGGAATAATCTGCGACGCAGACGGGCCGAATCGCGTTATCGCGACTTGGTCGAAACGACAAGCGATTGGGTATGGGCCGTCGATCGCAAAGGCACGTTCACTTACTCCAACGACCGAGTTCGTGCTCTGTTGGGGTACGAACCGGAGGAGGTCCTCGGAAGACCGGCGTTCGACTTCATGACGCCGGAAGAGGCCTCGCGCACACGCGTCTTGCTCCAAGAACTCGTGGCTTCGAAGAACCCCGCCACGGCATTGGAAAACACGTACCTGCACAAGGACGGAAGGCCTGTCGTGATGGAAACCAGCGGCGTGCCCATCCTCGATTCCGCCGGGAAACTCCTCGGCTATCGTGGTATCGACCGCGATATCACCCAGCGCAAGCAGGCCGAGCGGGAACGCGAGAAGTTGGTCGGCGAACTGGAAGCCCAGAACGCCGAGTTGGAGCGGTTCACCTACACCGTCTCCCACGACCTCAGGAGCCCGTTGATCACGATTCAGGGATACGTCGGAATGTTGCGAGAAGACTTGGCCAAAGGAGACGTCGAACCGGCGCAAAATGATCTTGCCCGTATCTCCAACGCGGCCGACAGAATGGATCAGTTGCTAAGAGACGTATTGGAGTTGTCGCGGATCGGCCACCTGATCAACGAGCCGGATGACGTGTCGCTAGAGGAATTAGCCCGCGAGGCACTGGAGCTTGTCGGCGGACAAGTGAATCAGAGAGGCGTACAGGTCGAGATCTCCCCCGACTTACCCGTCGTCTTCGGCGACCGGAGTCGGCTCAGGGAGGTTCTGCAGAACCTGATCGACAACGCGGTGAAGTACATGGGCGATCAGCCTCGGCCACGCGTCGAAATTGGTTCGCGCCGTGACGGAAATGAAACGATCTACTACGTTCGCGACAATGGAATCGGCATCGATCCCCGCTACAATGAGAAGATCTTCGGGCTGTTCGAACAACTGAACCCGAAGGTGGAAGGGTCCGGAATAGGCTTGTCGCTGGTCCGGCGGATTGTTGAAGTACACGGCGGACGCATCTGGGTCGAGTCGGAAGGTTCGGGACACGGGTCGACGTTCTGCTTCACCATCGCGGCGAGGGATGAATCGGCGGCGCTAGAAACCATGCCCACCGAAGGACAATCGCTACTGAAGTTCACTTCGGGGGGCAAATAGACGGGATAGGTCTAATCACTCAAACAGCAAACGGGAGTGGGAAATGGGGACTGGCTCCGAGCCGCGGCAGGCGTCAAACCCTTGGAAATGCGTCGGCGGCTCGGTGCCTGTCCCCTTTTTCCACGGACCCGAAGTCACCGCCCGAAAATGGCGACTGGCACCGTCGGCAACACGAAGCACCACGGCAATACTAGGCTTTGTCTCAAAGGGGACCCAGCCGTATTGTACGATGGCCCTCCGAGGCCGTCGCCGTGAAGAAAGCTCGCCTTTTCGACGGCCTCGAAGGGCCATCGTACGGGTTTTGAGACGAAGCCTAGCCGTCGACGGAGCCAGTCCTCATTTTCGGGCTCCCGCATTTGGAGTTTGAGATACTGCTGGAATAGCGACGGCATGAAAGGCGGAAATCATACCTGTCCCGTTGACGTGCCCGGCGTCGGTGACTTGAGTGTCGAACAAGCTCATCTTCCTGAGACTCGTCAGTCCTTTGAGGTGCATTGCAAAACCCCGCGCGATGCTTGGGCCGAAGTATTGGCGAATGATCTTACAGAGATGCTTCTTGGCCAACTTCTCGACCTCGGCCCGCTGTTGGTGACCAGGAGGCTGCTCCTGAATTCACGCTCCAATTCACCACCCCTGGGCCTGCAACTTCTTCTCCTGGCTAGACGCCCGGCGGCACCGCCATTTCGGCCAGTCCGAGAAGGCACCCGAAACGGCCATCTTGCCGTCGCGGGCAGGTCGATCTTCCGGCCTTGCTTGTCCGTGGTCCGGATGCAACCCATTGCAGATTTCGCGCCGGTCGGGCGACCCTCGGACCTCAATCTCGCGGCCACCGCCTTCCGCTGGGCCGATTGCTGTTCCCGCTGCTGTTTCTCGAAGTGCGCAGCCACGACCGCTCGCTACCCTCGGAATCACTGCTCCTGGAGTTCTCAATCATGACGACGGCATGCCCAGAGGTATTCTCTTCCCAATCCCGGTAAGCGACCCGACCAACAGCGCCACTCTGCACGTTCATGGCGCCATTTGGACTAACCATCGGGAGTGCGTCGGGCCGAAAAATGTGTGGACGAAAGAGCAGAACTCTGTTACACTGATTTGGTGACCTTATCGATAATCCGGACGGTCCTAGTACCGTCGGCACGATTCCTCATGCGCGACGAATCTCAAATGTCAGTACGAAACTCGCCCACTACCCAGCACACTCCCAAACGTTTGATGTTTGAGCCGTTGGAGCCTCGCCGGCTGCTCACGGCCGACGCGACGGTGGTCTTCAACGAGTTGATGTATCATCCGGCGTCTAGCGACCAGGATCTCGAATGGATCGAGTTGCACAATCAGATGGCCGTCGATATGGATTTGTCGGGATGGCGACTCGACGGGGCCGTCGACTACGAGTTCGGCCCCGGGACGATCCTTCCCGGCGAGGGATACCTGGTCGTCGCCGCCTCGCCGGACAAACTCATCGGACAGACCGGTTTCGACGATGCATTGGGGCCCTATACGGGGCATCTGTCCAATGCCGGAGAACGGATCGACCTGTTGGACAACGACGGCCGATCGATGGACACGTTCGAGTATGACGACGGCGGGCAATGGCCGGCTGCTGCGGACGGCTCCGGCGCCACCCTGGCGAAGATCGATCCCGACTCGGCCAGTGGCCCCAGCGAGAATTGGATGGCCGCCCACGAAATCGGCGGGACCCCTGGCCGGCGCAACCTTCCCGATCCATTCGTTCCGCCCGAGGTTCTTACCGTCGTGGATGACGGCACGGCGTGGCGCTATGAGGCCTCGGATACTGACTTGGGAACCGCCTGGCGCGAGTCGGGATTCGATTCCAGCGGTTGGCCGTTGCAGCCGGCCGTTTTCTTTGCCGACCCGGCCGGCAGCGCGGGCGGAGAGGTTGCCGTCTCGGCTGTGGCAACGGCCGACAATCACTTTGCGATTTATGTGGGTAGCGCCGATGGGAACGACTTGCGACTGATCGGGCGCAACACGCAAGGCTGGCAATCGCCGCGGTATTTCAACTTCGAGATGGAGCCCGACGACCATGTCTTTCTCGCAGCCTGGGAAGCCCCGGGCGACTCGGGAAGCCCTCAGATGCTGATTGCCCAAGTCGATGTCCCCGAGGCGGAGGGTCTGGCGACGAACGCCGCGGATTGGGAGTACGTGCTTGGCCCGACTGGTAGCAATCCGGGCGATTCGCTTACTGCCTCGCCGCCGGCCGTTGGCGAGCTTCAATCGTTGATCACCACGTCCGACGCCGGCGCGGCGTGGGCAAGCCCCGTGGCCGTTCAACACCGATCCTCGAGTCCCTGGGGAGGCTCCGTCGGCGGTTCGTTCACCGACCCGACCCAGTTCATTTGGCCCGACACGTTCGATTCCAACTCGATCACGAACGTCCGCAACACCTACGTTCTGTTACGCTCGGTTGAGACCGTGGTGGCCAGCCAAGGACAAACGCAAGTGGCGCCGGACCGCTCGACCTATTACTTCCGCAAGGAATTCTTCTTTTCCGACGACCCGACCCGAACGGAACTGCTCCTGGGCGCATTGGTCGACGACGGGGCCATCTTCTACCTCAACGGCAGCGAAATCCACCGGCGGAACATGCCGTCGGGCGATGTCGCGCATGGAACGGCCGCCAACGCCGAGGTCGACGACCCCAAGTTCGTCGACGACATTTCCGTTTCGGCCGACGCGCTCGTCCGCGGGACCAACGTCCTGGCCGTCGAGGTGCATCAGGCGACGGCCAATCGAGGCGATATGCTGTTCGGCGCCTCGCTGACGGCGCGAGTTCTTCCGCCGCTGCCCGGCGAGACGCACGTCGCGCTGACGCTGAACGAGATCGCGGCTTCCGGGGCCGATCCGTTCTGGATTGAGTTGACCAATCGCGGCGATCAGGCCATTCCACTGGATGGATATACGGTGACCAACTCATCGGGCAGCGAATACGTGTTCCCAGTATTTATTCCTGGCCAGCCGCTCGCGCCGGGTGAATATCTTCGAATCGAGGAGCCGCAACTCGGCTTCGACGCCGCGCTGGGTGACAAGCTGTTTCTCTATTCCGCGGACGGCTACCTCGTACTCGACGCAGCGGAGGTCGCTCGGACGGCTCGCGGCCGATCACCTGACGGAACGGGGCGTTGGCTCGTTCCCGACGTGGCCACGCCGGCCGCGGCCAATCACTTCGCGTTGAATGATGCGATCGTGATCAACGAAATCATGTACCATCATCCGTCCATCGAGACGGTTCGCGGTCAGCCGCGCGAGGACTCGCCCGAGGAATGGATCGAACTGTTCAATCGTAGCGAGTTGGCGGTTGATCTGAGCGGTTGGTCGTTTCAGGACGCGATCGAGTACGAATTCCCCCCCGAGACAACGCTGGCCGCCGGGGAGTATCTCGTCGTGGCCAAGGACGCCGCGGCGCTTCGGGCAAAGTACGACTCGGTCCGGATCGTCGGCGATTTCTCGCGGAAGCTCTCGAACGTCAGCGACCGTATCGTGCTGCAAGATGCCCTGGGGAATCCGGCCGATGAAGTCCACTACTACGAAGGGGGGCGTTGGCCGGCTTTTGCCGACGGCGGCGGATCCAGTCTCGAGTTGCGCGATCCCGACGCCGACAATGCCGTGGCCGAATCTTGGGCCGCCAGCGACGAAGCAGCCAACTCCGAGTGGCAAACCGTCACCTATCGGGGCACAGCCCGCGCCAGTGCCGTCGGGCCCGATGGAAGGTGGAACGAATTCATACTCGGGCTGTTGCAGGCCGGCGAAGTCCTCTTGGACGACGTCAGCGTGGTCGAGTATCCCAGCGGTGCCCGAACTCAAATGCTCCAGAACGGCTCGTTCGAGTCGGATACGGCGCATTGGCGGTCGATCGGCAACCATCGCCACGGCGGAGTGATCGTCGACCCGGACGACCCGACCAACCATGTCATGCGGCTCGTCGCCACCGGCTCCACCGGGCACATGCACAACCACGTCGAGACGACGCTGGTGCCGGGCAAGTCGATCACCAACGGCCGCGAATACGAGATTTCGTTTCGGGCGAAGTGGATCGGCGGATCGAATCAGTTGAATACCCGGCTCTACTTCAATCGTCTGGCGCAAACGACCCTGATCGAAATGCCGGAACTTCACGGAACGCCGGGCACTGTGAACTCGGCCACCGAGAACTCGGCCGATGAGGCGAATATCGGCCCGACGTTTCGGGAGTTTGGGCACACTTCTCCCGTGCCGGCCCCATTCGAGCCGGTGCTCGTTTCGGTGGTCGCCGAGGACCCCGACGGCGTGGTGGCAATGACGTTGTGGTATTCGATAAGTGGCCGTTCATTCCTTAGCACGCCGATGCCCCATCGCGGCGACGGGCTTTATGCTGTCACGATTCCCGGCCAACCCGGCTCGACCATTGTGCAGTTTTACGTCGAGGCAGCGGATACCTTGGGCGCAACGTCGACGTTTCCGGCCGGTGGTGCCGACTCCGCGGCTCTATTGAAATTCGACGACGGTCTCGCGGCCACCAACGGCTTGCACAACCTTCGCATTATCCTCTCGCCGGCCAATGCCGCCTGGTTGCACACGGACGTGAACTTGATGAGCAACGACTACGTGCCGGCGACCGTGATCTACAAGGAGCGCGAGATCTTCTACGACGTCGGTGTGCGGCTGAAGGGAAGCGAGCGAGGCCGTGTCACGGTTCCCCGGCTGGGATTCGGACTGGAGTTCAACGCCGATCAACTCTTCCGCGGTATCCATCGCACGCTGCTGATCGACCGTTCGCACGGGACCGCGATGGGCCAGCGCGAGATTCTCATCAACCAGACGATGAACCACGCCGGCGACCTGCCGAGCGAGTACAACGATCTGATCCAAGTGCTCGCGCCGCGTCGCGAACATACCGGCACGGCCGAACTGCAAATGGCCCGATATACGGACGTGTTCCTCGACGGACAATATGCCAATGGCAGTGCCGGGCAGCTCTTCGAGTATGAGCTGATCTACTATCCTACCTCGACGGTCGGTGGTTCCGAGGGCATGAAACGGCCGGACCCCGATTTAGTCGTCGGCACGCCGATTCGCAATCTGGGCAACGAGAAAGAGGCCTATCGCTGGAACTTCCTGATCAAGAACAATCGAAACGCCGACGACTACAGCCGGCTGATCGAATTCGCCAAGGTGTTCGGCTCGAGTGGGTCGACGTTCCATCGGCAAATCGCCGAGTATATCGACGTCGACCAATGGCTTCGGTCTTTTGCGCTGGCAACGCTTAGCGGAGCGGGTGACAACTACGCCCAAGGGGCCCAGCACAATGCCCAACTCTACATCCGCCCGGAGGATCAGCGCGTCCTCCTCTTTCCCCACGATCTCGACGGCTTCTACAACGCCCAAGCGTCGGTCGAGGGGAACGCGGACCTTCGCAAATTGATCGGCACAGCAACCGGTCAAACAGTGGCCAATAAGCGACTCTACTACGGCCACCTGCACGACATCATCAACACTGCGTACAACGGCTCGTACATGTCGCACTGGACGCAACATTATGGCAGTTTGCTGCCGGGACAGAACTTCACAAGCTATCAGTTGTTCATCGAGCAACGGGCTGCCTTCGTGACTAACGCCATCCGCAACTTCGCGGCCGAAGTGCCTTTCGAGATTACGACCAATGCCGGCGGCGACTTCTCGGTGGATACGCCGACCACGACCATCGAGGGACGCGGCTGGGTCAACGTCCGCGAGATCCGACTCGCCGGCGATGATCGGCCGTTGCAGGTCTCCTGGATCGCCCGAGACCGTTGGCGGGTCGACGTGCCCCTGGCACCGAACGAGAACGCATTCACCTTCGAGGCCTATGACTTCCAAGGGGATCTGATCCACTCCGAGGCGGTCACGGTGACGAGCACGATGGAGCCCCAGTTGCTTCTCGAGTCGTTGCAAATTACCGAGCTGAACTACAACCCGGCCGCTGCGACCGCGGAAGAACTGGCCGCGGGTTTCACGGATAACGATCAATTCGAGTTCGTCGAACTGCAAAACGTCGGCACCGAACCGATCGATCTGACGGGAGTGTACTTCGCCGACGGCATCGAATTCACCTTCTCCGGCAACGGCGAAGTCCGACCGATTCTCATCACGGAAGCCGGCACGGGTAGTACCGATTGGCTCGAAATCCAGAACACGTCGGCCGAGGCGTTTGATACGACTGGCTGGTTCCTCGCCGTCAATGAGGCCGATAACGAGAATATCAACGATGCCAATACGAAAGTACGATATCTGCCCAGTTCGGTGGCCGGCGGTCAAGTGCTCCACTATATCGACAAGTACGAGACCAGTGCCACGCATTTCGGAGGCAATATCTACTGGCTAGACGACGGGCCGGGTTGGGTCATGCTCGTCGACCCGGCGGGCCAAGTGGCCGACTTTGTCGCCTGGGGTTATAGCGAGGCCGAGATCGCCTCGCTGGCAGTAAACGTCGGAGGATTCGACGTCACGCTTGGCGATGCCTGGACGGGGGATGGCGTGCGGCTGAAGGAGAACGAACTCAACACGTTGCAACGGACCGGATCGGCCGATAACAACCAAGCCTCCGATTTCGGCTACGCTAGTCCCCACTCACAAGGCGCCCGGAACGACGGCCTGTCGGTGCCTTTTCCCACTACCGGCTTTCCGCTGCTGCCGGGTGAGCGCGTCGTGGTGGTCGGCGACACCGATGCCTTTGCCGCCCGATATGGCGACCGATTCGACGGAGAGCCCATCCGTGTGGCTGGCGAATTCACCAAGCGGCTGGACAACGGCGGCGAACGCCTTACGCTGGCCGATTCGTTCGGCCGGGTCATCGTCGATTTCGAGTATGACGACTCCAACGATTGGCCCGGCCCCTTTGGTTGGGATATGGCCGACGGCAACGGGTCGTCGCTCGAATTGATCGATCCCGCGGCCGTTCCACCGGCCGATCCCGAGCGAGCCGCGTATCTGGCCCAAGCCGCCAACTGGCGGTCCAGCAGCGAGTATGGTGGTTCCCCCGGCCGCGAAGGCGCCGGACCACGTCGCGATGTCGTCATCAACGAAGTCTTTACGCACGGTGTCGTGCCAGCGCAACTCGACTGGATCGAACTGAGCAACACGACCGACACGGCAATCGACGTCGGCGGCTGGTATCTGAGCGACTCGGGCAACGACTATCTGAAGTTTCGGATTCCCAGCGACACGATCATTCCCCCCGATGGCTTCGTGGTATTCGACGAGGACGACTTCAATCCGAGCGAGCCGAATCCCGACCAGATCGGTTTCGCGCTCAATAGCGCCCATGGCGACGATGTATGGCTACTCGAGGCCGACGCGAGTGGCACTCCGACGGCGTTTGTCGACCACGTCGAGTTCGGTGCGTCGGCTGCCGGCGAGTCGTTGGGGCGTTGGCCGTGTTCCTGCCTAGACACAGCGTCGTCCGATCCGCTAGTTCCGATGTCCGGCCCGACACGCGGCACATCGAACGACCACCCTCGCGTCGGGCCCGTTGTGATCACCGAAGTTCACTATCGCCCCGATGTGGCCGACGATGCCGATCAGTTCGAGTTTGTCGAGATTCACAACCCGACGCCCGAGACCGTCAACCTGTCCGATTGGCGACTGCGTGGCGATGCGGATTTCGAGTTTGCCGACGACACGCTGCTGTTGCCCGGTGCCGCCCTGGTGGTGGTGCCGTTCGACCCGATGGTTGCGGCCGATTTGACGGCTTTTCGCGATACCTATGATGTCGACCCGGGCGTGTTGATCGTCGGCGGCTATTCCGGGCCGCTCGGCGATTTGGAAGGAATCGTCCGACTAGAACGTCCCGGCGACCCTCCACTGGACGAGCCGGACTACATACCGCGTTTGCTCGAAGACGAGGTCCGGTATTTCGATGTGACCGGTGGAGGCCTTGCAATAACGCGCATTACGCCGAACTCCTGGGCTGGCGACCCTGGCAACTGGATGGCCGCCGAGCCGACGCCCGGCATCGTCTATGTGGCCCATCCGGGCGATGCCAACCTCGATCGAGTGACCGACGTTCGCGACTTCATGCTGTGGAACGTCAATAAATTCACCCGTGGGACCAGTTTCACGACCGGAGATTTCAACGGCGATGGAACGACCGACGTTCGCGACTTCATGATATGGAACGTCCACAAGTTCACATCGGCTCCCGCGCCCCCGCCACCGAGGGAGATTGCCAATTTGGCGGACGCCGCTCTGACGTCCAGTTCGACGGTCTGGCTCGCGGAACTCGAGCAGTTGATGATTCGCGAACCGGCCGAGCCGACCAAGAGTCGCGTCGAGCGGGTGGTCGATGCCCTGCTCGCGGCGAATATGATATGATGGCCCATCGTAAATCCTTGCATTATCGGCAGATGTTCCTTAGACTAACCACGACACGTCGCTTTCCCAATTCTACAGGGAGTCCGAAAATGAAGTCTCCGCTCGCCATCGTCCTGTCTCTTGCCATGGTCACGTTCGGCGCCCTGGTCGGCCTGTCGCCCGCTGAAGGGGGGCTGGTCGAGTACATCCCCCTGGATGCCGGTTTCTCTCCCGACGAGGCCTCGGGCATCAGCCCGGACAATTACTATACGCACTTGCTCGATTTCGGGACCAGCACGCCGGCCTCGATCAACGGGGTCGACTTTACGCAGGTGACGATGGCGAATATCGATGACGTTCCCGGGTTCAACTTTGCAGTCGATTCCGGAAGCCGAAGCGACCACGCCGGCAACGCCGCCCATAGTGCCTCCGGCGGCATGGCCGATCTGTTGACCGACATGATCTACAACGGCGGTTGCGATGCCGGCGGCGTGGCCACGATTACCCTCTCGGATTTGACGCCGGGAACCGAATACATCACCCGGCTTTACACGCGACAGTGGGGCATCAGTGACCGGAACGTCATGTTCGATTTCGACACCACCGGCGACGGGATCGCCGAAGACAACATCCCGCTGATCAACGAGGACAACGCCGTCTTGAATCCTCCGAATTTCGACGGCTGGTTCTACGAGAACACCCCCTACATGCTCTCCTACCGGTTTACCGCCGAGTCGGACCGGATGTCGATCGCCATGACGCAGTTCAACCAGAATCACGCGTGGCACGTCTATGGGCTGTCCAACCAGGAGTTGGGCGTTCAGAAGATGACCTGGGACGGTTTCGAATGGACCGGCGGCGACGAGGGAGCATCGCCCGACGCGCAAACTATGGCCACGGTCCAGGGCATGCTCCATGTGTCCGAGAACCTGGACCTTCGCTCGCTTTCGATCCAGAGCGGCGGTGTCTCGATTGTCGGCGGGACCACGCTGACCATATTAGACGAAATCGAATCGGTGGCCGGTACGAGTTTGACGATCGGCCCGGGTGCTACGATGCGGGCCGGTCTGGGCGAGCTTGTAGCGGTTGCGTTATCCGGCAACGGCAAGATCGGCGTAAACGGAGGAGTGATGCGGGTCTTTTCGTTGGACAACACGGCCCCCGGCACACTCACCAAGCAAGGCGCGGGAACGCTTTACCTGGACAACACGGCCGGCGGGATTTCCGGCTCGACGAATGTCTTTCGCGTCCAGCAGGGGACACTATCCTCGAAGGGCATCAATCCCCTGGGCAATGCCGACACGATTGAGCTGGCCGGCGGACGGCTCACCCTCGAAGGCTACGCTACCCCGTCGGACGGTCCGGAAGGTGCCATCGCGTACTACTCATTCGACCAGTCCTCGTTCATGGTCCCCAATGAAGGATCGGCGAGTTCGTTGTTGGACGGTTACTTCACCGGCGATGCGAAGGTGACGACCGGAAACCGCGGCAAGGTCGGCGAGGCCGCCAGCTTCGACGGAAACGGCGACTACATCGAGGTCCTCCACGATGCCTCACTCGAACTCAGTACGTTTACCGTTTCCGCCTGGGTCAACATCGCGAGCGAGCCGGGGAACTACGGGATCCTCGGAACTCGAAACGGTGGCCCCGACACAACCTTCGATCTGAAAGTCGGCGGCAACCTGATCCACGGC
>SDBT01003962.1_pt1 | contig 25344 bp, 43 predicted proteins | sample 2277101 | NCBI WGS metagenome assembly SDBT01 (sample SAMN10404973, study PRJNA504765) | marine sediment metagenome | isolation source: marine sediment core GS10_PC15, 103 cmbsf | place: Arctic Ocean: Southern Knipovich Ridge | collected 2010 | reverse complement strand
CCATATGGTAGTGGCCTTTGTGGTTCACCAGCTTGAAAACGAACCACATAATTTAAAAATGGAGAATTAAAAAATTATGGCTGATCCTCATGTGGCTGAAGCCCAAGGAATTTTTGTTGGTACTGCCGGTTCTACTTCAATGAGTCCTGGTGACATGGCTTTTTTTGATGGCACCGATTGGGAGTTAGCGGATTCGTCCGACAACACCAAGTACGCCGAAGCTATGGTTATTAATGGCGTTTCTAGCGGGGAACAAGTTGCGCTTTGTACTGAAGGTATCATAGTTGATACTGACGCTCCTTATACTCAAGGCGATAATTACTTCTTGTCCGAAACTGCTGGTGAAGTAACTGCTACTAGACCCACAACTGGTGGTTCTCTTAGACAAGTTGTGGCTTATGGTCTTTCGACAACTGAACTTCGCGTGACTATTCATGCGCCTTACGAACATCATGAAGTATATCGTGTATTTTCATCCGTCACTACTGAAGGTGTCGCGGCTCTGGATTCTGGAAACTTCTACGGAGTAACCGGCAATGCTGACGCTGAAGTTCTTTCGGCGACTTGGTCTGTACCGCAAAACTGTATTGGTTTGGAATATGTACGAATTTTTGCTGCTGGGGAAGTTGTGACTGGTGCTACCGATATTACCGTCACTGTGTCCGGTGCTGCTGATGGAGAGCAATGGGATGCCACTACGCAAGATGCCACTCTAACTACTTTGGTGGTAACTGGTGCGGTTGCTGACGAAATGCAAGGAAGTGATCTGACTACGGGAATAGATGCTGCTGGTATTATCGAACCTGACAATTGTGTTGGATTAAAAGCTGTTTATGATGGTGGTCAAACCGATGTGGTTCACTTCTTCAATATTGAGGTAGTGTACATCTTAGTTTAAATATAAAGGGAGGGAAAATGTCACAGGTTTTAGTTGGTTTTCGTAATGAGGAATTGCACGGTAACGTAGCTATTGATTTAGAAACTTATAACATCACGCTAGACAATATTTCCCTTTCCCTGATCCAATGGCGAAATGTACGGGATAGAATTGATAAAGTTTTATCCCGCAAACATCCTGAAGCAAACAAAGCCACGCCTAATCCGCGCGGCAGTTTATTTATCATTCAAAATTTAAAAAGTTTAAATGCAATTTCTCGCGGCCATATTAAAAAAGCGCCATGGTGGTGTAGATGGCTTTTTGATTTTGTAATAACTAAGGATAAACTTGAAAGAAATTAAATTTAAATATGACCCCTGGGATGATGCTAAAGATCAACTTTTAGTACGCGCGGGAAGTGAATTAAGTTTTGGAATTTTGCAATCCGCCACAGAAATTGGTCATCCACCCACGGTAAAAGTAGGGCAAAAAAGACTTTCCGGGCAAACTGTAGATGGTGTAATAGGTTTGTTAGCGGCCTCACTTCAATACTTACGTTGGTACGGTTTAACTTTAGAAGATGTACAAGCGCGAGTTCAACGAATTACTGTTAATAACAAGGACACTAAAAGTCGTAAACTTTTACTTCAAGTTCAAAAATACAGACGAATTGATGACAGTCGTAATGTGTTACGTTTACTAAATCCAAATAATGTGGTGAGATAAAATGGCAAACGACCAAGTTTGTTCCCCCTGCGGAAAAGATTCCTTAAACGATTATACCATGGACCTGCATGTAAATTCAGATGCTCATAAAAAGACTATGACTGAAAAGGGTTATGTACTTGAAACTTCGCATGATTCTATGGTTGAAGTTGTTGCGCCAGAATACGTAATGCCGTCTGACCTTCAAAGGATTATTGATGATAACAATCTAAATCCAACTCAACGTGTTAAGATGGTTCGGGCCGCATTTGCTGTACGTGAATGGCCAAATGGCAGCCATCCTGGTTCGGTTAAAGATTTTTTGGATGAATATAAAATTCCTTATTTGCCTGGAAGTAAGGGAACTACCCATGCGCAATCAATAATTCGTAGACAACAGTGGGAAAAGGAAGTACGAAATGGCCGACACTAAGCTAAATCAAAAATTTGATATTGTTGGTATAGAACAATTAACCTCTAAATTTGCATCAACCGCTACCCTGGCAAGTGCTGGCTTTACTATTCCTGCTAATACGGGCGACATTTATTGTATGCCATCTGCGGCGTGTCATTGGACTGCAAATGGAGCCGCCACTTCTACGTTTACTCATGCTATTGTAGCTAATGAAGTTTTTAAAATTCCTACCGCCAAAGTTCGAACGGCGCAAATTATAGGTGATGCAGGTGCAATTACTTTAAGTGTGGCTTATTGGCGCGGTGCTGGTAGACAAGATGCTACATATTCTGCGCAAAGTTTCCCGCGATAATGGATCATTCGCAATATAGAGCCTTGGCAGGTTCTCCAAGTGAACAAGACAAAACAGTATCTACTACTATAATTACTTTGACTGTACCTGCCGAGGCTGCCAGGGCTATTTGTATTTGTCGAGATGCTAATATAATTTATACCCTCAATGGAATAGCGCCCGTAGCCTCCGACGTAAGTTCAGGCCACCAAATGACTGCGAACGCTACGATTTTATATTTGTTTGGTACTGAAATGAATACCGCACAATTTATTCGAGCAACAGCAACTAATGCGAAATTGCATGTTAGATATGAGAGGAAATTGGTATGAATATTAAGTCTGGTATACAAAATTTACGCAATAAAAGTGTTAATGTTGTACGCGAACAAGTAAAGAAACGTATGAATTTATACGAAGCTGTTGTGCCCCAGGTTTATCAACACTACCTTAATACTGAAGGAATAATTACTTGCCTTTACCTTTCATGCGGCCAGCCCGAAGGACTTTCTCCCATTATTTATAACCGCGCTGATTTAATCAAACCTGAAAGCCATGAAATTAGATTTCGTTGTGAACAATGTGAAAGCGCACACAGACTTTATATGAATGAAGGTGAAGAAAAATTGGTTATTCGGGAATGGCCCACTAAGGCGAAATAATGGCCTATTCTTTTGATGTTATCACGCTTAGAGGTTTTGTTTATGTCCAATCTTCCCAACCTACAATTGCCGAGGGAGTTAGAATTGGCGCGTGGTGGGGTGATACAGATGATGGTAGTGCCCACATCTGTACTTCTATCTCTCCTGTAACATTCATAGGCTTAAATCCTGGCGGACATAAAATTGAAGATCATGCAGATGTATCTTCTACGCCTCCCATGGATGAACAATTATTAAGATATAATACTGGTAATTCTCAATACGAACCTAGTGATGCGTCTGAACATGGCGATCACCACACTAAATATACAGACCTGGAGGCAATCAGCGCCATCGAAAGTGAATCTACACTTATTTTAACCAACGCGACCCTCCCAAATTCTGCTTCACCTACACCTACAGTTTTAGGTTCGCTTGAAATAGATTCAGATGATGCCCGACAAATTATGTGAGATGGAAGCGACCAAGTTGTATTTGTACCTACTGAATTAATTTCTGGCGACGGAGTTATGAGTACAGCAGGTGCCTTTACACTTAAAAATCATGACATTTCAGTTTGGATTTCCGCTGCCGCTATGAAGGGAGCAGCAACCAATGGAGCAGGAGATGCGGATCAACTCCCAGAAAGTGCTGACTCAGGGTGTCAGGATGTAAATTATGATTACATCGCATTTGACGCCGCGACAGAACAACATGCCTTTTTCCAATGGGCAATTCCAACAGGGTGGGATGAAGGAACAATTACATTCCACGTTTATTGGACCGCAGCCGGAGGTATGGCTTGTGAGGGGGTAACGTTCGGACTGAAAGGAGTAGCTATTAGCAATGACGGTGCTATAGATACATCATTCGGGACGGAGGTGGATGTGGATGATTCATGGATTGCTAATGGCGATCTTCACGTTAGTCCTGTGTCGGGAGATGTGACTATTGGTAACACCCCTGTGGTAAATGATTTGATTTTCTTTAACTTAGCACGAAAAGTTGGAAACTGTAACGATGATTTGACCGGAGATGCACGTGTGTTAGGCGTAAAACTAATTTATACTCGAAATAGTTACGGGGATTAGATGGTACAAGCTGCTTTTGATTTGCGAAGTCCAACTAAACGAACAATAAAAGATGATCCATCTCCCGGTTTAGGATTATTTACCGATAACGGCCAGTTGTTTCTTGGCCCTTGGCAATGGACTAAAGATAGTTGGACCGCGCCTGACTCAGTACTTGGTTATATTTCACTTGGTGATGATCCCAAAGCGCTTATGACTTCCCAAGAAAAAACTGAACTTGCTGCCGCTTTAAATTTTAATGTAGTTCAACTTCCAGGCGCAACTTTAGCTGAAAATTTAGCCAATTATATTCTTGGTGGGCTTGCTGATCCTACAGGTATTACCAAGGTTCGTCCATTACGTATGGGAAAACAGGGAGTTAAGTTATACCTTGGTGGTTTTGTCTTAATTTGGAAAGAAGCCTTTAGTAACGATCCACTTCACCCCAACTTCAAAGCTATGTTAGATAACCGTCATGTAGATTACACTCGGTTGCGCGAAGCGGGATTTGATTTAGATTCACTGCGACGTTGGAATGATTTTGACCAAAAGATGTATCAGTTAACCGACCACACAATTTTACTGCCTGACCTTTATAAAGACGATGGCGTTCTAAAACACAACACCACCTTCCTTGAATCCTGGCCTACCAACCAAGATAGTATCGCTACTGGCCAAGACCAACCTTGGACTGAAGACTCAGGAACAAATCTAGAGATAAGTAGTGGGGCATTGCGTGCGGCTTCAACTTCCCCAACACCAGGAGTAGCCGTATGTGATACTGCCTTGTCCAGTTCATCTCATTCTCATGAAGCAACAGCATCCATGGGAGACAACAGTAACCTTGTTGGGGTATCCTCTCGAATGACTACAGGCGGTTCTGTTGGAAACCCTAATAATTGTTATGGCGGGGAAGCCTTTCGAGAGGCACCAGGTTTTTTCAGGCGATCTGTCGAATGGAATGCTGGAGTACGGACAATAAAGGCTAATGATTCTACAGACCCAGGCACATCTTTCACTATGTCCATCACCAGCCGAAGCGACGATAGCCACGATGTAGTGGTAGGGGGGTTTACTGATACTTTCAGTGACTCCACTCATAGCAATTTATTAGTCGGTTGTTATCTCAGCACTGAAAATACTGTAGGTAATGCCACCTTAGATAACCACCGAGCAACAGATTTGGCTAAACGTCGAAGAGTCAATTTCGGATCAGGCCGCGCCGTAATGTTTTAGGAGATTAAATGTTATATGAAATAAGTTGGTCCCGCAAATATAAAAAATTTCGATGGCTTGATGAAAATGAAAACGAATATTTATGCACTGAAGCTGAGGGATATTGCTGGATTGTAGATACAGATAATGAACGCGGACGTATTTATGTTTTAGGTAAATTGGAACTTGAAAATGAATTTGCATTTGTTTCGTGCAATTCAAATATCGAAGATGTTATAATACCTGAAGGAAGTGTTGAAGTCGGTACTGGAAATTATGCCCGAATGTGTTGGCGTAAAAATCAGACTGACTGGCGTTTAAGAGATGAAAATGGGAACGGCCAAGTTAAATTTGTAAATACATATCGCGGACTTTGGTTGTTAGATTGGCACGATCACCAAGCCCATTTGTTTCATAAAGGCCGGACGTTTATAAGCCCAGATAATACAGCACATTTAGTACCTCTCAAAAATCCTAGTAATTGTTGGGCCTGATGAACAAACAATTAAAAATTCTTGTGGATCAATCCACAATAAAAGTTGCCGAAGAAGGTGAAAACGCCGAACTTAAACATTTAATGTTGTTTGGATTTGGTGGAATGATTGAAGCAATTGAATCTCAATCCCATAAATCTCCATTTTCATTTAAAACTTTGTGGGCACCAGTTGTTTTAGTTGGAGGTGCCTTTGCAGCGTTTATTTTACGGTTTTTTGGATCGACTTAAAAATTTTACACAGCTATCATGGTACATACCAATACTTGACGATCCAATAATTTTAGCAATACAAGGATTAATGCCATGGCTACTGTAACGCGGCTTGGTTTAAGAACTAACCTTAGTAAATCAATTGGTGATTATGAATCATTAACTACTACCAGTGGTGGAAGCGCAACCACATTAATTGATACTGGCCTAGCTAATTTAGAAAATGGCACAGACGATGATTTTTGTAAAGGCTGGTATGCACTTATAACTTCTGGAGACGCCAATGGTGAACGCAAACGTATTCAATCTTATGTCGATTCAACAAATACAGTAACATTTGAATCTGCCTTTAGCGCGACCATTGCAACCGCTGTAACTTATGAATTGCATCGTTATGATCCTGACGATAAACATGCCGCTATAGATGAAGCTACTGAATTATTGTTTCCAATTTTGTACAAACATATAAGGGATGAAACTGTAGTAGTAGATGATCTTCTTTCTAATTCTGACTTTGAAACTTTTTCTGGCGGTTTTACTGGATGGACTGAAGTGGGAAGCCCAACTGTCACTGCCGAAACTACAAGAGTTTTGCATGGAACTAATGCTGCAAAAGTTGTAGCTGGTGGATCAACTGGCCAATTAACTCAAACACCTTCTGTAAATCAGCCAACCATGGAGGGCAAAACTGTTACTTCCAAATTTTGGGTATGGACCACAGACGTTACTTCCGCCCGAATTAGAATTGATTGGGACGGCGGAACTACATTCACAAATGGAGATTATCATACGGGCGCGGACCAATGGGAGTTACTTACTGCGAGTGGCGTCGTTCCTGAAGGCGCAACACAAGTCAAAATAATTTTAGAAGCAGCAGCAAATAAAACTGTATATTGGGACGTTGGTTTTGCTGTGCTTGATCCGCTAGGCAAAGTAAGTGTACCTGCTGACATTATAATAGGGCCACATTATGTTTCAGAACAAATCGCTGAAAACAATCCTAATTCAGATTATAGACGTTTGCTGGCCGCGCCATTACAAGGTAGACGATTGCGCATTGAAGGTATGGGTTTACTTTCCCTTACTACTTCTGATACAGATACGGTTGAACTTACTACTCCAAGAGCGCGTTTACTTACTTCAAAAGCCTTAGAAGTTCTTAATCGTATGTTGAAACAAAAATCCGCTACTCAAAATAGAGCGCGGTTTGCACAAGATGAATTAAGTTGGCGCGATATAGTAGACAAACTTTCAAACCAACGTGGAATTGCGATGCGTAGACTTGGTACTGAATTGTCAATGGGTATAACGCCGCCACAATGGCACATAGAAGAAGATTCGACTACAAAATATATTGTTTGGAACCATGCGCGGGGAACTGTACGCGGCGTTGGTTTTGATAGGAATTTGTAATAATGCCCGGACATACTAAGAAAGAAAAAGAGAAAAAGCAAAAAGAAAATAAAAACAAATCAAAGAAGGGAAAGTAGAAATGATTGGTGAAGACAGAGTACGCATAGGATTTCTCCCCACTGATAATATGTCTAAACGAGAGGTAGTTAAGAGTATCAAAGAGCATACAGCTTTGCTTATCAATCTTTGTGAAGAGTTAAAAAGTAAGGATGGACGACTTGCGGCCTTGGCGCAGACAGCTTATGAAGAGGCAGCTATGTGGGCTGTCAAGGCAGCGACTAGCTAATGGCAAAAGCTAACATAACTCATGACCTCACAATTGAAACATTGGCAGGAACCGCAATTGGATTTATGTTAGCTGCCAATGCTGAAGGTATTCGCGGCCACCAAGTTAATGACGCAGAAACAATTCAAAAACGTCAACTTACCATGGGCGAATTGACTGAGGCTGAATCGCCGCCTGACATTGCTTTGATATGGTCCCAAGAAGATTGGCGTTTAGGGTTGGGCGGCATAAACCATAGAACTGATCCTAAAAAAATTGCATTCGGAACCAAAATTGATACCACGGAAACAAATAAAATAAGACCGGGAAGAGAATTAATTTCTACGACTGTAGATTCAGCGGCTTCAGATATTTTTCCAAACGGTTTTGCAAGAGTTGGAACAGAAATTTGGGCCTTTATTGGAAGGGATGTTTATAGCTGGGATTATACAAATTTAAATTGGGACATTGGAACTGAACCTGCCGCCACTGCCACTATATACCGAAACGGAATTGAGTTTGATGGAAAAACTTTTGCACCGGCATGGTCTGATGCAAACAACGCAACCCCACATCCTTACATTTTTAAGGCGGATGCGGATTGTAATTGGACGGTGCATCCCGGTGTAACGGCTGTTAATGATTTTAAATATATGGCAAAAGGATTAAACGCGGCTGGAAATGAAATTATGTGGGGCGGTTATCAAGGAACTAACAAACATCACATACGCTTTTCCACAAATCCTAGTTCAGATACGAGTGCTACGTGGTCCGATCCTATAGAAATTGGGGAAGCTGACTCGGAAATTACAGCTTTAGTTCCTGATGGCGACACAATTTTAGTGTGCAAAACAAATGGCGTTTGGGCTTATTTTTCAAACGATACTGTAAAAAATATCACACCCAGCTTTGAAAGTCAAGTACATCCAGACAATTTTAGAAACGCTTTTAATTGGAATGGGCATATACTATTGCCACTTGGAAATGGCGGGATGTATGAATTGTTTCAAGGCCGTTTGATAGATGTAAGCATGGATTTGTTCGCGCCTCAACAACCCACAATCCAAGGTCAAGTAAAGGCAATTACCGGCGATCCTTCCAACCTTTTTATTTTAATACGGGAAGGTACGACAGCTTACCATTTACTCCAAGCGAAGTGGGCAGAATTTCAAGGTCATACAGATTGGCGCTGGCATAATGTAGCACAAATGACTCCAAATAATGGCGCTATAAACTGGAATATGTTTTTGGATAGCGTTACAGGTCCATCCTCTGAAATTCACCAGCGCGTTTTAATCGCCATAGATGGTTTTGATTCGGATGTGCAACCATTCTTCTATCCATTGGATGATGATGTACAAGATGGCTTTACGAACGATACTTCAGGACCACCAAGAGCCGTAACTCTAATTTATGACGGTGGTTTTCCACGGCTTAATAAGGCGTTTCAATCTTTTGATGCCAACTTTAATAACTTAGGTGCGGGTGGTAGAACTATTGTAGTAACTTATCGGATTGACGGCGGTTCTTTTACATCCCTTGGAACTTTAAACGAAACAGACGGCGATCAAACTTTGGCATTTACAGACGGAGTTACAGGCAAAACTTTAGAATTACGATTTGAATTTACTGCCACTTCAGTTACAACTACTGCACCAGAACTTACCAAGTTTAGAGTGGTTTCTCAATTAAGACCAGGCCGAATTCAACAACTTACATTAGGATTGTACTTGGCAGATCAACAATTACTTTTAAACGGTGCGATTGGCGGTTCAGTAAAAAATGATTTGGCCCAATTAAGAACGTGGGCGGGACAAGCGGCGGAAGTTACTGTAATTGATTCGGAAAGCACAAGTAGGGATATGGTATTTTTGCCAGGTACGTTAAACGTTTCCGAAGTGGCGCATGAATTTGGCAGACGTTCTGAATATTTAGTAACAGCCAGATTGGCAGAGGTTTAAAATGACTCTGTTTGAAAGACGCGGCAGACAAATTTTATCAGATTTAGGAACAAGACCTGCTGATGTTACCGATCCTTCGGGCGTATCTAGTGGTGGTGATAGTGAAGCTATTCAAACCAGCCTTGGAAGGTTACGTACAACGCAACGTTGGAAGTCCGATGTACAAGCTATAGTCACTCTTACTACAACGGCGGGAGATAAATCTTTACCTTCAGTAACTATCGCTGGAATTCCCGCCGGTGTTACTTTAATTAAAGTTGAAGCTATTATGTTATTCCGCGCAATTGAGGATACAAGTGGAAGTGCAAATGAAATTGAAGCTGGATGTACCCCAGCCGTTCAAGTTAAAGAAACCAGTGCCGGAACATATACAGATGCAATTACAGTTATTGACGCCACCTTGGTCGTTGGAGCTTCAAAAGTGGCAAATGGTTCAGTTTGGTTTGGTAACATTGATGTGAAGGCTGAAGTAAATGAAGATGATACTTACGCTTTTCAATTTGACCAGGCGGACGCAGTTGGAAATAACCTTTTGTTAAGAGATGTTCAAATTATTTTGGAAGTTACTTGGCAGGTTTAAATGGCTGACGTTGCTATTAATGCAGATTGCGCAGGAAACGATTACCAACATGGTACTCATTCACGAGTAGATACTGATAAAAATACACACTATCAATTTTTTGTAGATGCGGATGATGGTGATTTGTATTATGTAAAAAGTACGGACGGCGGCGCTACAAATGGTTGTCCTGTTTCAGTGGTAGTGGGAGACGTTAAAGGATTTGATGTTTGGTATGATAAGTGGACTAATGGAGATACTGGTACTAACATACATATACTTTATCTATTCGCAAATGGAAGTTCCGCGCATAAACGTTTAAATGTTTCGAGTGATGCCCTAAGTACTGCGCATACTTTTCCAGCATTAGGGGACAATGTAGATGGGCCTTCAAGGTTTGTGCAAACAGTCTCAATTACAAATGCAAGAGGTGGTCAACTTGAAGGTTTCACTGGAGGAGTTGAAGTAGCTGGTTGCGGGTTTAATCAAAGCTTTGCAACCTCTACCGACAATGGTGACAACTGGACTTCAAAAGCAGATTTAAGTGACGATACAGGGACCGGACGCATTGACCGTGTAATGTTAATGCCCGGAGTGGAAACAGATACTAACGACATTCTAGCTTTAGTGTATGACGATTCAGCGACTAAATGGATTTTAAAAACTTATGACCAATCAGGAAACACCTGGAGTTGCGGAACTGATATTGCAACTGCCATCGACATTCCATTATCCATACACCGTGGATGGGACGCAACTACGCGCCACTCAGATAACCATACCATCATGGTTATTTATGACATTAATACGGCATTCTCGGATATGGACATTATTGTTTACGATATTACTGACGAAGGAACAATCACTGCCAAGACCGCTGTGCTTAGTGCCGGGGCATTTGCAGTTGGCGCGTCCATAGTTATTGACCAAAACTCGGACGATCTTTATGTATTTTATGTAGACAGCGCAGGTTCAAACATCAATGCGGTTGACGTTTTTTATGTAAAATCAACTGATGATGCGGGAACTTGGAGCTGTCCAGTTGCATACAGTGAAGGGACTGCCGCAGTCTTTCATGAATTTTTTACATCTATAAGTATTGGAACTGCTGGTGGGAGAGTGGGATGTGCATGGTCCGACAGAGGTTCAGAGACATTGTTTTTTAATAAAGTAAATTCGGTAGAAATTGCGGGAAGTGTGGATGATGTCGCGCCCGGAAATTTAATTGCAAAATTAGTGCAAATGGGGTTATTATAATGCCAGGTTCAACTGATGTTTCCGAAAATATAAAAAAGTTAAAGGGCCAATCTTCAAAAAGACGGCCCCATAAACAAGTAGTTGCTAGTGCAATTAGCCAAGCACAAGAAGCTAAAAAGAAAAAGAAACGTTAATTCAATATGAATCGTCCATCTGAATGAAATCTTCCCTCATACGCATGCCCATCACTTCGCTTTAACGAACATAACATATAATGAAAAAGTTTATCTACGTCCTCTAAATTAATAGGAAACTTTTTAGCTAATCTTGCGCTTACACCATAATCTGTATGCAAACTATAAATTGCAAAATCAAATGTATCCTCTAAATCCCCGTAAGTTAATTCCAACTCGGGATGTAAAAAATGATCTACCCAAAATGACAAATATTCAAATAAATTTTTCATTATAAATTCTCCCAAATAGATTTAAAAAATTAAGAAAGGCAAGAAGAATTCAAAAACCCCGCGCTAAGTTTATCTTTATACCATTCAGGAAAACCGGCAGCAAGTTGTCGATTTATCTCCTTCCAATAATAATCGAACAATGTTTTGGTAATTGCTTCCTTTTCTTCCGCCAATATATCAGTTTGGATTTCTTTAATAAGTGGACCAATATCTTCGGGAGCATTTACCAAAACACCTTCTTCTTTCAAGTGGGACACAGCCTTAATCCACCGCGCCTCAGTTGTGAATGAATCCACAATTTGCTGAACAATATCGGGGCGTTCGGATTTAATTTTTCCAGTATGTACTTCCTTAAATTCGGAACGAACATACTTTCCCATTAACACATTTCCATATGCATCCAACTGGCCATAATTTTTGATAACTATGCCCTCTATAGGGCCGCCAAGAATTGATTGTCTTTCCAGCATTGTATCACTAATACGAAACGATTCACCGTCGCCCACGTAAATTGTTGGAACTACTTCCAAATCTAATCGCGCCGCTTCTTCTCTTAATGCAAGTTGATTGAAAGCACAGTTGATAGTTTCAATATCAAACAATATAATATGGTGCTTAGGAATACGTTGATACGCTAACACATTATGACGCGGCTTTTCAAGATACTCCCCGCGATACACAACATCGTAAAGTAGAAGGTCTTGCAATTCTAAAATTTCTTGATATCCTTTTGTAAACATAGAATTATGTTCCGGCCCACAAAGTTCAGTCCGTTTTGAATGAACAAACAAAAAACCATCATCATTTAAGCCAAATGAAATTTGCGAACCATCTATCTTTTCTTGTACTACTACCGTACCATCAAACAACAGGTCAAGATTTTTATGACCAAGGTTATAAATTTTCGGATATGATCCTACTTGCATAATCAACCTCGAAATTTAATTTTTATTTGCGCCAGCTATATTTGCAATCATACCTGCGGGCACTCTAACACCACACTTTGATAAATAACAACCATCCAAATCCATTTGCCATTCAAGTAACATATTATCCGAATTATGTGGATGTATAACGTCATGAACGAGACATAACGTTGTTCTAATTTCAGGTAACGCGTATCCATATAAAGGTGTAATTAAAGTAAATGCAGCAATTTCTCTACATGTTTCTTCATCCATCTTAAGCCATCCCTGGATCAACCCAATCTGTAGGTGGTGGATAATTTGTGCGCAACCATGTCTTTACAATTTTTTCAGTACTGCGATACCCAAATACTCTTAGTACACTTTTCATTGTTCCAAAAAATAGTCGGGCTGTAGCAAGATGGGCAAATGGAACCGCAGTCCCATTCACCATAGACATTTTATGTTCACGTTTTCTAGCACCCATTAAAACACCACCGTCATTCTACTTACTTCAGGATAAACAATCAAATCGGGACGTTCCACACCATACTTACATTGAACACGTCGAACACCTACGTGTATTTCTTCATGCAATTTTTTAACACGAACACGATTACCTTGTGGACCTTCATAATCCCAATAAGGTACTTGAATTCGAGTAATATCTGTAACAACACCCTCAGTCATCCACAATGAACTACTTCGTCTACTTGGATATACAATCTTGGAACCAATTTCTATAGGGATATCACGCCAATCTTGAAGTTGTTCTTCCATTTATGCACTTCCCCAAGCGTTTATATTGCCCATAAACTTTCTTAATCTATATGCAACCTCTTCCAACACATACACGTCAGCTACACAATGTTCCTCAATATATTGCATAGCTTCTTGATCGTGATCCAAAGCAGCGCGCATCCAAATGTTACCGCTTACAACAGTCTTTTGATATTCAGTACCCAAGAAATCAGCCAACCTATCCAGACTGTTGCCCCTGAAATTTAGATGTTGTTTTGCTATGCGCCATGGGTCTATTATCTTCAATTTAGGATCAAGGAAAGGTAAGTTCCACCTAAGTGCGCGACCATTCAAATACTTACGATCATAAAACACACCGTTGTGCGCAACCAAAATGTCATACTGATTTAGTTCTTTAATTAATTCCGAAACGACTACAGAATCATCGCTACCTGGAGTACGTTTGGTAAACAACTTTGGTTCTCCATGCTCTGGCTTTACTACACCGCACAACACAACGCCAAACATAGGATCAAGGCCCGAAGCCTCAATGTCAAAAAATGCCATCATTGAAGGTACGTTTTTCATATTACTCCTTTAATATCCGACCAAATTTAAAGCCATGGCGACTGCATCTTCAATTGAATACACAACCGCAGTTGCTTGATTTAACAAAATAGGATGTGTATGAAATTTAGTATCAGGAATTAAAATTACAGGTTTATGTGAATTATACGCCCATGAAATTTCACATACCGTCCCAATAGAAACTCTCGTAGCATAACTAAGATTGGCGATCACTACGTCAGAACGATTTACTAATGCCATATCAAACATAGAAAGGTTTACTTGCTTTAACGCAGCTTCATCTAATATTGTATGCCGCGCAACTGAATCAATACCTTCTGCAATCCCAGGAATATTAGCACGTACATTTGGCTTACTACCTAAATAATTTTGTACCCAATAACGCCAATCCATAGCCTCTGCTTTACTGCATCCAGACATTGGCCCGGCCAAATAAATTTCGGCCATCACAAACCTGCCTTCATCAAAGTTTCAATAACCTGTTGATACTCCTTCAAGCCATATACGTTTCCAATATTCAAATCAGCCGGTTTCGTTAAACCTTGTTCAGAAACATGAGTATCTGTATCATCAAGCCTGGAGCGTTGTACTTCCCAAATTTGACCGCCATGCCGCCTAATCATTTCAGACTCATTATCAAACCGCACATCTTCAATCACAAAATTAGTGGTTGGATTTTCTATAATACGTCGTTCAATAGGCCGTACCCACATATATTCATCAAACTCCCGCAGTTTAACCCCTAATATTTGTAAAATTTGCCGCGCACTAAAACCATAACGCACATCAATTTCTTCTTTACGATCTCCCCACAATTGATCGCCATCAAAATCATATAATACTTGAACAATTTCCTTCAACTTGTCTGCGAACGCCAATCGTACAAACTTATGTGGATGTATTATGGAAGCTGCTGTAGATTTTCCCGCTTGCTTTTTACCTGAAAGTCCTATCAAATGTCGCATGAATTTTCCAAACTCCTTACTTCTTCATACTCACGCCAACCACATTGCAAACAACCCCACACTTCCTCATCATAGCGCCACGTCAAATCCCCATTACATTGTAGACAACTTTTAATCATAACTGCCCAACTTTTAACAGAAGGTGAAAACAAAGTCGGAAGAAATGGTTTCTTTTTTGCCATCAATACACCATTTCTTCCTTAGCTGCGCCCCAACTTTGAGCCACAGAAATGCCGACTGGTAAATGTATAGGTAAAATATTTGTAGTCATAGTACTCATAATTTTAATTACATTTTCTACCATTTCATTTGGAACCTCCGCTACGATTTCGTCATGCACATTTAGAATAAGGTGTCCACCTAAATTAAGTATGGGTTGTTCAACTTTGTTTATAATCATTTTAATAATGTCCGCCGCAGTACCTTGGATGATACCCGGAATGCAAGCCATTTCAGCGCGTCGTACCACTTCCAAATCATCAGTCCATATTTCAGGAAAAACTACCTTGCGATCAAAGTGGGTGCGCACATACCCATTTTCATGCAACATTGCAACTTCATACTCGGCCCATTCTTCAAACAAATAAAAGCGAGTAGCAAAGTATTTAATTACACGTCTTGCAGCAGCACTTGTCAACCAAAAAGCAGACTGTCTTAAACCTTTTGGGCCGGCCCTATTAAGCCACCCCATGAACATTCGTTTACCAATTTGACGTTCATCTATATTTATCTCTGAAATTTCTTTATCAAAGGCAAGTGAAGCCGCAACTTTGTACATATCTCCATTAGTAATTGCATCCAAGAGAGCCCAATCACCTGCTTTGAAAGCTCCAATCCGTGGTTCCTCTTGGCCCACATCAGCTTTAACAACTTTCCATCCATCAGGAGCAATAATTCCTTCTCGGATGATTTGTCCCCATTCAGCAACATAGGGTCTAGCAGTATCCCCGTGATTGGTGATATTGTGTAAGTTAGGTCCGGAACTTGAAAGTCTTCCTGTATCTGTACCTTCTTTATCTTTTGCTGTTGATTCGTCATGTCCACCTACTGTATGAAATGAACTGTGAACTCTTCCATCTTCCTGAATTAAAATGGGAAGTTTAGTTATTTCCCCACTTAAAGCCCTGGCAATAGTATTGCGTTCAATAAGTAAGTCGAGTATGGGTTTTGGATTTCCTTGTGTTTCATAAAGGGCTTTGAGTTTTCGTAAGACGGGAATGCCGGTATCAGTTCCAAACATTTTAGAAAGACCAAGTCCCGGCGGCCAGTATTGTACAAGTTTGATAACGGGTAATTCAATTTCTTCCTCATTTTCACGGCACTTTTTTGGCCAATCTTTAAATGTTAAACGATGTGTACTTGATTCAGCTTCCCAAAAAGCGTTTTTTCCAAAAAGCGCATGCGATTTTTGTGGTACACTGCGCCAGTTAATGTTATATGGGTACAATTCAAAAATTTCTTTGTCAACTACATCTAACCTTTTTATTAATTCTTGTTCAAGGTGTTCAAATTTGGAAGTATCAAGAAGGATGCCCTTCATTTCCATTCGAGCGATGCGGGGGATAAGAGGAAGTTCAATGTCATAATAAACTGAAAGAAGATTTTCTTTTTCAAGTTGCGGATATAAAAGGTTGAACAAACGTAAGGTCATATCCGAGTCAGCCGCGCCGTATTGAGTTACTTGTACTATGTCTGTCCAATCTACTTCTTTAAAAGTGGTTTGTTTTAGGTGAAGAAGATCACGAGTTAGTGCTTTTAGGCCGGTACGCACATATCTTAAAAGGTAAGCGATCACCATAGTATCGTGATAGTTTACAAGGTTAATACCTACATTTTTGCAGACGGTCCACTCAAACTTGGCATTGTGTGCTATAACTTCAATGTCTGGATGTTCGAGGAACTGCCGGATCACCATGAGTTGCCCCAAATTTTTAGAACAATCTACATAGTAAGCTTTGCCCTCTTCCCATGCAACACTGTATCCAATAGGCATTGCACGTCTTGATTGGAAGGTCTTCATGAACATAGGGTCTGTAGTTTCAAAGTCGAAAGCAAAGCGAGTTACATTTGCGGCTTTCATTAGTTGAGCAAGTTTAATACCAGATACTAATTCATAATCACCCAATTTTTTCAGCGAAGCAACTTGGCCAATTGGAATCCTAATATCATTGCAACCATAATCGCTATCATCAATTCCATTTATTATCTCCTTAATTCCTGCCCAATCTTTTAATACTTCCTTTAACATATGCGGCGTTTGATTTGCTAGAAGGATGGTTGGATTGTACATTGGTATTACAATTTTATCTTCCCACTGTAAAACCTGGCCATGTACATCTGTAATTTTAAGGTCTGGGAAAAACCACTCTAATGCTTTGGGACCGAGAGTGATTATGATTTTTGGACAGACTGTTTCCAAAGAAATGCGCAAGAAATCCCGACACTGTTGTACTTCTTTCCGTGATAACGAAATAGTGCCAGTTTTATTGCTAGGGGGCCGGCATCTAACCACACTTGCATAATAAACCTCTTCAGGCTTAATACCTGCTAGCGGCATTAACTTTTTCTTTAACTTTTTTCCAACCCACGATCTTAATGTAAACAGTTCAAACTTTTCATCCAACTCATTTGGAAATTGACCAACGATCATTATGTTAGCATCTAAAGAACCGTTACCGTTTACTACTTTTTTACGAGATTCACAAAGACGTGGGCACAATTTACAATCAGTTGGTGCATTCATTGTGTATACATCCACAATTTAAATTGGCTCCGCTGGAAGGTATCGAACCCTCTCCTCCTGGTCCAAAGCCAGACGCACTACCGTTATGCAACAGCGGATTGTATTGGTGTCCCTTACTGGAGTCGAACCAGCCTTGAGTTAAAAAAGGTAATTACTCTTCTATACCTCTGTGCTTCCGTACACTAAAGGTGACAAAATAAGAGCAGTTTAATGACTTACTCAGGTCCATAATTACCTTACGTGGGTGGTTACACTAACAACCTTTGCAAACGATTGTCAGGTAGGTCTACGTAAGGGGATTAATACTAAGCAGTTTTAAGTCATGCTTAAGACTGTAAAATATGGGCAAGGCACCTAACACCAAGTAGTCCCATATATTAATCTTTTATTTATTTATTCACCTTCCCACGCATCTACCGGGAAATACTGTCGGATTACATTTTGCTCACCATATGCATCCGACTTCTTCAAACCAAGTTGAACCACAATTTGTTCGCCACCAAGACGATCCATCAAATCCTCAAAAGCTTCCCTAAGCATGTCATTGTCATCCGGGTCAACCTCACCAAAGATGTCATGGCCAGCGCCTTCACCTAAGATAATATCAATCTGGCCCAACAACCGCGCAACATTAGCTAAAACCTTCTTACCATCCGCATCATCAGGGTCTTCAGGAGCAGGTGGCAGATAAAACATAATCTGAACCTTGCGATCTTCGAAATACTCTGGCTCAATTACTACACCGCTAGCCCTGCCGAAAGGCCGACCTGGCAGCTTGGAATCATCACCAGACTCAATAACCTTACACTCCTGAAACTCTACCAAATACTTGGCCTCCTTGGGCGCACCTTCCTTAGCACTTACAGGGAGAGGCGTAAAGCTTGAAGCATTGGCATCAGGAGTTACGGTACCATAAAAACCACCAACGGTTGCACGATCAGTAGTGATAGTCTCTTCAGTAGTTTCAACAGTCTCTTCAACAACCTTCTTAGGACGTGCCATAACATGTTCCTCCAACTTTAATTTAAATTAATTACTGGCTTCCAAATAAAGAGTTACACCAAGGTCAGCATTCTTTTCATTATCCCAAATCGCATCAAGGGCAGTAACCTTTACATTACCAAGATGTAAGGCATGTATACTATCTTCAATTTCGTACCAAGAATGGCCAACAAAATTTATATCCAAGACAACTTCTTGAACTTCAATGACAGGCGTATAAGGGTCAACTTCATGAGCAGCAAAATCAAAAGTTTCACTAGACATTGGAAGAAAATCATGATTATCTATACACATCTAAAACTCCTTAATAATTTCATAAAGTTTGTCAAAGGTAGGGTCCATCAAAACGCGCGGTAATTTTCTATCCTTAGCCAATTTATGTTCCTTCGCATCATTAATCCAATGCTTCAACCAACGGTTCGCTACTTGTATATCTCCCTCTGGATAAAGTAACATCCTGAAATCAATGTCACCGTTGTTATGCACCTCCGTATCTTGATAAGTTACTAAGTCCATTTGGAAAGGCATCCAATCCCCGAATTTTCCTTGCAAGAAAGGCCGCACCACTTGTGCCCGTTCATCAGTAATTTTAGAACGATCCCGCTTTTCTTTCGGATCACCAGACCAACTAGCCCGCGCAACTATAATCAAATGTGCGCCGGTACGCTTTGGATTGAGAAGCCGAATGGTTGCCGTCATTCGTTCAAGATGTATGCCCCAATTTTTCATACGCAGCTTGTCATTTTCACTTTCATCGTTTAATTCAGCTACGCTTACAAGGCCATGCTCCGAAATGTCATCAATTATAAACGCATCATATTTGTATATACCTCTCGCAACATCCCGTCTAATATCTTTAGCAATTTCCAACACCAATTCAGGTTGGTCTTCTGGAATTTCGCGCACCCCGAAAGGATTTGATGTAGACCATTCAGGCAAATTGAATGCGACTGTTGATCCATGGTTGTCTAGGTAAAGAATGCGCTCCGGGTCTATGTATTGAGAGTTGAAAAGTGAGGCAGCATATTCAGTCTTACCTACTTTCTCCCAACCCATGGTAACCTGTTTAAGTTTAAGGCCGGGTTTTACGGACTCAATTCCCGCCGCCTTTTTCTTCATTGGTTTTTCAAGTTTTGCCATATTCACTATCCTTTGTTGGTACATTTTGAATTAAAGCTATGCCCCAACGTTTGAAAAATAAAAGTTTCCAAACCCGCCAATAACCTTTCCACTTTGGTATATGTATCGGTCTTACTTTCACATGCCTCATTTGCTTCCCCTTTCACTTAAAGTATATCATGGCTGTCAATAGGGCCTTATACAAAATACTTCAACATATCTGCCCAATTGGTAAAACGAATACCTCTATCATCAATATATGCAATAGCAGGTGGTTTTATATTAGTAACTTCAATATGCGTCCCGTCCAATTCACGAATATCATGGTCCCAAAGCCACGCTTCACATCTTTCACGATGGATAACATCAAAAACCCGACAAGTAAACACTACAATACGAAAACCAGCTACTTGTAATTTATGAATTGCATCAACAACACCGAAAACGGGCGCGTCATAAATTCTTCCACCATTCCACCCCTTTGAATATTGGTGAATAACACCATCAAAATCTACAGCAATTACTTTATCGCGGGACATCTTCAACTCCTATGTAACCTTGCATGTTTATAACTTCCCCAAAATGTAACTCTTGTTGACAATATGATTCCCAAAATGGACACCAATGACACAGCTTTGAAAAGTTGGGAAACGGGTCCGCATTAGAATCATGTTTTAACACCATCATTTCCTTAGCTTTTTGTTTTATTCGCCGTTCCCACATTGGTACATCTTCTGCATGAATGGGACGAAAAACCCGCGTACAATCTGAAGGCCAGAGTAAGGTGTATAACATTCCAGTCATTCTATAATCCGGCCATAATACGGAGACGGCAAATTGTTCCACCATGGGTTGATGGGTAAGCCACAATTTTTCAGTCACATCAATCGGCTTGAGTGACGATTTATATTCGCCAACGACTATTGTTTTTTCTTCATGATTAAAAGTAATGTCATCAAAAATTACAGTAAGGTCACAACCTGGTATAAGTGGAACGTCGAGTACCTCATGCTCAATAAGATCAGGTTTATGACCGTTATCATTTCCAAATACCTTCCCAAAATGTTTCAAGGTTCGTGTAACTTGTGCGACATACGTATCCTTCAAGTATGATTCGGTTAAAGCGGCTTCTAAAAATATAGGCCAATCAGTGTCCCAATTGCGGGGGTTATTATCAAGATGATGAAACATTTCCATCACAGTATGAATTATCTTACCCGCTTTTTGGTCTACGGTTCCAGATTCCGGGTCTTCAATAAACTCTTCGCCTGGTGTGGTTAAGTCTTTAAATTGGCGGGACAATTTCCATCGACGTTGACATTTTAAAAACTCTCCAAGTTGGGATGTAGATATATGGTCGTTTTTTTGTTCCATTTTATTTCCTTTCTGTCGCGCACTTATCGCAAATAGTTTTTCTTTCGTCAGTTACAGTAAATAAAAGACAACGTAAACATAGAAAAAATCTAGCCATTATCAATCCCTTCAGTTACGGACAAACGTTGAATACACTCTCCCAAACCCATACGTCTCAAATCTGAAATAGCTTTAATTTCAGCATCTTCTTTATTTTTTGCAAGTAAAACTACATCCATTTGACCATCAACAGTAATAGTAACAGTAAAAAATTTCATTCTCTAGCCTCTATTATAGCTTTTGCTTGTCTTGAGGTAGCGCCCCATTTTTTTAAATTTTCTTCCGAAGCATTTAAAATACAAAGAGTAGGCGAAAGGTTTGAATATATCGCCGCCGCATTCCACAATTTAAGTGCGGTTGTTTTTCCAATTCCAGGGATACATTCAAGCAACCACCCTTTATAGTTTGTCTTTGGTTTCACTTTTCTATCATCACCCGCCAAAGCCATGAGAACATTTTGACCACCACTTAGAAATTTTCGACAACTTAAAAGGTATGGAGGAATTTCATAATCATATTCTGAACCATATAATACAATACCCCCTAACATTTGCCAACGGGCACATTCAAACAAAGCATTACCAAGGGACCGATATTCAGTTCCATATGTAGTTTTAGTAGTAATTGTATGATACCAATCATAAACTACACGAAATTTCTTTTTATTTTCCCAAGCCATTAATTCAATCTCTTCTGGAATCGGGCCTTTAATAAGAAGTATAGGAATATCTACCATTTCGCGCAACTTTTTAAACTGCCTTGCCAACCTACGATTCATGATTGAATTGATTAAATCTTCAGGTTTTTTACTTTCAACACCAATTACCTTATCACCAGCGGCAAAGATCATATCAATTCTGCCCGGCATAGTGTGGTGTATTACCTTGTTTGATTCATTTTGCCCTTTAAGCTCGTTATAGTCAACATGCAGAAAATGTTTATCTCCCAAAATTTCATCTGGACTTATATAAATGTTCTCGCCTGAAATTGTCAAGGCCATCAATTACCCTCTTTATTTCTCTGTCTACTTGAACTAATTGCTTTTTTATTTGTGTTCGTGATACACGAATTACAGGATTAAAATCGAGACCAAAGTAATCTTGACGTATACCAATTATATGATGCATCCGCATATACATATCTTGGTTATCCCAAGCATCTTCTTTCAAATATGGTTCTGAAGTTGGCGTAAGTTGGGACTTCCTAAATTCAATGGGAAACTCTTTGTCCATTTGATTCCTCCATAAATTCGAGGGAAGATTGTGCGCGACTAGATTCTTTAGCCATAGCCCAATAACTAAATAGTTCGGCGTCTGACTTGGCATGTTCAATCATGTCCGCTGGGTTGGCCCATACTTGTTCAGGAATGTAATGGTGGGTGTTTTTAATGTTGTGGTCTTGCATTTATACCTCGGTAGCGCAAGTAGTACAAAGCTTTGCTATAAATTCGTAAGGTTTTTTAATTTCTACACTAGTAGTGTTAATAAATGTATCCTTATTACCACAAAGCAAACAAAAAATAGGAGTATCAACCCTTATACGTTCTCGCCTTGGAAGTTTACGTTCATAAGTATATCCATAAAGAGTAATTACATGCGGCGGCGAGTTTGTTTTATCTAAACTTTCACCAACTTCCCCAACAACTCGTTTTGATTCAAGAGTACATGGCCAAAATTTCCACTGATTCATTCTTTCAATCTCCAATAAACTTTTTTACCCCGGACTGTACCTTCTTCAATGTCTGGTTCTCTAATTAATTCTGAATTGTTTGTCATACCATTTAAAATAAGCCGTAAAGTAGGAAGAGAAGGTATTGGTTTTCCCACTTTGTCCCGAATTTCAGTAGTGGTTTGCGGTTTGGTTGTGAGTACATCCACAACTCGTTCTAAAATTGCTTGTTGTTTTGCTTCATTATTATTTCCAAGCACAGTCATGGTCCCATCGTCATTTCGTTGGTACACAAAACTGCCTTGAATGTCTACCCTGCCGACCGCATATAATTGTCGCCGTGTTTCATGTTCCTCTTTGGAATAACGACGTACTGTAACAATAACATCAACAATTCCACTCCAGGCCATTGCTCCAGAAGCACTTAGGCCAAAATCATTTCCACTTATGACAGTTTTGCTGGTGTGATGGAGAAGGATTAAAGTTTTGTTGGTTTTTTGGATAGCCTGGATTAAGGGGGAAAGTTTTTTCCAAACCAACGCATTGTTCGATTCGTCATCAATTTGTAAAAGTTTTACCGTATCTACAATTATAATGTCTTGGCGGCACGTTTTAATGCCTTGTATAAGATTGCGCGCGTTTTCATTAATAAAGAAAACCATTTCGCAATCAACATCAACTTTTGCCAAGATTTTTTTCATTCTGCGACCCCAAGTATGTTCCGACTCTTCAGTTATGTAAAGAATGGAGTAGTTTTTCCACTGAAGCGCAAGTTGGGCGACTAGTTCAGTTTTGCCAGTTTTGGCAGCGGCACATAAAAGATGGGTACTATATTTTAGTAAGGGTGAGGGTTCAAAACCAAAAAATGGTAAAGGTTCGTCTGGCGGGTATTCATCATTCCATGCTTTGCGTTGAATTTCTTTAAGTGAGACTGTCTTGAACATATGACCTCCTCACTTTTACTATATCATAGATGTCAATCCTTTTTTATCCACCTATATAATATTCTTTTTCTCTGACTTGGTCTTTACCGCAAATACAACATTTCCAAAGTCCTCTTGTATATGTACTCCCTAATTGACAATGTTTATATGGAATTTTAATTTCTTTTATATAATGCCAATGTGCGCTAAACCAATGAAAAATTAAATGCCAATTCATAACTAACAACCTGTCTTTAAATATTTGTCAAGCCGATCAACCAAAAATTGAATATCTGAATTAGATGTATAACCAGTATCGGGAAACGCATTAAGGTCACAAAACAACATTAATCTTTCATTTTCAGGTTCTCTGGTTTCTGGGCAATCTCGAAGCATATAAGCCAACGTTGAATAAGTATAATATTCAGGATCATGTAACTTTTTTTCTACATATTCCAAACATTGCCGCAATTTCATTTTATTTTCCTTTCCACTTGAAAACTTTCAGGTTGGGTTTTTTTCAACTTTCAGGTTTGATGTTTATATCTGGATCACCCCCTTCAACCTGAAAATGAACTTGAAAACGCTTTCAGGTTTAGCTACGAAAAGTAAGTTGAAAGCTATAAGTAAATGATTAACTTTCAGGTTGGACATAGTTGATAGTGACCTTGAATGGAATGAGATATATAAAATTAGAAATTTTTTATATATCATACTCCATGCCAATTAAGGCTTTTTATTTTCTAGTTATTTTCCAAATCCAAACCAGGTCTAGTTATTGTTTGAACAAGTTTTCCTTCTAAAATTGGATTTTCCTTTTTTAACCCCAGCATTTTAGAATAGTGGCGACCACAAATTCCATGGCTTATTTTTATATTGTTTTTTGATTCATTACTTTGAACTAAATCACCATGGATAAAAAAAGAAACTTTATTCTTGCTTGGAAAACACCAAGCACATATGGTAAAGGGTAATGGTTCGTTGCAGTACGAGCGTATAATTTTTAAACTTTCATTAACCGCATCAATCATTCCCCAAAAATAATGTGTGTTCCATTTTTCTTTTACAATAGTTTCTTTTTGTTTTTCAAGTTGTTGATAAATTGTGGATACATTCACAATATTTAATCCTTAATTATTGGATAACGTACAGCAAGGTTTTTGAAATAGGCAACGAGCGCCTTTTTTAATTTTAAACTTGTTTCCCCGTTTTTGATATCAATCGCTAAACATTGTAAAGCAATTATTGCTTCTTCAAAATTATCAAATTTCATTTTTATTATTTCCTTATATATCCGTTACATACTCGCTTTGGTTGATTGCAGTTGGGACACAATTGTTCAGCGGCAAGCCATTCAACAATCATTTGCTTAACTTCATCCGCAACTTCTTCGGGCGTGTCAGTCATTTTTAGAAGGTTGGACATTTCATCTTTAATATTTTGTTGGCACACGTCCC
>SDBT01003961.1_pt1 | contig 25345 bp, 21 predicted proteins | sample 2277101 | NCBI WGS metagenome assembly SDBT01 (sample SAMN10404973, study PRJNA504765) | marine sediment metagenome | isolation source: marine sediment core GS10_PC15, 103 cmbsf | place: Arctic Ocean: Southern Knipovich Ridge | collected 2010 | reverse complement strand
ACCACGATAGTACCACGATAGTACCACGGTCCCCGACGGAGAGCGTGGTACCGGGGCAGGGGGTAGGGGGGGTGGCTCACGGCAGGCCCATTCCTTTTACCTGCTGATCATCATTAAAGTGTCTTTCGAGGATGTCTATGATCTGGGAAAAGCGCCGGTCCAGGACCGGGCCAACCTCTTCGTCCTCAGACAAGACCTGGTACACTGTATCCACCACCATATCGAGATGTTCCTGGCTGACGCCGCAGCTCTCATCGACCGCGGCCCTGGACAGACGGTCGATGACCTTCTGGAGGGCGGCGAGGGAGAAGACGGCCCCTTCGGCGGAGCTGAAGGGGAGTTCCGACCCGGCGGCCGCCACGACGGTCTCACGGAGGCCAGTAAGGGAATCTATCAGCCGGGCGTCCCCGGAGGCGCGGAGCCGGTCGTTCAGCCGGGCGGCGTGCTGGTGGATGGCCTGGCGCCGGGAGGGCCAGCGGTCCTGGACCATCCAGCGCTTGATCGTGGAACCATGGGGGGCGCCGGTCCCGTGACGCTTCCGCAGGGCAGCGCGCACCTGAGGGCAGGATAGCCCGGCGCAGTACAGGTCGAAGGCCTCCTCATGGAGCTGCCGGGGATGGGGGGCGGGACGGGTGCACTGCTGCCGTTTCATAGGGCCAAGTTAGGGGTGGAAGGGCGGCTTGGCGTTCGCCTGGTGCGCGAGATGCGGAACTCACCCCTTTCAATTCGTGAAGTCCCCTCTCTTTGTAAGAGAGGGGACTTAGGGGTGAGTTATACAGCCCGGGAGGTGACGTGAGCGGGCTTGTGCCCCACGGCTTAGAAGAACTACGCGTCACGAGGAGACTTTTTGCAACGATGCAATGAGAGTGCAATTTTCAGTAGGTGTTTGGATCACACCGGATTTTGAGTCCGGTTGGTCTCGACGAGAGATTCGAAAAGTATGCAATATATTGTAGCTAGTTGCGAAAATCCTGGTTTCACCGATGGAGGAGGGGCTGTGTGACTTACAGCAATGGATTTTCAGTTCACTGCTCTCCCGTCGGTAAATGACACTTTTGGGCAGGAAAACAGGGCAAGTATCTAACCTATGGTGACCAGTTCGGATTAATGAAGGGATCAACCAGAGACCATTTCAGAAGAGGCGTCAGATAAACCTTGGAAACGCAGAATGTGTCTCTTAGTTTTAAGCCCCAAGTGTCCAAAAGGCTTTGAACCGATACAATGAAGTCGAAAGTATTTATTATGAACTCGAAGGAGCAGCCAACTCAGACTCGGAAATCGCAAAGTTGGATGAAGCAGTGGGATTAATTAAAGCGCTCGCAGCGTTCATCAGGGCAACATAGTGGTGCTAGAAGATGATTTTACCGTTGATATGCTATTTGAATCGCAGCTACCGAAAACCATTCCCACAACTGAGATGGTCACGGGATCTCCAGTAATGATACTGCACTTCCTCATGGGTACGTCTTGATCTTTGAGAGAATGAGCCATACACAACATGTATCCTCTATTTTCCGGTTATCCCGACGGGTCGGGAAGGCAACGACCGCTTATGGAAAACAGTACGGTTACATTTATGAGCCAATGCGCGGCGGAAGCAAACATCAGATAAATGTTGACAACCAGTACCTTTTAGGGCGATATTTATGCTATGCTTAGGTTACGTGGTAGTTATTCCACGTGACCGACCAACGTTACTTATTTTCCATCCTATTAAAAGGGAGGTCTGAGACTATGAATGGCTTCAGAAACCGGCTTACTTCCTGCCTGTCATTTACCATATTCATATGTATATCTCTGCTGGTTCTTGTTCCTGGTTGTTCCAAAAAGGAAACAGGGGTGATCAAGATTGGGGCGATTTTGCCGTTGACTGGAGATGGAGCATTATTTGGTAATAGTATTCAGAGGGGCATGGATCTTGCTGTCGATGAAATAAATGAAAATATTGGGAGCAACGGGAATCTAATTAAAATCCTTTATGAGGATAGCCAAGGTTTGGTCCAAATAGGAATCTCAGGGCTGCGTAAATTGATAGAATTACACAAAGTTCCTGTGGTAATGGGTGCAGTTTATAGTTCAATAACATTAGCATGTGCACCGATTGCAAACGAATCTAAAACTGTTTTGATTTCACCCATTTCATCAAATTATAAGATTAAGGACGCAGGAGATTATGTTTTCCGAATTTGGCCGTCGGATGCGCTTCAGGGAATAGAATTAGCACAATTAGCCATTAATTTAGGTTATCAAACTGCCGGTGTAATCTATATACACACCGATTATGGCGTTGGCTTAGATATGAGCTTCAGCCAAGAATTCCAAAACCTTGGTGGCCAAGTTATCTTTTCAGAGGCAGTCGCTTTAGGTGAAACTGATATGAAGGCACAGCTAGCAAAAGCAAAAGTGTTCGCGCCCGATGTAATTTTCTCTCCAATTCATCCAAAGGAAGGAGGGATACTGCTAAAACAAGCTGTAGAACTTGGACTATCGATGAATTTTTTAATGGGGGATGGCTTCAATGAACCTTCTGGAATCGAGATTGCTGGAACTGCTGCTGAAGGCATAATTGTACCCTCACTCGCAAAAGGGCGTGACGAAGTCTATCAGCCATTCTATGAACGCTACAAAGCAAAATATGGAAATGAGCCAAGCGATAATGCTGCTGCAGGCTATGATCTTGTTAACATCGTATACGAAATCATTAATCAAAATGGTTATGAGGGGGATGCAATTAAGGCTGGCTTGTATGAGATGAAGGGATTTGATGGCGTAACAGGAATTACCTCATTTGATGATGACGGCGAAGTTGCCAAGGATTATGCTTTCTTAATCATCCGTGATGGACGATTTGAGCCATATGTTCCTACGTCTAAGTAGGGATATTATTACATCGTTAATTCTAACCTAATTCACAGAGATTCTTGATGGAAGTACTCCTTGCTATTCCCCAATACAAATATGGTCTCAAAGGTTTGCACCTAGGGCTTGCATATATCGCTTCAAACTTGCGCGCAAATAGCATTTCAGTTAAATGTATTGATGCTTCCGTTCAGGCCACTAACGATGAAGATTGCAAAGACCTTATAATTGCAGCAAATCCAGATATAGTCGGAATCACTTGTACAGGATCGAATTATTTAGACGCAGTTACACTTGCTACATTAGCAAAACAGACAACGTCTGCAATTGTTGTTGTCGGTGGTCCTCAGACCACTTTTACTGCAACTGAGTCCTTACATCGCCATCCGGAATTTGATATTATTGTAAGACATGAAGGTGAAGCAACTATGCTAGAGTTGGTCAACGCAATAAAATCTGGTGAAGACTTAGGAAAGGTTCTCGGCATTGCGTTTAGAGATGAAGGGAGAATTATTGAGACGCCAGACAGGCCTCAATTAGAGGATATTGATTCTTTGCCTTTCCCTGCTAGAGATCTCTTTAAGGCTAATCTTTATTCGTACGCCGCCTTCCCGGATAAACTTTCAACTAGCATGATTACCGCACGCGGCTGTCCGCATCATTGTGTTTTTTGTACACAATCAACTCAAACCGGAAAACTTCTGCGTCATCGCTCGATATCCAATGTTGCTGAGGAACTTGAAGTCTTGAAATATGAGGGCTACGAGGCGATCTATTTTGAGGATAGTACTTTCACTTATAATTATAAAAGGACAAAGTCCCTATGTGAGCATCTCCGTAGGCTCGGTTTTAGCTGGGGGTGTGATACGCGAATCGACAATCTCAATTCGGATCTAATACATCTAATGGCCAATGCGGGATGTAAAGCCATATTTTTTGGTGTTGAATCCATGAACCCTAGTACACAAGAATGGATTGGCAAGGCCTATGATAATACAAGAATGAAATCAATCGTTGCCAATTGCACCGACATGGGTATTAGGACTAACTGCTCTTTGCAAGCGGGATTTCCGGGTGAAACAATTGACACTGTCAGACGCGATTTTGAAAGCGCAATGGAGATAGGTTTTAGTTCAATAGACGTTTCTATTCTCACTCTTTATCCCGGATCAGAACTTGCAAATATATTTGGATTGTCGCAGGGTGATTACGAACGAGCATCAAAGTATGCTCCTCAAGAATATCATTTCCATGGTATGGAACGAGTATATTTCCCTGGTGTGACCAATGAATTTATTAATGATGTATACCAGGCAGCTGCCGAGATATTGGCTGAATCTTGGCACTCATCGGGATTCTATATTGAGGATAGCGAACAATTGGGTAATACCTAAGTTAATACGGAGCCAAGATGCCATTCCCCCGTAACAGTCTGATCGAATTCGAAAAAAAATGCAGTATGCTCGCTGATGATGCATTAACAAAACTTGTAACGAGAAATGCGCTTTTTGCGAACGAAACCAGCCCAATAAGGATGGCCATTCAGGAAATAATTTGGATATTAGAGTACAGTATAAACGAGATACTGGGAATAGCAATCAGGGATGGTGAACTTGAACGCGAGCTGGATGAGGAATGGTCCATCATAATACGAAATTTGTACGTAAGCGTAAATAGTGACGATTCTTTCGAGTTCGACAATTTATTACTTCATAAGTCAATCAATGATGATCTGGAAGCCAATCTTAAAATTGTGCTGACGGAGCATTGGGAACAATTAATGGCGGATGAATCTGAGGAGCCTGCTTTAGTGGCTGAAAGAAACCACTTTATGTATTGTTCAAACATGCCCATTTTGAATTGGTCACTTAAGATAGTTTACTGGTTTTCAATTGAAAGTAGAATCGATTTTGCAGATCATAATGACACGACAAAGGGTCGAGACGAAAATAGACTGACGGACTTTATCATGAGTGCCTTTTTTAAGGATCATGTCCATATTGCCAGTGATATTCTCGGCAGGATCATCAAGGATACACTAAATGTTGATCTACCATCATCGACTACCCCCTCCTTAGTAAAAATGACACTAAAGGATGCTGTAGAATATAGTCTTAAAGAGTTTAAAGATAGAATCAGATCGCGCTTCCCGAATAAAAACTATAGTGTGAATTTTATGTTCTACTATCCAGCTCTCCCGAATGGGCCCGGGTTTTTCTACCAGACGGAACTTGAGCGAAATGAGGAAAATATAATCTGGACTGGTAGTAGTGATTCGTTAGCGGAAAAGCTAATTAAACTCAGGGATGCAATTGATAAGAAAGTTGAAGCAGTTAGTAAAAATAAAAATGCTACGGTCCTTAAGGCTCTTTGGGAACTGCTCTTGCCCCAGGCAGAAGAAATGATCAAACCTGGCCATTATGGAGTATCCAGGAATAGGGAGATTAATAAGACGGAATCTGAATATATGGCATACTGTTCGAAGAACGCAAATATAAATGCCATCTACAAGATCTTTCAGAGGCCAGAGATGATCGACTGGCCCCGGTGCAGAAATGGTTCAGCTCCAGAAACCGACCTCTGGGATCTTTTCCAAAATCTCCTCATATATCCAGCTGATTTTTTTGAACAGATCATTCAAAAGGACCCAAATAATTATGAACGGCCATTGGTATTCCAATCAGTTGGGTCTGGATTAATTGGATCCGTTACCAAGAACTATATCTCGCAAGTTGCGCAATCGAATGAGATCGAGCCAGTTCTGGCTTGGCCAGCTAGACATGAAATCAACTACAAATTATTAGGGCTGCTGGAACGACCAGCGGGGGTCGGATCGAAGAATTATCCTACGGCATGTATTCCCGTCTTAGACAAGGGCCAGCTATTGGGTGTACTATTTATTTCGAGTCAGGACGTTGACTCAAGGTTTGACTATGGAGAGCTCGAGCTGTTTGAAGTCTTATCCTGCCTAGTGGGGAAAATCATCCAGGAGACTAAAGACTCAATATTTATGAGGTATCTCGCAACGGTTTGGTCCAATCTTACTTTAGAGCCTATTGCAAAGTTCAACGGACAGAAAGTGCGCTTTAGCCCAGTCGGAATCAAAATTAATGAATACCAAGATAAGCTATATTTATTCCTACTAAATTTTTGTAATAAACTTCCTTATATTTGCAATTTGCGGGCCTATAAATTTTCTTGCGTCAGGGATGGAATAGAATCCGATGAATCAGATTCATGGGGGAGCTACGCAGATCTGGTAGGAGATTCGACATTTGAGTCGAGTCTGACGAGGGATGAGTCGTTGCTTGCACAATTTATAAAATTTGATGATGGCAAGACTTATCGGTTGCTCAATAGAGGTAACGAATTTTATTCCTATGCTGTATTAAGGCTCCAAGAATCACCTATTCCTAACATGGGTTATGACGGTATTATGACTGAGACATATCATATCCAGATGATCCTGGATGAGCCACCAGATATCTTCCGACAAAATATGGCCGTGTTCGAAAACTTCCTTCGCCAATGTCTCTGCATTGCCGGTTACGGATTAGTGGAATTCAATGATATTGTATTATCTCTCCATAGAGATCCGGTAATTAAGCAGCTAGAGGAAGTTAGGAGTCAACTTGTTGGGGCGGAGGCCGAACGGCTCACGAACATTATTAGCGACCTGCAATTAGATAATCTTCCGCCTCAAAACACCAAGGATATTTATGCTATTGTGTATAACCTATCGAAATTTATCATAAGTCCCCGAAAGTCAAATTCTTCGGCAGGAGTTCGATCCTGGATGGAGCGGCATGAGATTGATTTGAGTGGGAGATATAATTTAGCCGAACAATTTATATGCGACATGGAGCAACATATTTCCCAATCATCATAATTGGAGATTACTAGATGGAATCGACAGAGTTCTGGATCTGGTTGCTAACAAAGCGGAAGAGATATTTGTATGGCGGAATGGCTATGTTCAATTCAATATTGATGCCTGCCAGCTTTGGAAAATTAGTACTATCGTCAAGGTCTTCATTTTCTGGAGAACCCACACTGGAATATTTGCTGCTTGTCTTACTTCTTTCTACCTCTGGCACGATTGCATGTGGGCTTGTATTGAAAATCTTTGGGCAGATTTCTAAGAAATCTGGCACTTTTGAAAACAAGTACAAATTGGATCAGGCGACATATGCGAAAAGCAAGGAACTTTCCACTCGTGTGATATTATGTTTTGCATTTTCAATTACCGCAGCTCTGGTGGTTCTGGTTTCCAGCTATTTTCTTAAACTTTGGTGTACTCATCCTATATTTGAAATACCGAGTCAAACAATTACCTATTTTCAAGATAATCCCTGAGCATTTAATTGCCAGAAAGGGACTTGATAACTTAGTATTAAGAGAATTTATTGATTTCCCAACTACTAGTTAACAGCCTCATCGCAGGCTCCATTTATGCCCTCATTGCCCTCGGTTTTGCAATAATTTACCGCACGGTAAAATTCTTCCACCTAGCCCACGGAGCCGTATACACTATTGGCGCATATCTTGCCTATACATTCACCATAACAATTGGACTTGATCTGATCAGTTCGTTTCTGATAGCCGTATTATTGAGTGGTGCCGCTGGATTGGCGATTAATCGTTTGGTCTACCTACCATTGCGCAAACAAAAAGCCTCAAACCTGATCTTCCTGCTGGCCTCCTTTGGCGTATTCATCCTCATACAGAACCTGATCCAACTGATTTACGGCGCGCAAATCCTCTCCATACGGACTGGACCAGTTGTGGAGGGGCATCACATTCTTGGTGCTGTCATTACGGATACACAGATTCTCATACTGGTCGCCAGCATTGTGCTTTCTGGTGCGCTGTGGCTGTATACCAAACATTCAAAGCTGGGGAAGGCCATTCGGGCAGTCGCCGATGACACCGTGGCAGCCAGTGTTGTGGGGATCAATCCGGAGTACGTGATGGCGGCGGCATTCTTTATCGGCTCGATGCTTGCCGGGGCAGCCGGAATATTAATTTCTCTAGAAACCAACCTTGAGCCTACCATGGGTTTCAATGCTATTCTGAAGGGTATGATTGCAGCCATTATTGGCGGGATCGGGAGCATCCCCGGTGCGGTTTTCGGGGGGTATTTTCTCGGCTTGGCGGAAAACCTGGGCATATGGAAGATCCAGGCCGGCTGGAAAGACGCCATTGCGTTTGCTATACTGATCGCCTTTCTGCTTCTCAGGCCCGGCGGCATCATGGGAGTCCAGACTGAACAGGAGCGTCTTTAGGCATGGAGTATATCCTGCATATATTAGTCATCACCGGCATTTACGTCATCCTGACGCTGAGTCTTAACCTGATCGTGGGCTATACCGGTCTGCCGGCATTGGGGCACGCAGCCTTTTCGGCCATGGGTGCCTACACCTCATCGCTTCTGGCGCTTAACCTGGGGGTGTCACCCTGGCTGGGTCTGTTGGCTGGGGCAGTAACGGCTGGAATATTGGGATTGGTCATTTCCTTCCCTGCCCTGCGCCTGAAGGGAGACTATTTGGCTCTGGCTACCTTTGGTTCCGGTGTTATTGTGTACTCTATCGCCAAAAACTGGGTATCTGTTACGAGAGGTCCTATGGGGTTACCCGGCATACCCGGATTCACCATGTTTGGCTACTCCCTCAGTGGAATCTGGTCTTACCTCATTCTGGTGGTCTGCTTCGCGGCAATCACCACTTTCGTCATTGCTCGGCTGGCAAACTCCCCCTTCGGGCGAATTCTGCGAGGCATCCGGGAGGATGAAATCGCAGCCCTCGCCATGGGGAAGAACGTTAGCCAATACAAGATACTCGTATTTGTTATCGGGGCATCGTTTGCCGGGATCGCGGGCAGCCTATATGCCCATTACATCACCTTTATCGACCCATCCAGTTTCACTATGATGGAATCCATCACTATCCTGCTGATGGTGGTTTTTGGTGGAATGGGGAGTCTGTCCGGATCGTTTGTGGGTGCTTCAGTTCTGGTTATCTTGCCGGAACTGCTGCGCTTTCTTGGAATGCCATCCTCTGTGGCTGCACCCCTCAGGCAGATGATCTATGGCCTGCTTTTGGTTGCTCTGATGTTGAAAAGGCCTCAGGGTATTTTGGGCAGATACCGCTTCAGGTAGGCATCTATGGCATCTTCTCTCCAGATACAAAACATCACCAAGTCATTCGATGGTGTCCAAGCGCTGGATGGCCTGTCTTTTGATTTGCCTCCAGGAATAATAACTGCCCTGATAGGTCCAAATGGTGCGGGGAAAACCACCCTGTTTCACATTCTTACAGGCTTCCTGCGCCCGGATGATGGCATGATCACTCTCAATGGCGGAGTGATGACCAAGATGCCTGCCCACAAGATAGCCCGAGGAGGCATTGGCCGTACCTTCCAGAATATCCGGCTATTTAAACAGATATCGGTGCTGGATAATCTGCTTCTGGCCATGAAATATCCCACAGGAGAACGACTTTGGGCAGCTCTTACCTGGCCGCGAGCAATGAGGGAGGAAGAGCAAGCCAACAAAGAGCGAGCACTGGAACTTCTTGATCTAGTAGGATTGCAGGGCAAGGCACAGGAGCTGGCCGTAAACCTTTCCTATGGGCAGCGCAAACTGGTGGAAATCACCAGGGTGCTTGCACTGGAAGCAGAGATACTTCTCCTGGATGAACCTATGGCTGGCTTATTCCCTGAGATGATAACGACAATGAAGCAGATCATTCGGCAACTGCAAGAGGCGGGGAAGACCATCTTGTTCATCGAACATAACATGAATGTAGTCATGGACCTCTCCGACCATATCGTCGTCCTTAATCACGGTAAGAAAATTGCCGAAGGTACACCCAAAGATATAAAGGAGAATGAGCAGGTGATTGAGGCCTATCTGGGCAGGGGGCAAAGTGCCGCTCCTTGAAGTAAAGAACCTGTCCGTCAATTACGGCATGGTCAGTGCGCTCACTGATGTTTCCTTTCATGTTGAGGAAGGTGAAATTGTGGCTATGGTTGGCCCAAATGGGGCTGGAAAATCTACTGCGCTTAATGCCGTCAGCGGTCTGCTCGAAGCGTACGATGGCAAGATTTCGAAGGGGCAAATACTGTATGAGGATGAGAGTATTGATGGGATCAAAACCCACCAGTTGGTGAAACGAGGCATAAGCCTTGTCCCGGAAGGGCGCCGTGTTTTCCCCGGTATGACAGTACTGGAGAACATGGAAATGGGGGCATTTACCAGGCCTGACAAGGCAGCCATCAATACGGCGATTGAATACGTTCTAACCCTTTTCCCCCAATTAAAGGAGCGGCTCAAGCAAAAGGCTGGTACCCTCTCTACGGGGGAACAGCAAATGCTGGCCATGGGCCGGGCACTTATGCTGAAGCCCAAACTGCTCCTTGCAGATGAACCTTCCCTTGGCCTATCACCTAACTACGTGGATCTAATCTTCGATAAACTGGTCGCAATCAGCAAAGCAGGTACCAGTATCCTTCTTGTTGAACAGAATGCCCGCATGGCGCTCGAGGTCTGCCACAGAGGGTATGTTTTTGATATTGGTACAATCGCATTGGACGGGCCAAGGAAAGAGTTGCTGGGCGATCCCAAACTTAAGAGCATATTTTTAGGGGGATGAATATGTACATCTTCCGACCCTTTTGGACATTTAGGGCCAAAAACGAAGAGAGACATATTGCATTCCCAAGGTTTATCTCACATCCCATATGAAGCGTCTTTCGCTTGATTATTTCACGCCGATCCAGGATCTGCTAACCTCGCCCTTCATAGACATCCACCGGCTACAGTCCAAGGCTAATATTCACCATATAACGTATGAAATCTCCTGGATAATCGCTCCTTGCCGTCGGTATCCTCCTGAATAGCAGGAGTTTTCTGGTGGATTTTCGGCAAGTTTACCGCAACAAGGAATAGACCAGCTTTCACCCATTCAATCGATTCGCAAATGAGTCAGTACCAAGTGGCACTCATCATCGATTCTCCAAATGTTGTCTCTACAATCTGTTTGGTTCAGTGGAGATATGCACAACCTGTTCGCATCTACCTCTATTTTGTGGACTGAACTAAGCCAACAAGATCACAAATTGAGCGAATAGAGTTCGGCGTTGCGAGATAACTGATACCGCGGTGAAGATGAAGGCGGAACTGACGATTCAGCGATTCAGGAGTCATTTCCAAGCCATCCCGATGACATCGCTCCTTCAAAAGGGCAAAATAGAGCTCATGATATTCACCACTGAATACATGCCAGGTCATTTCCACGTTACTATCTGCCGGTATTTCGAGAGGTGTCGGTGGTGTCGGTTCGGCCAGCGATAGGCAAAATGCCCATCGGCAGAGAATGTTCCAATGCTGAATACCCGTCCGAGTCTTGAGACGGATTAGCTGCTCCTTTGCCTGCGATGAGAGTCGAATCTGCTTAATGTTCAAGTCGAGACCTCCTCAACTTCGATCGCGCTTGGTACCTTCCAGAAATATCCGGGTTCAACCTGAGTAGCCTTAGTTAGTTCATCGTAATTCAAATGATATGCCCGGGCTACATGTTTCTGAAGATCCTTGAAATACCTGCGATCTACTTCTGTGTCCGTTGACAATATTATTACCTGATGACTGGAATGAGGGAAATAACGGTCCACTAGATGCTCTCGGTGTTTGGTGTCTAATCGTGCCATTGGCGTGTCGATGATTGCTGGCAAAGGCCTACTTGAGGCTTGTGATAGTCCCCAAAGCACCGAAATGCCAAAGATTTGCTTTTCACCTTCAGATAATCTCTGCTTGGGTATGGAATGACCTTCGCTATCATGAAGCGTGATTGCGAATGTCTCTGGGTCAATCGTTACCCGCTGAACCAATGTCTTTTTCCTCAGCAGATAGCGAAAAGACTCAGTGATAAGTTCAGAAAGCCGATCTATTTTCCGAGTGGTCGCGTTCTGGATATAGGTCTTCATTGTTTGCTGGGTTCGGACAATCAATCCGGCAAATCGTCTGTCCTCCTCAGCACGAAGTTCGTCCTCAATCACTTTCCGGCGAAGTTTTTGGAGCTGTGATTGAATGGTTTCACGTACAGTCCGTGAGCTGGCTAGTTGTTTTTCCAAAGATTTAATCTGCAGATCGAATGATGCGATTTCTGAGGATGCTGCTTTTAGTTCATTCGCAACGTCACGCACGGTATCATCCTGAGGGGTTGCAGAAAGGCGCCGTTGTACATCCTCCAGATCGCGTCGTCTTTGATCGAGCCTGTTGATGAGTTCGTTTGCAGACCTGCATTGATCTGCCAAGCCACGATCAAGCAGGTGATCAAGTGAACGTCTACCGTTATCTGAGATGGAGAGACGTCGCTCGACTTCGACGTGACCTGCAATCTCCGCACGATTAGCCCTTAAAAACTCTTTGAGGCCACCAATAATACTGGAATCTATATTTCCCTGTTCGAGGAACTCGAGTAATTCTTTATCTCGCTTGCTAAGCAGCTTTTCAATGATCTCGTTTTCTGTGGCAAGGCGTTCCTGGGTATCTTGTGAAGCAACATCCCCCAACAAGTCAAGTACAAGAGCAAGGGGTAGTTCTGTTGCTGCCAGTGAAATAGTCTCGTCTATTCTTTCTTGGATGGCATGTTCAAGTTCATTTAGACGGCGTTGATTGGCCTTTCGCTGCTCCCAATGATGGCCGCCGGCATTGGCAAATGTTTCTTCCACATCTCTAAGCCTATCAATGGCTGCTTGACGTCTGTTCTCCAAACCTCCAATCTCTTGAACCAATCGATCAATCTCAAACTGTTGGGTTGTGAGAGACTGCTCAAGCTGCTTCACTTCCTCAAGTTCGGACGTTTTCCGAGTTCGTTTCGCCACCCGCGTCTCAAGAACCTCTGCATCAGCAACCAGCTTTTCAGCGAGATCCAAACCCAATAGTGATTTAATCGCCCCACCCAGTGCAAGTGTATCGGTCTCGTCTTCGGCAAGGAATCTGATTTTTTCGGCGTCAAAGAAGCATAGTTGCGCGATTCCTAGAGGTATCAGCTCCTCAACGCATTGGTTCCAATTGTCCGATAGCCAATCATCTGTGTTTCCATCCTTACAGATTTGTACTTGCTCGCGAACACGACGACCAACTGTAGACCAGGAGCGGGTGACTTCATACAAGTGTTCCTTACCTTCAGCGGCATATCGAAATTTCAGATCAATCGAAGCCCCATCTTTCGGGTCAACACTTCGATGGATTGACTCAAGCAGAAACTCATCGTAAGGCATTTCGGCCCTTTTTGAGCACTTGGCCCGGTTTCCATAGAGAACAAGTTGCACAGCATCCAGTAAGGTAGTCTTGCCACCTCCATTTATTCCACCTATTAGCACTATAGGAGAATAAGAACCATTGCGATGTACTGGTTTGAGATCGAATACCTGCTTCCCATGATAAAGGCAGAAATTCCGCAGCGTCAATTGGTCCAGAATCATACCACTACGTTACTCCATACTTTCAAAATTGCTCCAACCCTCAATACTAATTTTCAAGGTCTGCTGTCGCCTCTTGGCGCCGGCGTTCTTCATCCTGGCGAATTGCGAGGGCTTCTTTCTCATTACCATACTGATTGGTCTTTAACACATCCTCTAGAGCCTCATAAATCCCAGCACGGCGCGACATACCCCGAAATTCCCGTTCAACATCAAGAAGACGTGCCTGCAACTGGAAATAGTCCTCATCACTTCCGCAAATTTGTCGAAGGATCTCCCAATCTTCTGCATTAAGCATATTACCATCAGATTGTATATTGGGGAACTCTTGTCCGGTGCATTCCTTATAGATCCTGGGCAGACTATCGTCGAATTCATGTTTATCATATAGCCACATACGCCGGATTTCATTCAATTCTGCCATCGAAATAAGCTCCAGATCGCGAAACTTCTCTGGTCCTTGCTCATGAACTTTGTGCTGAGATTCGAGAACCTGTTTCAACCAATACTCGCGAGCCTCTTTGGTATATGGCCCTCGAACCACACCATCATGGAAAAGCTGCACACGGCCGCTCATCCTCCGATAATCACGTCGTGATTTATCCTTCGAGAAATCGGCCAGGTCGTTCCGCAGATCTAGCAAAGGCGTCATCCATACCTTCTCTTCATCGTTCCGGATCATCGCCTCCATGGAACGATCTTTGTCCACAATCGTGCAGACCCAACAGCCGAAGCGACTGCTTCCGCAACTCGGAGTTGAGGTATCCACAACCAGAGGACATTCACCATCGGTGGATGCTCCCTGATACATACCGAGCAGTGATTTATTTGTGTGTCCCCAAGGATTCTTGACTTGCATGAGGAAAAGCCATACATCGTCGTTACTCCAATCCTCAATAGGAGTATAAACGAGAGAATTGGGGAGATTTGCATTGCGGGTTAGTCGTTCACGTACTTTTCGAATCCCGTGTTGAGCCATAGTCCGTGCGCGTCTTTGACTCTCGGCCTTTCTCGTGCCAAGTAGGAGTATGACCTCACCATTTTCTCGAATCATTTTGCGAATGAAGTTGTTTGAGGGGTTGATCTTCATTCTACTTGTACACCAGCGAAAGAGCTTCCGCGGGGCTGGGTAGCCCCTTCCAATGAGATTAACCCAATATGTATCTCGTGTCTCGGGATTCAGTTTATTGGGAGTAATAGGGATCGCTTGGCCCTTTGCCGCAGTTTTAATTTTCTTATGAGATAAATCCACCCACGCGGCAACTACCGGCTGTTCTACAAGCGTATCAGTAGATATTACATGGATTGCCTTACTCCGCTGCTCCAGCGGCAATTCACTGATAGCCAACCAAACAAGCTGCAGTACTGCTGTTGAATCTTTCCCTCCGCTATAGCCGATTACCCATGGGACCTCGTCCCATAGATAAAGTTCGCGAATTTCATCACAGAGCGATTTCACGGTTTCCGAAAGGCCAACATCGGAGAAAGCAGATTTCTTGTTCTCTATGGGTTGGTGATAAGCCATTTTTTATCTCTTGAGATCGGACTCTAACTCCTTTTCTTCCTCTGAAAGAGGTATCCTTAGGTGCTTTTTAATTAGATTTGACGTGAGCTTGATGTTGATGTTGCGCTTTGAAAGCCGGCCTGCATTCAGCGCTCTACCCTCCCACTCGAGATTGGCTCTGCTCCAATCGATCGTATCAAGTTTGCCTAACCGCTTTTTCCACACCGTGCCGTATCTTATCTGAAGTGTGTTGCCAACGCGTGCCAACGCGGCAAGGGCGAGAGCATGAGCGTGAATTGTATCTCTCCGAAGGTCTCCAGGACTCACCATCCTCTCCTTCGCCAATTGCCAGTCTGGGATATGCTTCGATACCTCGCTCCAAAACGCCACAGCCAGCTCAATCTTGCCTTGAAAAGTCTCGAAACTGAGTTTGGATAATAACGCTTGAGTTGCATTGTTGATACCACTTAAGGTGAATAGCTTGAGTGAGCGATTTGAGATGCTGCTGCGTTCCATTTCAGTCAAGCCGTCAAAGACGGGCACCCGTTCCATCACACCCTTGGCGATCAGGGCATTCTCATTGCGATGATCGTAGAGCAGGCCGAGCGAGGTGGTCGGCCGTATGGCGTAGCGGTTTAGATCGGCGAACATCTGCTGGCTGCGCTTGAGTCCAACATCAACAAAGAATACAACCGAGATGGTCTCATCGCCTAGGTCAGGATTGTCGCGTAGCGCGGCTTCGATTGCGGCCCGTCTATGTTGCCCATCATTGATTAGGATGCGCGACTCCATTGGAACGTGAAGCCGCCCGATATTCATATCGCGTGCGTCGTCATTGAATGGCTCGAATGTGACTTCTCCATCGATGGATGCCGTGAGTGAGGAGAGTGTGTAACTTTTAACATTCTCAAGAAGATATCGTGCTATTATCGGAACCCTTTGTTTGTTGAGGATCCGCTGGGCACGTAACTCAGGTGCAAGTTCCTGCTCGTTAAACAAGAAGATTTTAGGTATCAGGCGCATTGGGCACATGGACATATAATACTCTCGCCCTGCTTGCACGCCTCTCAACGACGGGAAGATGTGCTCGAATCCATCCATCGCCACCACCCACTTTTGAAAATACTACTGGAAGTTAATTTTAACTTCCAGTAATTTAGTGATTAACTTCCATCGCTGTCAAGACAGCAATGGACCAAATAAGTGATTTTCTGGTGAATCTGATAAGGAATGATAAGTCCTGATCGATGCACGAACCAACACATAATGCCCCCATATATTTGGACTATAATGCTACAACGCCACTTGATCCTCGCGTCTTCGAATCGATGAAACCATGGTTTCTTGAGGAGTTTGGCAACGCCGGCAGTCGCACTCATTCATACGGGCAACGAGCAAAAGAAGCCGTTGGGTTTGCTAGAAAGCAAGTCGCTGAACTAATTGGTGCCGAGCCAACCGAGATCATTTTCACAAGTGGTGCTACCGAAAGTAATAACCTGGCGATCCTAGGCTTGGCTCAATATGGTATTGAAAACAACCGCAAGCACATCATCTCAACGTCGATCGAGCATAAGGCTGTCCTTGAGCCCCTCGAATATCTCGCTCGTCAAGGTTTCGAGATAGAACTCGCACCCGTTGCCCCAGGTGGTTATGTCGAATCCGAGGCTATCAGCGAACGGCTTCGCCCTGATACTTTGCTGGTCTCGGTGATGCATGCCAACAACGAGACGGGTGTTCTACAGCCTATCCACGAAATTTCCGAAATGCTGGCCGATACTGAAACCTTCTTCCATACCGATGCTGCCCAAACATACGGGAAGGAAGTGGAGGCGTTGGAGCAACTTGATTGTGATTTCCTATCAATCAGCGCCCACAAGGTGTACGGCCCCAAAGGCATCGGAGCGCTCTACATCCGTCGTCGACACGGAGCAAAACATCCACTCAAGCCCTTGGCTTATGGTGGAGGGCAGGAACGCGGCTTACGGCCGGGTACACTACCAGTACCTTTAATTGTTGGTCTTGGTAAAGCCGCGCAACTGGCGGGGGAGGAATATCTGGATCACCGGAACTCTGCTGCGCAGGTGAAGGAACAACTACTCAAAGATCTTCAAGAAGTAGAACACCATCTAAATGGCGATCAGTCCAGAAGCCAATCACATGTTCTCAATGTTAGTTTCCCAGGGCTTGACAGCGAAGCGCTCATGATGGCTGTGAAGGATGATCTGGCCATCTCCAATGGCTCCGCCTGCACTTCTGAGAGTTATTCGCCGAGTCATGTATTGATGGCAATGGAGCTTGAGGAAAGCAGGATTGAAGGGGCGGTGAGGATTTCTTGGGGATCGGGTATTGACAATATACGATTTAGGAATATAATTGAAATACTTCGGGGTCTAATTAAATAACCTACTCTATATCATATTCTAAGTTTATTACTAACAAAGACGCTATCTTATAAACATTATTCGATACATATTTCTTACATCGAAAAAATCCGCGACGCATTTGTTAGGAATAGTTTTTTCCTATCCTCAATATGTGTTACTGTCCAACTCTTTTTTAGACTCAACTCCTTTGTTAAACTTACTTTAGATTCTTTATAAAGATCTTTCTTATCGACAAAATCCTTGTTTCCTGCTTTCTGATTATCGTCTTGACTCCAAAATGATAGGTTGCCGATCTCATTTTTTCGTTCTTCCATTGCGGTAATTTTAACTTTAGGATTTCTAGCATAGATATGCTCAATATTATTATTCCTAATATTATAAGTAATACCCTTATCGAGGCATTTAGGATTTCCTCTTTGATTCTTCTTCGCCCACCTATAGTAATACTCAATAGTCACAAGAAAATATAGTAACTCTCCATTACCACCTTTCTCGTTATATTTTATTCTAATTGGCAATGTTACCAGGAACAAATCATCATCCGCACGGCTATCTTGAAGGATGCGCAGATCACTTTGTAGTTGAGTCAACTTGAACGCACTTGGGCTGTTCCTAATACTTACTGCATGTTTATAATAGATCTCCGCAAGAGGTCCGGGATGCCTTTTGCATACAGTGATATATCGAAAAACAAATCGCTCAGTTAATTGGATCAATTCTGAAAAAATCTCTTCATCCAATTTAACTGCAGCTAATAGTAATGGGAGGATGAGCGTATGCTTCAATGATTTGATAAGTATTCTAAGACGTTTTGTGTCCCACTCATAAATCTTCCTATTCCCAGGATTGTAGGGCCAGTTGCCTTCTATGATATTATGGTAAATTTCGATTTCATCTCTTAGATCAGTTACTAAACTCTTAATAGAAGCAATTTCGGCAGTCGTTGGTTCACGGTCACGAAATTCTATGAATTCATCGCAGAAATCGTCGTACAAACCATGCTTCGACGGTCTTCTTTGAGTTTTTGATGTGTAGTATGCTATTAAGAAATCCTTAATGATTAGAACCCGACCTCCCAATATTTCGTCCCAACACTCCTCAACTTCTTTCTGAATAGAAGGGATTGCCTTAGTTTCGTCTGTATCAAGTAATTCCAATGTTAGCGATCGTAATAAATCACCCTCAGATAGCCCAACACCACGATCATTTAACACTTGGAACAACCGATAAGCCTCCTTAGGCGATTTTGTAACAAGGTGGATGATGAAACAATCGTTGGCTGCCACATCGAGGAGTCTTGACAAATCATCGAATCTTTTTTGATATGCCCTACTATTCTCAACCATTGGTGAAATCAATAAATTCCAGATTCGATCGGATGCGAAAATAATTCTCTCATGGGACTCACGGGATTTGCTAACCTTGGATGGATAACTCCTAATTATGGATTGAAAGAATTCTCGATCCGCTCTAGAAAGAGAAACCCTGAGAATACTATCAATACCTTCATCTCTGGAATCCTCAAGCTCAAGATAATCCTTCTTAATGGAGTTTGCCTTGGATTTGGCTCTATCAGAGATTGATTTCCGTGTTTGGAATGCCTTTTCTGAGATCAATTCAAAACCACGCTTAATACCGGCGAAAAGAAGCATGAAACTTGCTAGTCGTTGCTGTCCATCAATTACCTCATATTGCCGACCAGATTTTGTGCCAGCAACGTTATGCGATATGCTTACAATACCTCCTAAAAAATGATCCCTGCTATTACCTGTATCTTGTCTAAAACTCCAGCATTTTCTTAGATCTTGAATAAAATCATCAATCTGCTCGGCTTCCCACGCATATGCTCTTTGATATTTTGGGACAACGAACGGAGATCTTTGTGACATCAAATCACCTACTTGGAGCTTTGTTGGCTGCATAACAGGTGTTCCTCGTTTAGGTTTTTTTAACCAACAACATTAGTCTCAGTGTCTCAACCTCATTGAGCTCATTGATATTCGTCATAATTCTCATTGATCAATCGTCTATATTCGGCCAAAAACACATCATAAATGTGGGGCTCGATATCATTTACTTGTTTGACTGGCTGCAATTTCCGTGTCCAAATATTGCTTAAATAGAGGTAAGAATGTCTCCATCTCTCTTGGAGGATCACTGAACCAATCTTGGAGAACTTCAAATCCTCCATATGAGTAGTGATTAATTTCCGCTTCCTATAATTGGACCATCGATGCTGGTAGGTTGTAGTGCTATCCATTTACGACTTCATTAACTAACGAATGATATTTCGCAACTATATCAGGATGTTGATCAAGTTTATCCTCAATCTCGATCCTGCTCCACCAATCAATCCAATACTCCTTCGATCGTAATCCTTCAAGGTGTTTCACCATTGTATTGGTTAACTCTTTCGCGGCTACTAAAAAGAAACCACTAGCATCGTGGAACTCTATAGTATCTCGGATATCCCGAACATCGTTCTTTCCAATATTTCTAGCAAGGCCCTTGCACTGAATCACAATCTTACGGCGAGTAATTGGGGCCTCGCCCTCAATCACAGGCTGGTTGTATAATGCAACCGTATCCCATTCAGCAAGGAGGTCTCGCCCTTGATCGCCCTCATTTGTCGATGACGCTTTTCGTATCCACTTTACATTAGGACTCCTCTTCAAGAGAACAAGAATGAGCTCCTCAAAGATGTCATCGTCGATTTTGTCGGCCCATTTATATTTCTTGCCAGGAAATAGCACACGATTTTCGTCCTGTCGCCGCCGTATTATTTCACCCTTTTCGGCATTAAAAGACTTCTTGCCACAGGATAAATAATTTATCAGAATGTTATCCTGCCCCAGAGCAATGAATGCATTTTCTAGTGGAATTAGCATTGGGATAATATTGGATCCTTCAAGCGATTGGAGTATTGTACTAGCCAAAGCATACTGTGTCTTGGGCACGGCATTGCTACTTGGGTTTGAGACGAAAAGTACTGCCGTGGGGCCTTCAAAAGTCTCTTGGGGATATTCAAAGGCTTTTAACATGTCGACAAGAAAGGGAGATTCAAATAGAGATATATTTGATTCTATACTCCGGAAATGCTTCCAATGGGGATACTCTCTGATCACTGACTGGTGCATGTTTGAATCAATTGTCTCATTAGTGTGCGAAATAATTGTTTCAACCCATCCAACGAGATCCGGATCATCCAAAATCGTATCCCGTTTCCCCCTCACTAATTGTGCCATGAACCTCCAAAGCAGCATATCATGCATGACAATAGAGGCCAGGAAAGAATCAATTATGTCAACATCAATTTGTCCTGACGGCATATATTGAAAATTCTCGGGCTGACTGGGGACGACATATCGAGCATAAATTTCAGTATCGATATTAACTGCCGGATTTTCTATATCAATAAGCGTAGAGGAAATATTAAGGTCGCACATTCTTAAAAACGCAGCCGGAAGGATGGAGAATATTTCATTCAAATCAGTCCTTTCACCTGGCCAATCCCAAGAGGTAGTCCTCAGATATAAAGCGAACATCACATCTTGTTCATCATTAAAGTCAACTATTATCGTGAATAGACTGCTCTGTCGACTCAAGACAAACCCGTTGTCAGTAGATTGAACGGAATAGAGGTTTTTCTCCGCACATTCAATGATTTTATCTGCACTTTTACTTTGTTGTTTCATTGACTATCAGCCTAAGTCCTCAAATGGTTGGATCAAGCGGATATTCTTGTGATAGAACCGAACTGATGAATCATAAAATGGATGAGCCGAGATAATAATGTTGTGTGTGTGTTCAGATGTATCGGATCACTTAATTCTAATACCGGGCTCACCACCTAACTTCTCATCAATCAGTTTCTTCTAATCGGCTAGAAAAACATCAGCGTTATGGGATTCAGCATCGTTGAAATATTTAATTGGCATCCAATTCCTCATCCAAATACCGCCTGTCCAGCGGAAGAAACGTTTCCAAGTGCCGAGGTTTGTCATCGAGAACCGCTCTGTGAGCACATCGAACCCTCCGTTAGAATGGCGATTAATTTCTCACTTGCCGTGGTCACTCAGCAATGGCATATCGCAGTTACTCAGTACTGGGCTTTCCGGCTTGCTTGCGAAGAAGCCACTCACGTTCACCGGCACGATTAAATTTTATAAGATTGTACAGACCACTTACCTGTGTTCCGCGTAGGGTGAATTCGACTTGATTTGCATTCCAGTGGTGGAGGTCGTAAGTCCCAGAATCCCAAATATTGATTTTACCTGCTCCATATTCACCATCAGATATTTCACCCTCAAAGCTGCCAAATTCAAGGTCATGGTCCTCAGTCCGGATGGCTAAACGGCTTACACCAGGCTGTTCAGGTATCCCTTTCGGAAAGGCCCAACTCTTGAGCACACCGTCCTTTTCTAGGCGGAAGTCATAATGCAGTGTTCTAGCTCTGTGTTTCTGCACAACGAACCGCCCTGTGAAAATAACTTCTGGCACTTTTGTCCTACTATCAGGTGCCAATGCCAGAGGCCGGACTTCCCGATGGAAGGGAAATCAGTTCCCCACTCTCATCACGTACTGTTTGCACTCAGCGCCTCATCCAGATACCGCTTATATAGCGGTAGAAACGTTTCCATCTGCCTCGGTGGTTCACTACCAAACATATCTTGGAGTACTTCAAACCCCCCATATGAATATCTGTTTATTTCATCTTGCCCTAAATCGCTCAATTGATTTGGCTGGAGCGGATCTACAAGTTTGTGAATTTCACGATGCAAACTCTCTCTCTCTGCTAAATCGATTCCTAGCTCAAGGATTTCATTACTTAGAAACATTGCTGTAATTAATCTGCCGCACTCCTTAAAATGGCCTGGGTAATAATCTACCAATTCTCTTGTATCGGATGTCTGCACAGTGATCGTATTTTTTTGGTTCCTCGCTAATCCGGCCATTAGGCATAGATAGTACATTTCAAATAGAGGTGCAGGTGAAGTAGATAAATCCGCGAAATCACTTTTTAAATATCTAAACCACTCCTCTGCTGCACTCAAAAGTCTAAAAGGCATTACTATTACCTTTCTGATTCAAGTTGAAACTCATTAAAAAATGATCTTCCGGGAACATAGAATCCATCTATGCTTTCATTTGTTTCTTCAACCTTGCGAGCTTTTTGTTCCCAAGCCATAGGACCTGCTCGAAATAAGGTAATATACTGTATCTCAGAGCCTGCGTACCGCTCAAGATCCGATAAAAAGCCTGGCCTTTCGGTTGATATTATGAACGCGATGAACTGTTTTGATAATTTAGGGATTAATTGAGCCACCTCTCCTCTAATATCTCCATCCAGTGCGCCGGCAGGGCTATCAACAATAAACGGTAGTTCATGGTATTGAGATCGATTGAAGAGTGAAGAAATAAATGCATACGCAATAGTAAGCGTCTCTCCGGCACTACCGCCTTCTTGTCCCTTTAATATTAGCGATCTATTTATTTTCTGAATTCGAATCATATTGTTCGGCATCAAGCTTTCAATATGTTTGTTTGCATTGATGCAAATCTCATCGTTAATGGCCGATTTTGCGATTTCGTGTGCATTTGAGAGTATCGATTTAAGAATATCACCCCTTTCTTTCAGCTTTACAGTACCTGTGATTTCGGACACTTTCTTTCTTGCTGTCTCTTTTCTCGCTTCCAATACAGCAATCGCCTTTGTTTCTCTGGTTGGAAGATTACGGTTATATTTGCTATCATATTCCTCTAATATATCATTGTTGTAGTCTAACTCACCATCAAGTTCAGCTATCCTTTTCCTCAAGTCATTAATATCAGAATCTCTGCCATCGCCACCCAAGCTATCAATTACATTTTGAATAGCCTGTTGTTGGGTTACTAATTTTTTTAAATCATCAAGTGTCACATTCAGATCATGTTCAGGGGTTGTTAAATCATCCTCGACATAATCCGCTACCGCTCCTTTAATAGCATATAAAAGTGCGTTATCGTCCGATCCTAAGTAATGGGCTGCACGCTCTCTTATAGTCTTGCGCTCAGCATCAGAAATAATTCTTCCACAAACACAGAGCTCTTCCTCTGCAAGTTCTTCAAAAAATTCTCTAGCTGTACTCTCAGGAAGTTTGACTCGATCTAGACTTAGTTTAAACTTAACAAGTTGCTTGGCCCATTCTGAGTGGAGTGCGTGAGGATGTCGTATCATCATTAAGCTATTTGAGGAAAGTAGTTTTATTTCCTCAGTCGTCTTGGCCATATTTATCTTAGCATTTTCTAGCTTTTTTCGAAGTTCCTCATCTTCATTGATTATACTCTCAAGATCCATTTTTCTTTGAGCAAGTTCACTACTGTATTGTGCGAGGGCATCTAATACCATTTTTCTTGCCTCTCGAACAACTCTTAATCTATCTTCAATTTTCTTGACCTCATTTCGATACTTAGTAAGTCCTCTCTGTTCTCTGGCTCCAGCGCCTTTTGTCTCGACTTCCCAATAATCATCAACTCGATTAGATATAGTTTGGAACAATCGAAGTTGAAAAAGCTCTTCAATCACCATTTGAGCGTTAGTACTACTCTGATCAAGGAGTTGATTCGCAAGCTCGCCATCGAACACAAAAAAGTTGACAAAATTGGGATTGAAGAACTTCTTTACTTCGGGTGGGGGATTAAAACCTTCTGTATAACCTGGTCGATAATAGGTAGTTGAGTAGCGTACTGATCCAGTATCGAAATCAAATCGCATCCGAATGGTCAGCTTGTGATCACTAATCCTCAACAACACTTGAAAAAATCCAGACGACGTTGCCTTAGTTTGCTTGCGGAATTGCATCACAACTTCAGGATCCCATTGCTCAGCAGAGCCAGACAGAGCGCTCCTTAATAATTTTAATGTTGTTGTCTTTCCTGTCCCGTTGGGCATTTGTATGAGAGTAATTGGTATTATTTCACCCCCCTCATTTGAAAATGAGATACTGTGATCGGGACAACGAAGTCCTTCAACTTCCCAACCCTCAATTTGAATACAAATTGACATAGATGATACCTAGTTATCCGAATTAGTGTCTATTAATATTGCATCATATATTGAATCAAGATGACGGAAGACAGACTCTCGATTTTCAATTTCCTCCGTACCATCTAGTAATTTTTCAAGCCAACTACAAAGTCTTGAAGCCACAGAATCGTTTTGCCCTGCCTTCGCAGTAGCATCTTTGATGGCGTCTCTCATACGCGGATCGATACCTGCCATATCTATTCCTCTAGTTTGAGTTTTGAAAGTTCTGTCAGCCAATCCGCTCTTGCTTTATCGGTATTGTCACGCTCATCATCTTCACCGTCCAACACTCTGATAAAATCAACGACATTGGCTCTCTTGTATGGATCATCTGGGTTCGTCCGTAAGCATCGGCCCATCCTCTGAATTGTCTCACGGCGAGTACGAGCAGAAGAAAACATTATGACTGTTCTGAGCGACTGAATATCGATACCTTCAGAGAGTTTGTGGCAAGTAATCAGGCATTCCAGGCTGCCCTTGGCGAAACGTGCTAATACTTCAGCATCTTCCCCCGAATAATAGGTACGAAAATCAGGCCGATACTGATGCACTAATTCGAGCACTGCATCGCCGTAATTCGTCTCTTCTACAAAGATTATACAGCGCTCAAGCAATTCCTGATGTTCCCGGACAAAATCTCTGAATACAGGCAGTTTTGCCTGCGAAGTCTTGTGCACCCTCGCCAATTGCGTCCAGAACTCTTCCTGAGACATCGGATTACCTTCATGCTTTCTAGCCGCTCGCCTTTTGTATACTTGCTTTATTCGTTGACGATCATTTTCATCAGGCTGATATCGTAAGGGATGATAGTTGAAGGGAGTCAGGATTCCCATTTGAATCGCATCGTCTAGGCCAAAGTTGTATATGACGGGCCCAATGTGATCTGAAATGAAGGCAGTTCCTTCTTCATCATACACGCGCTCGGGAGTTGCACTTAGTCCGAGTCGATAACGAATTGTATCAGAAAGACCAGATAAAGATTTTCTATTTCCTGCACTGCCCAGTTTATGGACTTCGTCATGGATCAGAAGTGTCCTGACGGCAATCTCT
>SDBT01003960.1_pt1 | contig 25346 bp, 47 predicted proteins | sample 2277101 | NCBI WGS metagenome assembly SDBT01 (sample SAMN10404973, study PRJNA504765) | marine sediment metagenome | isolation source: marine sediment core GS10_PC15, 103 cmbsf | place: Arctic Ocean: Southern Knipovich Ridge | collected 2010 | reverse complement strand
TAAGCATTTGTTAGGATTTAATAAGATGCGTAAGGGATTTTTCTCTTCTATATCTACTAGCAAACAAAAATACATATCAACAATTCCAACATGTGGTTCCTGTGGTCTATATAAAAATTGCCAATCTCCTAAAATGGAGGTTACTGGACACGGTAGAAAGAAAGTATTAGTAGTTGCAGAATGCCCTGGAAAAAATGAAGATGCAAGAGGTATGCAGTTAATAGGTGATTCTGGTCAGTTACTAAGAAAAGCATTAAAAAAGTTTAATATTCAGCTAGAAAGAGATTGCTGGAAGACTAATGCAGTTACTTGTTTCCCAGATAGAAATCCTACCGATAAAGAAATTGAGTATTGCAGACCTAATTTAATAAAAGCGATAAAGAGACTAAAACCTAATGTAATTATTCTGTTAGGTGGTTCTGCTGTAAAATCTCTAATAGGACATTTGTGGAAAAAGAATCCCGGTGCTATTACTCAATGGGTAGGATGGCAAATTCCTTGTCAGCAATTAAATGCTTGGATTTGTCCTACGTATCATCCTTCTTATCTTCTTAGGTCTAATGAACCTGTTCTGGATTTATGGTTTAGTAAACATCTTGAGGCTGCTTTTGGATTAGAAGGTAAGCCTTGGCCAGATGGACCACCAGATTATTCTAGTCAAATAGAATGTATTCTTAATCCACGTAAGGCTGCTAGCTTCATAAAGAAGATTCTAACAGAGGGCGGTCCGATAGCTTTTGACTTCGAGACGGACCGTCTGAAGCCTGATGCCGCTGAGAGCCGTGTGGTGTGCTGTGCTGTGAGCTTGGGTGAGCGGAGGACGATTGCCTTTCCGTGGGCCGGAGACGTCATACAGGCCACACAGGCCCTTTTAGATGGATTTGAGCAAAAGTACGGATGGAATATTAAATTCGAGGATAGATGGTGGAGAAAACTATTTAATCATGGAGTGAGCAATTGGCTGTTCGATGGTATGGAAGCTACTCACGTACTAGATAATAGACGTGGAATAACTAGTCTTAAATTTCAATCATTTGTTCAATTAGGACAACCTCAATATGATGCTCATATTTCACCTTATTTAGAAGCTAATGGTGGGAATGAGAAGAATAGGATTAAAGAAATAGAATTGGGAGAGTTATTAAAGTATTGTGGTATGGATGCTCTTACGACGTATCTTATAATAGAGAAACAAAGACGACAGATGGGATTTTAATTGGTATTTAATTTGGAGTCATTAAGTTATGACATTTGTAGAACTTATTAAAAAGGTATTTAGAGAAGAAAAAGTACCCTTGTCGTCGAATGAAATTTGGAAAATTATAGTTGATAAAAAATATGAGGATTTGGTTGATACTGATGCAGATGATCCTGCGGCAGTTGTTTATGGTACTTTATATGGAGAAGTAAGTAATAAAGTAGGTTCTGATTTTATAAAAACTGGTAGAAATGAATTTTTTCTAAGAGAGTTAAGTGTTGATGTTTATGATGAGGATAATAAATCAATAGAAAATAGGGATTTAGTTAATGATTCATTAATGTGTGTTAAAAGGAATACTAGTTTTGAAGAAAAGATAAATGTCGCTAAAATTATTGGGTGTGTTACTCTTAGAGTTTTTAAGAATAGATTAGATTTGGGGGGAGAAACTAGTGAAAGAGACTTTAGAAGATTAGTAAAGGAAATTCATTATTTGGAATTAAAAGAAAAAGATGGAGAAATAGAATTGCTGGTGGATAAATCTGTATGTTGTTTATGTACAGCTATCGAAAAACATTTGCAGGAAATGAATAATTCTTGTAAGAAAGGATCTAGGTTTGTGTTTGATTTTGATTTATATCGAATGCAGGTACAAAAGCTTTATGATTTAGTTAGGAAAGGATCAAAACATAAAACTAAAAAGTAGAAGTAAATCATGTTTATGTTTATTTATTTCAATTCAAGGAGTTTATTATGTCTGCTAAACTTGTTAAAGTGGTAAGTTGTGATGGTGGCCTAACTGAAGAACTGTTGAAAGAAATAAGAGAATTGAGTGTTGTGGCAGGAGAGCGTGATCCTAGGAAATCACGGGTGAAATTCATTACTAATTTACTTGAGACTGGGCAATTTAATCGTTGTGAGTGGGCAGAATGTTTTTGTAAAGAAACTGGAAAAACATATAGAGTAAATGGGCAAGTTACAAGTAAACTTTTGCAAGATATTGTTGATAATGGGGAAGGTAAACCTAATGCTGAATTTCCTATTGGTATACCTGTGGTAAGGTCATATTATATATGTGATACTATTATTGAGTTACTTGAAATATTTGATGAATTTGATCACCATAAGTCTGCACGAACATCATTAGATAGATTAGGAATTTACCTTTGTCAACGGGATGATATGAATGGTATTGAAAGACTATTTTGTAATAGAATATTATCGGGTATAAGTTGGGGGTATAATAATATTGCTGATATTGAGAAAGTAATTCCAATTGGATATGTTCCTAATGATTCGTATGATCGTGGTACGTTTTTGGGAATTAATAAGGTTCGGTCTTTTATTATTTTTATGTATAAATTTAGCAATACTACATTTAGGAAATGGGCAATTAAACCTGGTATGATAGCTAGGTTATTTTCGTTGTTTTTATATAATAATGGGAAATATGTTGAGATTATTGTAAGTGAGATGACTCACGAAATAGGAAATAAGTCTACTGAATTTGTAAAAATGATTCGTAAAGAATGCAAAAGAACTGGAGTTCAACAAGGAACTTATTATCAAATTACTGATGAGTTTTGCAGTTCTAGAGTAAGAAGTTTGAAGAGATTGGATAAAAAAGAATTTGAGTTAGTATTAACAGAGGTAAGAGATAAAATAGATAAGCTGTAATTTAGTAAACAAAACAGATGGGATTTGAATAATGAAAAATTTTGTTTATGTACAATTTGTAGATTCTTGGCTTATGATTGCACAAAAAGTGCATAAATGTGCCGAAGAAAAAGGATTTTGGGATAAGGAATGTAATGATGGCGAAATTATAGCTTTGATTCATAGTGAGTTGTCTGAAGCATTAGAAGGATTACGTCGTGGAAATCCTCCCGATGATAAAATCCCAGAATTTAGTTCTGTTGAAGCGGAATTAGCTGATGCTGTAATTCGTATTTTAGGTTTTGCTTATGCTAGAGGACATGATGTAGGAAATGCAATAGTTGCTAAAATGGAATATAACAAAACCAGACCTTATAAATATGGTAAGGAGTTTTGAGTGATTGATGCTAACAGCAACCAATAAAAACGCCTATCAGCTAATTCATAGGGGTACTTTAGCTCTATCAGCCATCGAAAATAATGGTATGAGAATTGATGTCGATAGGCTAGACAAGACAATAGAACAAACTACTAATAGAATTAAGAAGCTGACAGAGAGATTAAAAGATACTGATGTATGGAAAATATGGAAGAAAAGATACAGAGGGAAAGCTAATTTTGGTAGTCGTACTCAATTAGGAGTAATATTCTTTGATGAAATGGATTTTGAATCTGTAGGAACTACTAAGACTGGTAGAGCAAAAACAGATGAAACTGCATTAGAAAAGATAGATCATGTATTCATAAAGAATTATCTAAGGTTAGAGAAGTTAAAGAAGTTAAACTCTACTTATCTGAAGGGAATTAGAAGAGAAACTTGCGATGGATTTTTACATCCTTCATTTAATTTGCATTTAGTGAAAACCCACAGAAGTTCTAGTGATTCTCCAAACTTTCAGAATATCCCCATAAGAGATAAAAAACTAGGAAAGTTAATACGCTCATGTTTTATACCAAGAGATAATCATGTATTAGTAGAGATAGATTATTCAAGTTTAGAGTTTAGAATTTGTGCATCATTCTGGCGTGATCCTGTTATGGTAGAATATGCCTCTGATTCAACTAAAGATGTTCATAGGGATATGGCGGCAGACTGTTATTTGTTGCCTATTGACGAAGTTCCTAAAGACGCTAGATTTTATGCTAAAAATCAATTTGTATTCCCAGAACTTTACGGTAGTAATTATGTTAATTGTTCTAGGAATCTTTGGAATGCAATAAACGAAGGAGATTTGAAGTGTGTTGATGGGATGGGGCTAAAAGAGCATTTAGCTTCTGGTCTGTTTAATATTACTAGATTAGGTGCTTGTGATTATAGAAAAGACCCTATTCCAGATACATTTGAATACCTTATAAAACATGTTGAGGAAACTTTTATGGGTAAATTTAAGGTATTTGCAAAAAGAAAAGAGGAATGGTGGGAGGAATATCAAAGAACTGGTGGTTTTGATTTGATGACTGGATTTAGGATAAATGGAGTATATGGTAGAAACTTTTTACTTAATGCTCCGGTTCAAGGTCCAGCATTTCATATTTTACTTTGGTCATTGATTGGATTAAATAATTGGTTAGTAGAGAATAAAATGAAATCAAAGATAATTGGGACAATACATGATTCAATTGATGCTGATGTACATAAGGATGAGTTAGAAGAATACTTAGCTATGGCTAAGCAGATAATGACAGAAGATGTTAGGAAAGAATATGAATGGATTTTAACCCCATTAGAAATAGAAGCTGAGGTCTCGGATACTAATTGGTTTAATATGGAAGAGATAAAATTATGAGTGATGTAAGAGAAACGATTTGTGATTTAGAAAAGCGAGTTAGAAAGTTAGAAGATAAGGATATGGGTGAACATGCAAGTTTAACTCCCATTTGTCCATTTTGTGGTGATCATACTTATTTAGCTAGAATATCACTTGATTCTAATCGCATTGATATGGAAGAACCTGAAATACGGTTAGCGGTGAAATGTTTTAGTTGTCTAGCTGTAGGACCTTTAGAAATGGAAAAATCTAAAGCTATAAGTGCGTGGATTGTAAAACATAATCAGGAATAATAAGGAATAGATATGGACACTCAACTTACAGCACAAATTATATTGATTGTATATTTATCGTTGGAAGTAGGAAGTTACTGTGCTGATGGGGTGAAAACACCTACTGGCAATAAAGGAACTCCTTTTTATTGTTATTTGATTGTATATGTTTTGCTAGCAGTTATTCTTTGGTTTGCTGGAGCTTTTTCTAGGATTGGTGGATAATGACAAACTATAATGCTTGGTATTGTTGTTGGCAGGAACTGGTAAAAGAACAACGAAAAATGCTGCTAGAGAATGTTATTTATTTTGCATGTAAATTTCATAAAGAAGAAGTTGAGGATTATTTTTTAGAATTCCAACAAATTACATTAGAATTTCATCTTAAAATACATTATATGATGCATCATAGTCAATATGATGTTGATATGAGTTTAGTTTATGTCTGATTACGAATCATTTCTAAAATCAAAAGAAGGTAGTAATAATGTTTGTGGTTTTGATCCACTATGGATGCCAGATTTTCTCTTTGATTTTCAAACACATTTGGTCGAATGGAGTATAAAACAAGGACGTGGTGCTTTATATGAGGACTGTGGCTGTGGTAAAACAGTGCAATTTTTAGTATGGGCAGAAAATATATTACGAAAAGAGAATGGCAAAATACTTATTCTAGCTCCATTAGCAGTATCGAAACAGACAGTTAGAGAAGGGGAAAAGTTTGGAATAGAAGTGCATAATGCTCGTAACGGTGATATTGTAAAGGGAATTAATATAGCTAACTACGAAAGACTAAAGTATTTCGATCCGAAAGATTTTATTGGGGTTGTACTCGATGAGAGTGGCATATTAAAGGGATTCGAAAGAAAGTATTGCCGAAGCATTATTGAGTTTATGGCTCACGTTAAATATAGATTATTATGTACTGCCACGCCCGCTCCCAATGATTATATAGAACTAGGAACATCTTCTGAAGGATTAGGAAATATGACAAGGAATCAAATGCTTGGAATGTTCTTTTCTCATTCTGGAGATAGTACGCAAAAGTGGGAATTGAAAGGACATGCTAAAAAAGGTTATTGGAAGTGGGTTGCAGGATGGGCTAGGGCTTTGCGAAAACCTTCTGATTTTGGTTATGATGATGGGGATTTTATTTTACCTCCGTTGAATACGATAGAACACGTTCTTCCTAGCAGTAATAAGTATGGCAGAGGATTTTTTAATTTTGCTACTACACTAAAAGAACAGAGAGAAGAGAAACGTAGAACTATTCACGAGCGATGTGAGAAAGTGGCATCACTTATACCAGAAGGTAGACCTAGTATAGTTTGGTGTCATCTTAATGACGAAGGTAATTTATTAGAGAGATTGATTCCTAATGCTGTTCAGGTTGCTGGCAGTGATAAGGACGAAGATAAAGAAGATAGGCTATTAGCTTTTGCTAATGGGGAAATTAAGGTATTGGTTACTAAACCTCGGATCGCGGGGTTCGGTTTGAATATGCAAGTTTGTGCTGATATATTTTGTTTCCCTTCTCATAGTTTTGAATCTTTCTATCAGATGGTTCGTAGGTGTTGGAGATTTGGTCAAAAGAACGAAGTCAATTGTAATATAATATGTACTGAAGCTGAAAGAATTATTCTTAGAAATATGTTAAGGAAAGAAAGGCAATCAGAAAAGATGTTTGCAGGAATAATTCGATACATGCATGATTATCAAGTGAAGAGCGACGTACAATATAGTATGGAAAGGATGGAGGTTCCAGAGTGGATGTAAATATTATTGCATTATTGTCTTGTCCAAAGTGTAATGTAGAACCTGAAGTGTTTTTAGAACATTGGGATAATCATGGCGAGAAAGAATCTGGGGAATGTTATAGTGTAGGATGTTTCGAATATGGCAGTCATTATGAAACTATTCAGTTTGATAATGAGGAAGATGCACGAAAAGCTTGGAATTGGTATGTGACTAATGGACGTAAAAAACCAAAAAATAACTAAACGATTTGCACTCTATAATGGCGATTGTTGTAAAGTATTGCCAGAATTAAAAGATGAGTCTATAGGATTTTCTATATTCTCTCCTCCATTCTCTTCTTTATATTCATATTCTGATTCTGATGCGGATATGAGTAATGCTGCTAATTATAGAGTATTCTTTAAGCATTTTTGTTTTTTAATAGAACAATTAGAAAGAGTAATGAAACCTGGTAGAGTGGTGGCTGTTCATTGTATGGACTTGCCAGTACTTAAACAGGAATCAGGAGAGATTGGTCTAAGGGATTTCCCTGGAGATATAATTAAAGCTTTTAGGAAATACGGTTTTATTTATCATTCTCGTCATTGTATTTGGAAAGATTCTTTATTAGCAGCAGTTAGAACTCATGCGATAGGATTAGCTCATAAACAGATAGTAAAAGATTCTGCAATGTGTAGGATGGGTATTCCAGATTACATATTAGCTTTTAGGAAACCTGGAGAAAATCCCAAACCAATTGAAAACGAAGGTGGATTAACTAAGTATTATGGTAGTAGAACTATTCCAAGGGAATTAGAAAGATTTGTAGGACATAAAGAGCAAGGAACTAACAAAAGGTCTCATTGGATATGGCAGCAATATGCTTCACCAGTTTGGTTTGATATTAGACAGACTAGAGTGCTTTCTTATAGGGAAGGAAAAGATAAAGATGACGAGAAACATATTGCACCACTCCAATTGGATACGATAGAAAGATGTATAGCTTTGTGGAGTAGAGAGGGTGATGTGGTATTAGATCCTTTTGCTGGTATTGGGTCTACTGGATGGGTAGCTTTAAGGAGCAGACGAAGAGTTATTCTAATAGAATTAAAGTCTAGTTACTACCGGCAAATGCTTAGGAATATAGAATCTTTAAGGATAACAAAATGAAATATAAATATCAAATAGGTGATTGGGTATCTGTTTCAGCTACAGTAGGTTTTGGTGTAGCTAAGATGAAAAGGAAATTATTTCGTACTAAATGCAATCCTTTTAATGCCCAGATAGTTGGAGCTACACGTAAGCAACTAGGTATTTATCATATAGATGGTGATGAAGGCCCTTGTCGTTTAGAACGGACAGGATCAGTTTTAGTTTGGAAAGTTATTCGCGGTGTTTTGAATACACCTATTTTAGTTTTTCCTGGAGATTTGAAACTTATTGTATGTGATGAAAGATTACCTTGGCTTTATAGCAAAGATATTTATTGGTCAAAGTCAGATAGAGAAATGATGCGGGATTTTGCAAATGAAATACCGCGTTGTAAAGGCAGATTTATTAAGGAAGCAAAAACATGATTTTGGTTAAACCAAGTTTTGAAATTCTTACGCCTATAGATGGTCTTTCTATTCTGAAGAATATTGAAAGGGCAGGACGGACTTGTTATAAATCAGAAGGTAAAATTACAGATGATTCTGCTATAAAATTCTGTAAAAGTTTGATTAAATCTGGACACGAATCAGTAATTGAACATGAATCCATTTCAGTTAAGTTTATAGTAGATAGAGGAGTTAGTCACGAGTTAGTGCGACATAGATTAGCTTCTTATTCGCAGGAATCTACTAGGTATTGTAAATATTGTTTAGGACATGTTACATTTGTGATACCAAATTGGCTTAAGGAAATACAGGAGGGAATATATCTTGGTGGTGAGGAATATAAAATAAAAACACATGGCAGGAAATCAAGGCCTGATTTACTTTGGGCTGCTTCTATGAATTATATTGAGGATAGATATCATATACTAATAGATCATTATTCATGGTCTCCACAGAAAGCTCGTTCCATATTACCTAATTCTCTAAAAACTGAAATAGTTATGACAGCGAATATTAGAGAATGGCGTCATGTTCTTAATCTAAGAACATCTCCTAAAGCACATCCTCAAATGCAGGAAATTATGATTCCGTTACTCAAAGAGTTTAGCTATAAAATTCCAGTTTTGTTTGATGATTTATTTGAATGGGGGAAAGATGATGATTAACCATGTGATGACTAGTGGAGAAGTAGCGAAAGTGATGGGCATAAATATGAGGACTGTAATTCGTTTGATTGATAGTGGAAAGTTAAAAGGTTTCAAAATACCAGGTAGTAAGCATCGTCGTGTAGAGGAAAAGCATTTAAGAGAATTGATGCAAGAATTAGGAATATCTGAAGACAGGTTTGAAATATTAGATAAGGAGTTATGATGTACCAAGAGTTGTATAAAAAACACCGTCCAAAAGCTCTAAAAGAGATTGTAGGACAAAATGAAGCAATTCGCGTACTTACTGATTTGGGTAAACGAAAAGCCATACCACATACTATATTATTCTCAGGGCCTTCTGGGGTTGGCAAAACTACGTTAGCTAGAATTCTTAAAACTAAATTAGGGTGTTCTAATGCTGATTTTATGGAATTAAATTGTGCTGATTTTCGTGGGATTGATATGGTTCGAGATATTCGTAGTAGGGTTAATCTTGCTCCTATTGGTGGTAAATGTAGAATATGGTTGCTTGATGAGTTTGGTCGTGCAACTACTGATGCACAAAATTCTTTCCTAAAGCTTTTAGAAGATACTCCTTCTCACATATATTTTTTCTTAGCAACTACGGAACCACAGAAGTTACTAAAGACTATTAGAACTAGAGCTACTGAGATAAAGTTAAACTCTTTGGGTATCAAGGATTTGTCTAGTTTGGTTGTTGATATTGCAAATAAAGAAAATGTAAAAATATCAGAGGAAGTTGTAGATAAAATAGTAGATAATTCTGATGGCAGTCCTAGAAAAGCTTTAGTCTTATTGAATCAAATTATTGGATTGAAAGACGATGAGGAGCAACTAGAAGCCATAGAAAAAAGTAGTGGGGAAAGACAAGCTTTTGATATTGCTAGGGCCTTGATGAATCCTAGAATAAAATGGCCTGAAATGGCTAAAATTCTATTAGAATTAGATGAGGAACCAGAGACATTGCGTTGGATGATTTTGGGATACACATCGAAAATCGTATTAGGTGGAGGGAAGATGGCATCAAGAGCGGTTATGGTTCTACAAGAGTTTGAAGATAATTTTTACGATTCTAAAAAGGCTGGTTTAGTGAGGGCGTGTTATAGTATTGTCTATAGCGAATAAAATTTCTGTGAGGGACGTATAATATGGTAGAGAGGAAAAGAGAATGACTACAGTTATTAGTCCAAGATTGCGTATGTTCCTTGGTGATTTAGGCACGAACGCCCAGGAATATTTTTGTATATCTGGATTAGAAAAGTTTGTAGAAATACCCGAAGCTAAATATTACTGGGTAGAGGCTTCTGATAAACAATTTCCAGAACGAAATGGAATTGCAATTGAAGTAAGATTTATTGACGGAGAATTAGAGTGTTTAGATGGTAGGGTTTGGAGAAATCTTTATTTTGCTATTAGGATATACGTAGAGAAATTTGGTTGCTTTGCTAATGGTCCCCCAAAGAAAATCTATTTCAGACTTTGGTATCAGGAATAAATAATAATGAAGAAAACAAAAGCTCAAGCTGTAGAAGGTTCTGTTAAACACAAAGCTCGTAGTGGAGAACATGAGGAAGATATTGGAGGAGATGTTTTTGAAGTAGAACTTGATGCTAATTCTGAACTAGGTCGTGTTAGTTATAGTTTAAGACGAACTATTAACCTTGGGAATTTTGAGAGTGTTCAGATTGGTATTAGCATGGACTTGCCTTTTGAAATGGGTAAAGGAAAGTACATGTATGACAAAGCTGAAAATATAGTTAATAGTAAAATGGAAGAGGAGGTATCTAAATGGCAACAGTAAAAGAAGAGATTAAGTTTGATCTTAAAATAGATGAATTTAATTTAGACAAAGAATGGTTAAATCAGCAAAATCTTTATTTTGAATATGCTAGTCAATTAGCAGAAGTTAGAAAACAATTAGATGAAGCCAAATCTCAATTTGAATTAGTAAAGGCTGACCTAGACAAAGCTATACGAACTGATCCGCAAGAATATGGATTAGTCAAAATAACTGAGACTGTTGTAGCATCTACTATTGTTTTGCAATCAGAACATATGATAGCTAGTCAAGCTGTTATAGAAGCTAAATATAAAGTAGCTATATTAGATGCTGCTGTTAATGCTTTAGATAATAGACGTAAATCTTTAGAGAATGCTGTAGTTCTTTGGGTTAAAAATTATAGTTCCAAGCCCATTGCTCCAGAAGGAGCCAAAGAGAAAATGGATGATGTAGAGAAAAGAGACGTGCGTACAAGAGGTCATAGGAATAGGAAAGCATCTCGGAATGACTAACTTGGAAATATTGATACTGATTTTTTTCTGTTTTGTTATTGGATTGCTGTTTATTTATTTAGCAGTGAAATTCGCTACGTTTGCATTTTATCGTGGAAGACAACTTTTTCAAGATTCTCAAATAGGAGACAATCGTAATGGCGACAAGAGCTAAGAAGAGAAAAGAAGAGAGACGAGTTTCAGCACAAAGAAGAGTCGAAACTCATAAGAGTGGATTTGAAAGAACAACTGTGACTGTTTCGGATGATGTGCAATTCTTTAGTCTTGGTAAGGAGGGAACAAAGAGAATTGATATTATACCTTACACTGTAGGAGAAGGAAATCCATTTGCTGATCTTGGAGAACTTCACTTTGAACGTACATTTTGGACACATCGAGATATAGGAGCAGAACAAAACTCTTATGTCTGTCCTGCTAAAACAGCTAAGAAAAAATGCCCTATTTGTGAATATCGTTCTAGTTTGCAACGAGATCCTAATTCTGACAGTGAACTAATCAAAAGTTTAGTTCCTAAAGAGCGTCAATTGTGGAATGTTATTGATTTAGAAGAATCGGAAAAAGGAGTTCAACTTTGGGAAATTAGTTTTCACTTGTTTGGCAAGCGTCTCGATTCTGAGATAGAAAATGCTGATGAGGATGATGATTATAAATATTTTGCTGATTTGAAAGATGGTCGGACTTTGAAGTTAGGTGTGGTGCAGAAAAGCATTAAAGGCGGAAAACCATTTTGTGATGTAGATACTATTGGATTCAAAACTAGACGGGAGGATTATAATGAGAGTATTTTAGAAGATGTTCATAATTTAGATGAGATACTTAACATTTTAGATTATGATAAATTAAAGGACATTTTCTTACAAGTTGATTCAGATTCAGAAGAAAAAAATAAAGAGGAAAGAACTAAGAAACCTACTAAAAAGAAAACTGAGGAAAAGCCTGATGAGGAAGATGATAATCCAGCTAAAAAGGCAGGATTGAAAGAAGGTATGTCAGTAGAACATGACGACCATGGAGAGTGTGAGATTGTGAAAATTAGTCGTGATGGAACTTCGTTGACTTTAGAAGATGAGGACGGTGATATTCAGAAGGCAATAGGTATTGATGAGGTTACTATATCATCTGATAAAAGTGAGGTTCCTTCTGACGATGATGAGAAGGGAGAGAAAACTAAGTCGAAAGAGGAACCTACTAAAAAAGTAGATGACGAGGATTGGGATGATGACGAGGATTGGGATGATGAATGATGATAATCAGATTATGATAAACATTATATTTGGTGTATTCTTGTTATGTCTTGGTGCAGCATGTTTTATGTTGTCAATAGATACGAAAAATAACAAAAATGAAATAGGAGGTATTGAATGTAGAATTGAAAGGATTGAAACTTCATCGAGTGCAGATGTTCTGAAATGATTAGTTTGTTTTTAACTTTTTAGTAGAAGGAGAATCGTAATGTCTCGCGAAGAATTGTATTTGTATTGTGTGATTAAGCAACCTACAGAAGATGGTAGGAAGAGAGGAGAGCGAGCAGAGCTTATTACAGAACCTAAGCATATGTTAGCTAGAAACGAGCAGGAAGTAGTTATGCACGCTACTAGGGAACTGGGTGATGACGTAATGGAGAGTGCAGACCGCCTGGAGGTGGCGGTACGCCCCTTTTGAATGCAATAAGAGAATATGTAGTGACGTGATTGTTGATGATAAGTTTCTTATGAAACCTTTTGAAGGTACTTTTAGTTCATCTAGCATTAGTAGTTCTTCTAGTAGTTCTTCTAAAGCTAATTACAATAAGATTGGATAATATTAGTTTGTAATGACTGACATTGAGGAAATCAAAAAGGGTTTACGGGAAACCCACCATGAAGAAGTAATTAAATCTTCTGATCTTTTGTCAACTGGAAGTGCTTTAGGAAATTTGGCATGTACGGGCAGGGTTGAGGGAGGATTTGTGAAGGGCTATTACCACTTCATGGTGGGTGATAGCGATAGTGGTAAAACTTTTCTATCATTAAGTTGTTTCGCTGAAGCATCTATAAACCCAAACTTTGATGACTATAGACTTATTTATGATGGGGGTGAACATGGAGCCTTAATGGACATTAGGAAGTTTTTTGGAAGTAAGGTTGTTGATAGATTAGAACCTCCTAGAATAGATAAAGATGGTCCAATTTATAGTCGTACAGCAGAGGAATTTTATTATCATGTAGATGATGCGTTAAAAAAAGGAAAACCATTTATTTATGTTGAAGATAGTATGGATTCACTTAGTAGTGATGCTGAAAGTGTTAAGTTTGAGGAAAGTAAAAAGGCTTATCGTGCTGGAAAGTCTACTGCTGGAAGTTATGGTGATAATAAAGCTAAAATCAATTCCGCAAATTTACGAAAATTGATAGGGCCTTTGAAAGAAAGCAAAAGTATTCTAATTATTTTGAACCAAACTAGGGATAATTTGGGGTTTGGTTTTGAGAAAAAAACTAGGAGTGGTGGTCGTGCGTTAAGATTTTATGCTGCGTTAGAGTTATGGTCTAGTGTAAAAGGAACACTAGACAGAACTGTTAAAGGCAAAAAAAGACAGATTGGAATAAGATGTAAAATAGATGTAAAAAGAAGTCGATTTACTGGACGTAAACGTAGTGTCGAAATTCCTATTTATCATTCTTATGGCATCGATGATGTTGGCAGTTGTGTTGATTATCTTGTTGAAGAGGGTAGATGGGAAAAGAAAGACAATAAAATTGTTTGTAATGGATTAGGTCCGGACTTTGAAGGAAAGCGTGATAAGGTAATACATATTATTGAAGATAAAGAATTAGAGGAAGATTTGCACGAATTAGTCCAAGAGAGATGGGATTTGATCGAAGAACTATCGGCTATAAAAAGGAAGAAAAGGTATGATTAGATTATTTTGTAGACATGAATGGAAAGAAATCTCTAATTATATTTTTCCTTCTGCTTGGGAACAATTTTTTAGTAGAGAAACAGATAAAGTAACTAACATTCCCCCGTGGATTTTTGTTAAGAAGTTAATAATTATTTTGGCTTGTTCTAAATGTGGAAAACTAGATAAAATTATTGAAGAGTGTCCTCCAGATACTTCTGGAGATAGGACAGTATTTCATGGATTTGCAGTAGGAGATAGTAGTGATTGATTGTAATTTAGAGGATGTAAAGAGTCTTAGACGAGAAGCTGAGTTGTGTGAACTTCGTTTAGATCATCATCAATTATATGATTTATTAAGTGAATTTGATAGTAAGATAGATTATTATGTTAAATTGAGAGCTATTATAGTTAATAGTATTACTGAAAACTTTCGCTTAACAGAGTCGGCTATAATAGGGCCTTTTTTGGAAGGTTTGGTTAAGAAAATAAGTGAAGCAGTTTTAGAAGGAATGAAAGAAAATTATACAGGGCCTAATGATACGTCTGAAATATTAGAAAAAGTAGAAAATGAAAAGGGAGTATTATGACTAATTTGAATGAAACTATTCAGGCTGTACTTCAAGCGGTAGGTAATTGTGATAGAGAAGTTGACGAAAAAGAATTTCATGAAGAGTTGATGAGTATAGCAGAAGGTTGGAAAATGAGACTAGAAGAAATAGAAGAGGAAGAACAAGATTTATAAAATGCCTACAAACAATTGTAGGTGGTGTGCGAGAACTGTCACCGGTGTTGAGAATGTAGGCACCATGTACAAACGTACTACGTCTCAAGGCCCTACACATGTGGAAGATGAGTCAACCCGAAAGCGATAACGGTTCTTAGTTTACAAAAGTAAACAGGGTTGGCCCTCCTATTTATAAGGCTTCGGGAACTCGCCGGGTGCGGGCAGCGTTCATGCTGACAAGTTAAAAGACAAAGGTCGGTGATACGTGGATCAAAACGTCAGGTTCGACTCCTGCCGGAGCCATTTTTAATTTTGTTTGGAGATAAAATAATGGCTTGGCATTTACGGTCGATTGAATTTAAGTGTAGTTCGTGTGGCAAACGTGCTAGTTATGAATTATTCAATACTTATAATGCTACATCTGGATATTATTGTAGACGATGTGGAAATATTGAAGTAAGAAAAAGAAATCTAGATGATATTATATTAGCACCTAGACAGTCTTTGGAAAAGTAAACAAAGGAAATTAAATTATGGGATGTGTGGCTGTACCATCGTTATTGGGTATTCCTGTAACAGAAATGAAATGTGGTCAAATAGGAGTAATTATTAAATGGGGAAGTGTTGATAATGAAAATGTAGGAAAGGTAGTACAACGGTATGGTAATATTTTGATTGTGCTTGGTGAACACAGTGGTCTTTGTTTTGATCAGATATTTTCAACAGAATGTAAAAATTATAGAGTACGTTTATTGTACTCTGGAAATACTATTAAAATAGAAAATATAATACTAGAGTAGCATAATGGCTAATAGAAAAGCTGGATTCGATTGGGTAGAGAAAATTTGCTTGAAATGCCGAAAGGATTTCTACTCTTGCGATAAATATACCAATCACCTTTGTGGATCTTGCAATGGTGTAAATAAGAAAGTAAAAATGCCTCCACCTAGATCAATTGTGCCGTATAATGATAACATAGGATCTATTTAATATGAATAAATGGATTGTATTAGATGTAAATAATTTAGCTCATCGGAGCTTTCATTCGATGGGCAAATTATCTTTTAAGGGCAGACCTACTAATGTGTTGTTTGGTATTTTTCGTGACATATTAGATTTAAGGGATTTATTTAACACAGATAAATTTGCATTCTGTTTTGATTCTAGTTCTAGTAAACGAAAAGAGATTTATTCAGATTATAAAGGCAATAGAAAAATAAAAGAAGAAAGTGAAGGGGATAAGAAAGCACGAGTAGATTTATACATACAAATTGAAGAATTGTTTGATATACTACCTGATATTGGATTTCAAAATGTTTTTGAAGTAGAGGGTTATGAGGCAGACGATATCATAGCTTCCATTTGTTATGATTTAGATATTGACGATGAAGTTATTATAGTTAGTACAGATCAAGACTTATATCAATTATTAAGTGTTTATACAATTTCTATTTATAATCCTATAAAGAAGAAAGTAATAACAGAGGAATGGTTTATAAAAGAATATGAAATCAATCCTTCTAAATGGTCATGTGTTAAAGCAATAGCGGGTTGTTCTTCAGATAACATTATTGGGGCTTTTGGAGTTGGTGAAAAAACTGCAATTAAGTATTTGAATGAAAAATTGAAAAGAGATACGAAAGCATTTGAGTCCATTGCAAAAGTTTTGAATACTGATTTTGAAAGAAATATGAAATTAGTCGATTTGCCTTATTCTGGAATGCCTAAAGTATTTTTAGAATCAGATGATATAGAGGAAGAAGATTGGCAAAAAGTTATGAAAGAATTAGGTATGAAATCTTTATTCAATAGAGATTTTGTGATAGGTAATTAGAATATGGGAAGAATGCAAAGAGATAAGGGAGCACGAGGAGAGCGTGAATTAGCTAAGAAACTGACTGAAATATTTGATGTAGAAGCTCGTAGAGGCAGGCAATATAGTGGTGGTCCTGGCAGTCCTGACGTAATAGTAGAAATTGACGGCATTCATTTTGAGGTGAAGAGAACTGAGAAATTAAGTTTGTATCCTGCTATAGAACAATCTAAATCTGATTCTGGAGAAGATATTCCTGTAGTAGCTCATAGACGGAATCATAAAGATTGGCTTTTTGTTTGTTTTTTAGAAGACTTACCTAAAATTTCAAAGATAATATATTTTACTTGAAGGTATTATGAAATGAATAAAATAAAAGGTTGGCCTCCATGTTTAGAAGCCCAATTTCCAAAAGGTTGTATTTGTTGTAGAATATGCAATGATTATTGTATGGGAGCAGAAACAGTAGAACCGGATTGGTATGGTAGGGGAAAAGTGATTCGTATTTTTTCTTTGTGTGATAAGTCAATGAAAATGGAAAATGAAGAAGTACGTACAGAATTTGGTACTGTTGAGGAAGCAGTGCTTGAGTGGAATCAAATGAATGAGGTACTTAACAATGAACAGACGTGACTTACTTAAACTTTTGTCTGGAATGGTGTTTGCAGGTGCTTTAGATGAATCTGAAGCTGTTTTTACTTGTTGTACATATTTAGAGGAATAGAATAATGAATGTAGAAGTTGTAGAAGAATTTCGTAGAAGAGTGGAGGAAGCAGTTGGTATATTACAAAGATATAATGGAGAGAAGATAGTTGCTCACGAACATCCTTTGCATAAAGCTATTGTGGAAATTGAAAAGTTATGTAGAGATAGAAGAAGAGATGATAGAGAAATAACACAGCTTTATAGTTTACCTATTCCTATTAACTCTTTATGGTTTATGTTATTAGATGTTTCAAGGACAGGTAAATGCAGACATTTTCATTTTTATCAAAATTGGATTGTTAGTTTACCCGAATCGAAATTAGATAAGTTAAATATGTTATCTATGATGTTAGCATCTGCTCTAAAAGGTTGTGCTAACATGTTAGAATTGTACGTTAAAGCTGATGGGAATTTGCCTTATGCTGCAAAAACTACAAATAACTAATTTTCAAAAACATAGTAGATTACGTATTAAGCTAGACCCCGAAATCACTGCAATCGTAGGCCCTAGCGATACGGGCAAGTCTTCTATTATTAGGTCTCTTCGATGGTTAGCAACCAATAAACCAAGGGGAGATTCTTTTATAAGAGAAGGCACTAATAATTCTTCTATCAAATTACTTGTTGATGGACATACTATAGAGAGAAGTAAAGGTAAAAAAGGAAATACTTATACAATAGATAAAAAACAATTGTCATCTTTCGGTTCAGAAGTTCCGGATTTAATATCTAATATTCTAAGGATAGGTGAGGACAACATATCGGGACAGCACTCCCCACCATTTTGGTTCAGTCTTACATCTGGAGAAGTAGCAAAAAAGTTAAATCAAATTGTTGATTTAGAGGTTATAGATAATATTGTTGGAAACATAGCTAGTAGAATTAGAAAATCTAAGACAGAATTAGAAGTTATTGAAGATAGATTAAGAGAAGCTAAGAATAAACAAAGTTCACTAGACTATGTTCCAAAGCTATCGAATGAACTGAAGTCTGTGGAGGAGAAGCAAGAGGAGATGTGGTCCACAAGTCGTCAGGCGGTCTCCCTGGCGATTTCGGTAGTCGATGGTAGGAAACTATGGGGTGTAGTCGAGAGGGCCTTAGAATCGATTCTAGACGGTCGTACGGTTTTGGAATTGGGGGGTAGATACCAACAAGTATTCACAAAATTAAATAAGTTAGTAGATTTGATTGGTAAAGTTAAGGAAGCTGAGAGCAAAGCAGAATTAGAAATTCCTAGCTTGAATGAATTAGAACTATTGAAGGAAGAAGCGGAAAGTAAAGTTAAGAAATACTTTAATCTTGTTTCGATATTTGATGAAGCTGTAAATAAAGAATATTTATTAGAAGTTATTGGATTCAAATTAGATATAGCCAAGAATAAATTGAAATATAAAACTAAGGGACTATGTCCAATTTGTGGTTCTAATATTTCTATCTAAACCCCCATCCCTTGTCATTTAGTAGTTTGATTGTTTGCGTTTTTGTCGTCTTTTAGATTTTGCTTTTTTGGTTCTATTTCTAATTATTTTCTTTTTTAATGATATGTGTGCATTTTGTAGGGCTACTTTTTTAAGGTTTATGTTTTTATGAATCTTTTTGTGACACAATTCACATACAGTTATTAGATCTTGAGGAAGTTCATAACCCAATCGTTGATACTCTATGTGGTGAAGGTGAAGTGACTTTTTTGATCCACAACAGAAACACTTATCTTTTTTGTATTTACATTTTATTTGTATCCAATGATCGCTACGTAAATATTGTACGTAGTTTTCATAACCGATAAGCTTAGCCAGACTATAAATTGTAAAATGCATTATCTGGTGCTAACCAACATGAAATATCTTTATCAAACTTTTTGCATAATAGCTCACAGTCCTGCTTTGATAACACACCAGTTTGAAAAGCTGCTCGGATAATAGCTCCCTCAACATCGATAAACGGTTCAGTTATGCAACAATGAGCAAGTATTTTTTCTAATTCGTCTCGTAACATTATTTTCAACCTTTGAGAAAGTGGCTCCGGCAGGAGTCGAACCTACAAATAGAAATGTGCCGCTAAGACACTAAATCGAACCTACTGTTCGCAATGCGACACTCGTAGGATTAACTTCACAATACATTTCTTTTAAGCGTCTACCATTTTCGCCACGGAGCCAATGTTTAGCTATTATCTAAATTCTCTCAATTCTCACATCCGAATACTCAAACTCGTGATAGACAGTTAGTTCTCGGAACATATCTTGAGCCTCGCAATAAGGCATATCGTACGAAAATCTGTTGCCTGTAGCATTAAGGGTAGCTGTTACTTGATACATGACAGTATCCTCGCAGGCAGTAGTATTAGGCTGTTCTGATAACATTACGGCACTCATTGCTCTGTTCAACTTTCTACGACTACTCGGGTTTTGTGTCCTGGTTGGTATAACATATTATATCTTTCTGCGGCTCCTTTTGTAGGAAATTTTATGTTAGGTCCAATCCAACGTTCTTTTCCAACAATTGTAGATTCGCAATATTCCGCAAAATAAATCGTTTTCTCATTGCCTGCTGGTTCAGGAGTCTTTCCTACACAAGCCCATAATTCTAAATCACTTCTTCGTGGCTCACCTAGAAAACATTCGTAGTGTTCTTTAATGCTTGATTCTAATTCAATTATTCTTTTAGTAGCTTCACATAGTTTTTTATCTTGTTCTTTATAAGATTCGTTTATATGGCCTATTTGTTCACGTAAACAAATAGCACAATATTTAAGAGGTGTGTCATGTCCGTGTTCACAACTATGCATTATTTTTCTCCTTTTAATTTAGTGCTTTACGTAGTTCACTTGTTTGTACGTCTAATTCATGATTAAAATGTTCTGAGAAGTGTTTAGTTTTCCAGTCACAAAATTGTTCAACCGCATTTCTTATTAGCATGTATTTATCTATTAATGTTTGTAGTTTTGTAATTTCTATCCTTATTTCTGAAAGTGACTTTACTTTGACTTTTGATTCATAACCTTCCTCAAATCCATTTGCCCAATCTGTTGATGGTGATTTTCCTAGTTTTCTGACAGCAGTACCCAAAGCTTGACAATAAGCACGCTCTTCGTCAGACGTAGGACGATTAAATGATTGTTCGCTCATTTTTGTTTTTCCTTTGGTATTTTTCAAGTTGATTTTCTAGTCTTTGTTTTTGAATTCCTAATTGACGAATACGACAAGAATTAAGTTGTTTTTTATTGTTGATGGCATCGGTATTATTACCACATGCACATACTATGTAGTATCTTTCGTATCCCAATGTTGTTATTTCTTTTATTCTCGCTCCACATTTTGGGCATTTATAAAACATTTTCATATTCAACTCCTTACTTCAATAGGTTCTCCAGAAAGCTTAATGCTTTCTAAATGATCTAACCTAAAATTCCTCCACTCTACCCCTTTAGAAGGGGCTTCATGTTCTGGAATATACTTCTTAATGTCTTCAGTTTCTTCTGGAGTAGCTAGTTCACCATCCAGAATGAATTGCTGTTCTAATGTACGGACATGAAGGTATTCTAAATAGTGATGCACTTCACCAGCTTTATTTTCGTGTCGTACTAGTGGAGTACCTTCAATCCTCTCACCCCATTTGCGAGGTGATATTTCAGGCATAGTGAATGAATCGTCTCCGTGTCTGATAGCTTTACGCTCTGCTGCTCTTTCTACACAAGAGCCATATTTAGCTCCGATCATCCCATTTAGGTGGGAAATTTTATGTACTCTGGTTTTTCTGCCTTTTCCTTTAATTAAAGGAAAGTAAGGATTCTCGTTGTCGGGGCAGCTTTTGAGAGGCTTCCACTTTTTTAATTCTGTTTTAGCTACAAATGAAACGATTTGACAGGTTCTCTTTAGAGTGAGTAGAACTTCTTTTAATTGATCTATGGTCATTGTTCTTCTTTCTGAACGAATTCTGTTGCTCCCCATGGATAAATATCTACTTCTCTTTTCTCTCTGTGATCGGATTTGCAAGCTATTTCTACCATTTCTTTGAAGCTGGTTTTAGATGCTGTATCTGGTGGATTCTTTATCCAGCCTGCGTAAGTCCAAGTTTCGTTTCGATGTTTGGCCCATGTAGGAAAAGGAATGGGGTTTTTGGGACTGTAAGGAGGAAATGTATTAGGCATTTGTTTTTGTTCCTTTTCTTAATTTACTTTACCCACTGTAATTTGAAACTCAGAACCATTAGCTAGCTTAATTACCAATCCTTCACGGAGGGTGGCCGGCCAATGAGCAGTACGAAAGTTTTCAGCGTAAACAATCTGTTCATCTTCCGCTAATTCTGGACTATCATACGTTTCTAATAGAGCAGTTCTGATATTTTCTACTAGCTCTCTTTCACTTTTGAAGTCTGATTCCATTTCTAGTTCTACTGGGGTAGGATGATAATAGGAAGGCATTATTTGGTTTTCTTTTCTGCTTTGGAGATTTTTACACACAGATCTTTCAAAGTCTCATAAGCTTCAACATGACGATTATTGCATTGACTCATTGTTTCTAAGTTCTCTGGAGTATTTGGTAGTTCTTTTGCTATTTCACAATCTATGTCCGCCTGTCCGAATTCAATAGCAGCATCCCAAAGGCCATATCTAATGTCGGTCATTTTTTTGATTAAGCATGGACCACAGAAGTATTGCCTATTGTAAAAGATTAAACCACAAGTATGACCACATTCGCATTTTGGTAGATCGGATTGATACATGATTTGGTTTCCTTTTTTGTTAAAGTAAGTCGGTTTGCTTACTAATCGCCATCCCATATTCCATCAGGACGCATTTGAGCCAAAGCAAGTAGTCCACACAGTGCTTGTCTAGCATTGCCTTCTGTCGCCTTCCAATAATCAGTGTCAGTATCAGTTTTTAATTGTAGGATTGCATCTTCTAATATAGGAATACTTTCAGCTCCACTCATACCATATATAACTCGAATTCCTTTTTCAATATCAATTATTTGATAGAAGTGCTTAGAATAGTTATACGTGATATTTAACTGAAGCTCCGTAGTGCCACCTATGCAATAAGTGCCACCAGTTATTTGATGTTTAGATTGACTATGCAATACTTTACCACTTACTGGATCATTTAATTGAATATCATAACTCATTGGAATGACCTTTCTCTTTTTGAGTCGGACTGTTTTTCTGTTCTGGCAAGCTATTCGCCAGACGTATTAGATTACAGACCAGAAACTCAGCTTATTTGGGAAGTGTTTACGTAAAGCCTTACGCTGTAATGAGTTACGTTTATAAAAAACTTTTTCGTCCGTAACGTACAATAAAGTAGGATGGATGACGAATACCAGTTTAGAAAAGGAGAATCAAAAATGTCAGACGTAATCGCATTGATGTGCTCAGATTTGCACCTCGGCCATAATCCGCCTATTGCTAGGTCTGCTGAACCGGATTGGTATGTGGCAATGCGTCGACCATTGGAGGAATTAAGCAATCTGTCAGTAAAATATGGAGATTGTCCAGTAATAATAGCGGGAGATATTTTTCACAAGTGGCAAAGTAATCCCGAAATTGTAAACTTCGCAATAGATAATTTGCCTTCGACGAAAGTATATAGTATTCCAGGACAACATGACGAACCTTATCATGATTATGTGCAATTACGTAAGTCAGGTTATGGCACGTTAATGAGAACAATGTTGATTGAAGATTTAGGACGCTGTAGTTGTTATATCGATGATAATTTAGGGGTGCATTCATTTCCTTTTGGATTTTCTGTAGAACCTCTTTCTGAAAAATGTATTATTAAGACAAGGTTACAAATTGCAGTAATCCATTCGTACATTTGGCATAAAGATTGTAAATATCCCACTGCTCCAATACAAGCTAATCTATCAGGGTGGAAAAATAGATTAAAAGGTTATGATGTAGCTGTATTTGGTGACAATCACATAGGCTTCCTAGCTAAATCAGGGGATTGTAATGTAATCAATTGTGGTAGTTTGATTCCACGCAATATAGATCAGAAAGATTATAAACCTAGTGTAGGTTTATTGCATGAAGACGGAACTATTACTAGACATTTCCTAGATATTAGCCAAGATAAGTGGATAGACGACGAAGATATGATAGAGGCTGAAGTTGAAAAGAATCCTGAAATGGATAAATTCCTAAACGAATTGAAGGAATTGGATACAGATTCTCCTGATTTTGCTGAGAGTGTTAGGAGATATGTGGATGATAAGGTAAAAGACCCGTTAGTTAAGGAATTGTTAATTAAGATTTTGGATGAAACTTCAAAGGGAGAATAGTGATGAGCAGAAAACCAAATAAAGTCAATGTTGGAAAATTCTTTTTGGTTTTTAGAATACGCGATGATAATGGGGATATCGTATCACCTTGGGAATTGGTGGGTGATAATCTAAATTTAGAAAGTGCTGAACGTAATATTGCTTATCATCTTGGAAAATCACCAGAATCAGAGTTCGTTGTTATTAAAAGTTATTTTGCAAAATGTGATGTATTGAAAGGAGATGTAAATTTACCAGATGAAGGTTTACCAGATGAATAAATTGAATGAAATTCAATCTAATTAAGGAAAGGGAGAATAGTGATGAGTAAAAACAAATTTAAGAGATTTATCAGAAAAGAAATTTTTGATTTGCATGCACGGGTAAATGCATTGGATTCGGATATGGATGAGCTTGGTAAACAAATAGAACTTAGTAGAAAAGAGAAGAAAAAATACAGACAACTTAGTTTACATCCTTGCGTGTTTTGTGGTAGTGAGCATGTTGAAGTGAAAAATGTGCTTAGCGAAAAAGAATTTAATGATGGTGATGTTAGTGGGGAATTTGCTGTTGTGTGTAATGCGTGCAGAGGAAGAGGTCCAATTGAGGATGATGCTGCTGAAGCTGCAAGAATGTGGAATGATTATATAGAGACTGTTTAATTAGAACTAAAGCCAAAGGTAGTAAATTCTGTCGTCAATACGTATAGTAAGAGTACCTAACCGAAGGATTCTACGTGAATCCCTAGAGTATGGGCCCATCCAAATAGCTGCGGAATATAGAGTATTTATGTGGTCTCTCAGTTTCCCGCATAATACCATTCTAACTATGCAGCTTTGGGTGAAAGCTGAGTTATTTTGTTAATGAATCTAATATCTATACAATTAGTATTAGATTCATTAACATTTAGGCCGGGTGATGGAATTGGTAGACATTAAGGACTTAAAATCCTTTGGGAGTAATTCCCGTGCGGGTTCGAGTCCCGTCTCGGCTACTTTTTAGAAACGGAAATAATATAAATGCCCAGAATAAAATACCGAAATTACAGACCAGGAAAAGAAGCACAAGCACTTATTGATATTGCTAATGGAATCCTTGAAGAATATGATAAGCAAGGATTTAGATTGACTTTACGTCAATTGTATTATCAATTTGTAGCTAGAGATTACTTATCTAATACACAATCTAGTTATACTAGATTAGGTGATGTTATTTCTCGTGCTCGTGAATCTGGTATGGTCGATTGGGATCATTTACAAGATCGTGGTAGGCAAGTTCAATCATATCCGCATTGGGATTCTCCACATGAGATTATTAGAACATGTGTTGATTCTTATCATCTTGATTTATGGGCAGATCAAGATGTTCGAGTTGAAGTATGGGTTGAGAAGGAAGCTTTAATAGATGTGGTTGGAAAAGCTTGTAAGAAATGGGATGTATCTTATTTTGCTAATAAAGGGTATTTATCTACATCATCTATTTGGGATGCTGGTCACAATCGTTTTCTAATGGATGGTAAGGACGTAGTTATTATTCATTTGGGGGACCATGATCCTAGTGGTATCCAAATGACTGAGGATATTGAGCGTAGGCTTAGGTTATTCTCAAGAGGATATGATGATTTAGAAAGCGTTCATGTTGAAGTCAAACGAATAGCACTTAATTTAGACCAAATTGAACAGTATAAGCCACCACCAAATCCTGCGAAGCAAACAGACACTCGCTATCAACAGTATGTGGATAGATTTGGAATAGAAGAATCTTGGGAAT
>SDBT01003958.1_pt1 | contig 25359 bp, 43 predicted proteins | sample 2277101 | NCBI WGS metagenome assembly SDBT01 (sample SAMN10404973, study PRJNA504765) | marine sediment metagenome | isolation source: marine sediment core GS10_PC15, 103 cmbsf | place: Arctic Ocean: Southern Knipovich Ridge | collected 2010 | reverse complement strand
GAAGAAGAGGAGTATGTTAATAGATTTGCTGATGCTATAGATAAAGCATTAGAAACTATGCCTTTTGAGATGGAAGTTGAATTAACACACTTTAAAGAGGACTAATACGTCATAGAAGAGTTGGAGGTATTTGAAATGAAAAGAATAGATAATTATGAAATTGATGGGAAAACTGCAAGGGCAATAGTAAAGGTTACAGGTTCCATAAAAACTGATGAATTATGGAATAAATATAATCTTACAAAAGAAGAAATAAGTTTACTAAGCGAGTTTTATGATTTAGTAGATAAAGAAGAATCTTAATACACTTTCGAGGTGTTAGAGGAAGATAATGGAAGAAATACCAATAAATCCGCATGAAACTATCGGAGATAAACAATGGATGTTTTGGAATCAATGGTTAGATAAGGAACCAGTAGAGTTCTTATTAATAGATTTCTTTAAAGCGCCAGTTGTTAGAAGAAAAGGACTTTATATTATCTATTATGCTATTGCAGAGGCCCCGATAAAACATCTTGGAATAGACAAAGGAGATGAATTATTATTATCTATAACTTATAGAGCTTATTGTAATGCCCTTAACATGCTTCGTAATGAATATAGGATACCTTCTCAAAAGAAGTTTGCAGAAGGGAAGAACCTTTACATTAAACTGGAAAGAGTTAACAATACCACTATTAAGATTCATAAACAAGAAGTAAGAGCGCCAACAGAAGAACAGCTATTGGAAGCAGATAGACAGTATAAGATAATAATAGCAGAACAGGAACAAAGGAAAAAATTAAGGAATAGCTATAAGTGGGGGATGGATCATTAGAATGAAGAATGCAATACCCAAACAATTAATGAATCCAGATTTTAAATTCTTTTTGGTAGGAACTAATAAAAAGACCCCTATAGAATGCCGTTGGAACACAGAGAATTGCTACATGTTCTTCGAGAAGAAACTTCTTAATCATATCTCTAATGGTGGTAATGCTGGAATCTGTACTGGATACGGTTCATTGATAGTAATTGACTTTGATGTGAAGGATTATCAAGATTTAAAAGAGCCAATGCTACTCAAGACATTCACTGTCAAGACTGCTATTAAAGGGCTACATCATTTATATTACATCCTAGATGGGATTATGATTAAGAAGATAGGTATTGGCATGGACCCACGTTTAGCTGATATACAAGCTGGTAAGGATGGCATAGTAATTCCACCATCAAGTATCAAAGACAAATGCTATACAGTTATTAATGATAGGCCCATAGCCCATATTGATTATAAAACATTAAATAGAGTGTTTGGCATTAAAGATTTTAAAGAGTCAAGAAGAAGGAAGTTCAAGGAAGAAGAGCCTCAACCAAAGAAGATACAAGAAGCTATTGATTTATTTAAGCAGTTAGGAATACCAAGAACTAACCAAAGACATTTCAAGTGTCCTTTTCATAGGATGAGTGGTAATGGAAATTTATATGTATTTAATGATGGTTCAATTTATTGCTTCCATTGTCAGATTAGTCACCGTTCAGCTAAAGATTTTAAAGCCAAGTGGCAGGAAGTTAATGGGGATGTTGTAATAATATGACAGAAAAGGTTGATAATTTCTTTGGAAGAGTTTATGTTGATTTTACTAAAGATAAAGCTTTAGTCTATCCCACTATAATAGGGAAAAGCAAACCTCAAAGGTGGTCCATAGAACAAGCTAGGCAATATGTCCAATACTTAGAGACTGAGGAGATTGAAGTATGATTAGATTTAGAATTAGATGGTCAGAGTTTCAATATAATCAAGCGATAAAGATAATAATACCGGATTGGAAGTTAGTTAGGACATTATTATACAATAAATATCTGTTAGTTGATGCATTGATGGAGTATAAAAATAGACAGATTGAATTATGTATTCCATATATGCCATTCATTACAGCAATAAAATTCCTTAAAGCAGATAAACAAAGATTGATTAAGGATGGTAATGCTATTATCACTTTAATGAAAACTTATAAGAAAATTAGTCATGGAATAGTAATCAAAGAAGTAGAGACATGGCATAATAACGACAAAAGTATATCCTAAAGTATCGAATAGTTTAAATATAAGCTAACTTAGTAACTTAGTATCAGTCGAGGTTCAAAAAATGAAAACGATAAATGTACCATTTGAAGAAAAAGAATTTAAATCTTTATTAAAAAGAAAAGGGAAGATGAATTGGCACGATTTTATTATTGCTGGTTCGGAGGAATAAGATGAAAAGTTATTATGGGAAATTATCTGAAACTAAGTTTTTAGGGCAAGTAACTGGTGAGATATTTCAAGAAATATACATGAAGATGTCCCAATCGGAAGATAAATTGCCAGTAGCAAGTACAATAATACCTATAACTGATAGCGAAGGTTGTACTATGCGTAATAGAGAAAATGAACCTTTAGTCCTAGCTTGGATATTTTATGAGTATAATCCACAGGCTTTAAAGAGCTTTGATAAGGAAACTGGTAAGGTAGTGATAGATGTTACTGAGAAAGAGGGTAGAGCTATGGATAAGGATGTAAAAGAAGAAGTTGAGGTGATTATTTAAGATGGGAGAAGAAAAGAAGTTTGATAAACAATGTAAGAAAAGTAAATATTTTCATTGGAGGAGAGCAAGAAAAATAATGTCAGAAAAAATAGGTAGAAGATTGACATCCAATGAAGAAGTACATCATTTAGACCATGATTATTCAAACAATGATTTATCTAATCTATATTTATTTGAATTTCAAAGCAAACATAGAAAATATCATGAATTTTTAAAAAATTTAGTGAGGAATCTAGTAGATGGATTGACCCCTAGTGAAAGATACAAAAAACAACAGAGTGAATGGTATATTAAAAATAAAGAGAGAATTTTATTTAAACAAATGTTAAAAAAATTATTTATTAAAATGGAGGGATATTAAAATGACACAACAAGAATTTAGTAAACAAGTAGCAAAGGGAGGGTTTCAAGTAGCTAATGCTAAATTTATGGGATATGCTGAAGAACCTACAGAAGGTAAAAAAGGAGATAAAGCATGGCGTAAAGCTAAAACCAGGTGGTTAATTGATGATAGACAGAATGAAAATAAGTTTATCATTTGGTCGCCTATAACCTCTGCTAAATCAACATACAAGAATGATACAGAAATTAAACTATTTAGTAGATATAAAATTGTATGGGTTGAAGAGGAAAAGTCATACAATAATAAAGAATGGGTAGAAAAACGAATAGTAGTGATAAATGAAGCATCAGAGGATGTAGGTAAGAGTGATGAAAATACACAAGAATCAACTACAGATACCCCTCAAACTGCAAATAAGCCTGATTTAAGCAACTTTGATACCTTTAAGGCTAAATATATGGAAAAGATAAAAGAAGCACAGGTTAAGCCTAATGCTGTCCATATGGTTGGCTCTTGGATATTTACCTATGAAACGGATAGAATGTCAGAATTGATAACTAAGTGCAAAGAAGCTATGAAATAATCCCTAGACAGTCTGAGACGAACTACACACTCACTCATAAAATTGGTGGTGGTCTCCTTGCCGTGCGAGAGGATAACACGTCTTACAAAACTATCCACACCACCGAGGCTGGGGGAGAATAATCCCTAGACAAGTTAACGATGATTTCCAAGGTTTAATAGGCAGTGAAACACCTCTTTTTCCTCGATTCCGACATCGTTAAGTTAGGGGAATTAATAATATGAAAGAAGATCCATTTATGAACATTGAAAGTAATGACTCTGGTGCAGCTGTAAAAAAAGGTGGTGATGTGGCTAGGCCCCCCTTTTCTCCTAGCCCCTCATCACTTAATAAAGTTATTAAAAGAGTGTTTCATACTAGAGTAGAAATGTTGGTTTATCCTGGTGGGAAGATATACCCTGGCAAAGTACAAGGCTGGTTTGAAGATAAAGTCTATGACCATAAGCCAAAGATAAAAAAGAAAGCTGTTATTAAGAAATCACAGTTAACAGTAGAGGAGAGTTATTAAAATGAAAAAGAAACTAGATACATCAGAACACAACCTTTTTATTAATGGAGAAAAAGTGATTGCTATTAGTTTATCTTATGATGAACTTTTAAAAGAAGGGCCTATAAGGGCTAACAATCCAGAAAAAGAACCTTTGATTACTTATCATTTAGAAGATGGAAGCAAATGGGTTAATACTACTAAACTAATACTGGAGGTAGATAAAGATGAATGAAAAAGAAGAGATTGAAAAAGAAGAAGAATGAGAGAAGAAACCAGACGTTTTCATTGTGATGTTATTAATTTACATGAAGCTATTATGTTCGAGACATTAGTGTATAAAGAAAATATCACCTCTGATTCTGTTAAAGTATTTACCTTTGAAGATGAATATGGTATGGAAATGGAACCTATGAGGGGTTATATAGCTTCAAAAGAGATTAAAGGTAAGCTATATCAATACTTTATAGAAGAGAAATATTATGATTCAATGCCATTGCGCATGAATGATTGTGTAGAACTGTTCTTAAAAGAGAATACAATCAGAAAATCTGTAATCTTTAGGCCGATGAAGCCAACTCCATTTAGGATAAAGGAAGAAGAAACCTTTAATTCGTTTAGGGAAATGGCTGATGAATTCTGTAACTTTAAGCATAGTAATCCTGATGCCTGGACATTACTTAAGCTTATTGGAATAGTTGGAGTTACCGGTAAGACATTCATAGGTATATCATCCCCTTCAGAGTTTGGAAAATCTGGGATATTTAACTGTATTCATGGATTAACACAGAAATCAATAGTTTATCAGCCTAGAAGCGAAGCCGGAGTATTAATCCAGATTAATGAAGATGGCAATATGATATTTGATGAAGCTTGTGACTGTGAAAAGAAAGTAAAGAGAATAATAGGTAAATTCACTCTTAAAGTAGCTGATAATAGCCCCACATATGTCAATGGAGCTATCAAAGTTCGTTATTTAAAGCAAATATACAATATCACTAAACAAAGTATCACTTTTATCTATAATTTATATAGTTATTATAAAAAACCAGATGAGAACTTCTTTGATAATATGTTCAGTAACAATCCAGCTATCCATTCCAGAATGTTGAAGTTGAAGTTAGATGGAGTATTACTGGAAAGTTTCAATAAAGATTTTGATATGAAAGAAACTGCTATAATTAATAAGATGTATTATGTTAAGATTGCTAAGTATTTCCTTTGGATAAAGCAGTTAAGAGCTAAGAATAGATATGTTAGGAAGTATAGTTATCAATCTAAGGTAATTATTAAAGGAAGGAAGAAGCTTATCTATGATGAACTCTCTTGGATAATTGATATGTATTGTAAGGATGAAGAGGAATATAAGAAGTTTATTGAGTTATTGGATGAATCTATCTTAGAGTATAAAGAGATGATTAAAGGCCATGTATATAGTCCACATGACCAAAAAGTATTAGAAGAAGAAGAGGTGGTTTGAATGGAATTAAAAAGAAGAAATGAAGAAGGAAGAGTAAATTATTTATTTGCTAAATATACTGTAGGAGATATAACTTTTGTTCTAATGAATGTAGGATAAGAGGTGTTTATTATGGAAAAAAAGATGGTAGGAAATGCGTGTAGAACAAGGAATCAAATAAGGAATAGTAAATCTAGTGGTAGTTCCTTTGAATATAATGCTTTGGAAAGTTTACAGGTAATATATCCAGATGCTTATCTCACTAAACAACGTGGTTTCCAGTTAAAATGGGATATACAAGATGATAATGCTAAGGTTATATGGGAATGCAAAAGGCTTAAATCTATGAGCTGGAATCAAGCTGAGAAGTTCTTGGATAAACTATCTTTATTAGCTCCTAAACTATATAAATATTATCTATTATTCAAGAGTAACTTTCAGCCTTGTTTAGTGATGTATAGAGAGACTAAACAATTAATGGATACTCAATTTATAAGTATAGTTAACGTTATGAAATTTGAGGATTATTTCTCCACCCCATTTGTGAAACATACTCCAATAAGGAAGGTGGAAATATGACATGGATTTGTGGGTTCTGTGGTATGCCTCTTGTAATAGGAGCAGTATGTGAGTGTAATTACACTGGTGATCCATACAATCCTGTTAAAAGAACACAAGAGTATAAAGAGGTAAAAGATGAGTAATTATAATCTATGGAATGCTAAGAATCTTACTAAAAGGCTAGAACAATATGAATCTTATGTTGAAAAGGTTAAAGGTTGGATAAAGAGGGATAAAGCAGACTTGAACAGAACTTTAAAGAAATTGACTAAAGAAGAGAATCTATTGTATGGTTGCCAGATGGGATTTATAGACCTAGCTGATTATCAAATACAAAAACAAAAGATGGAGGATAAGGAAGATGAGCGGAACAGATGAACAAAAGTTAAAGGAAGAAATGCATAATAGAGAACTACCAGATAGCTTTGAGATTAGTATGGGAACACCATCAAAGGGTGTTGCTATAAAGCTAAAGTGTTATTTTGATGCATTGGATGTATCTAATGATAAGAATGAGACAGAGGGCATAGCAGAAATAAAGGTTAAAAACCTTCTTAAGATAAAGACCTATCTATCAAAACAAGGATATCAATAGACCTAGATGCGAAAGGTTAAACCTGAAAGGGTAATTGGCAAGGCATTCAGTAGTCCGACTCAGGGCTTATGAGTTGCTGATATAAGACGCTAGTTGGTTCAAATCCAACTTAACCTCGTAAGATTTAGGTTATAAGACAATGAGTGAAAGGAAATATTGCAATACCTGTAAGAAACCTCTTATGGCCTTATTAGGGAAATGGTTGCATCCTGAAGAGCCTTGTAGTGGCTTAACAGATTATATAGATATAGAAGCCACTATACAGGATGATTTCTTGCATAAGAAGTTTATAGGTATGTATGGAACCCCTAGCATAAATGATTATGAGAATGTAACCAGATTAATGTCACATAAAAAGCTATTAATTGCTAAAATATATCAAGATAAAGTTAAGATAAAAGCTTATGAAAAAGTATTGCATATTCCAATCATTAAACTAGCTTTAAAGATGTATGAATTCTTTTCTAGACGATAAGTTTACACACTTCATCTACTAATCCTTTACCCCCTTTTGCTTTGATTGATTTTTTATAAAGGAACCTAGTCGATAAGAGTGTGGTCAACAATAATTGCATCATCGGAAACTTAGGCATTTGTAACATCATTACTGATTACTCGAACAGCGGCACATTCAAAGAGGGTGCATATCTTTCATCTCGTTCAGTTTATTTCCTCAACTATGTTTAGTGTCGGTAGCACGTTGACTAACCGAAACATTAATATATTACTTAACATTAGAAACCACTATTGGTTACCACCAAAGTTGATTTCTTCCCCTTTTTTTGGGGTACGCTAATATAAATACTTTTCTATTATTCAATAGTCTTATCATATAATTCTTTAGCAAATTCATACATCTCTATTGTAGTATCTGCTTCCTGTCTTCGTTTGATACCTTCAATGATAGCATATAGAACAGCATCATAAGATATGTTATATTTACAGAATTCATCAGCTTTAAAATCAGCAGCTATGCTCCTTTGATGAAGCTCTAGAACAATCTTCTCTAATTGTACTCTTGGTTCTTCTGTCATCTTGTTTAAAGAGAAAACACCATTAGATCATAGAAATCAGGTCTTTTACTTTTTTAGGGGGAGATTATTAATCTAATGGAAATTATCTCTTACTTACATGGAAGTAAATATGATTCAATCGTTTTTGTGTTTAATATAGTTAATTATACCATTTATAACTGGAACTATTGCCAGATACAATGGATTATCTCCATATACTGTAGCCAGACCAGCAACAAATACTATCAAAGCCTGAATACCAACTTTCTTTAATGTTATTTTCCATTCGTACATTTTTACTCACCTCATTATTATCGCTATTGCGATTATTGTACCAATATTAAGGAATGCTGCGATTATCAATAATTGCGTTCTACTTAATTTATCTATATGCCTCATGCTTTTTACAGTTAGGTCATGGTTACGAAAATGATTAGATTGATCCCTTTCTAAAGTAATTATCTTTCTATCATGTTGTCTAACTGTTCCATTTGTTTCTTTTACCTGTTCTAGTATCTCATCTACTTTCTCTCTTAAATATTTTATATCATTAGCCATCATTGTTACCTCTGTTTTCCTATATATTGTTCATTGAACTTAAACCATCTCTTTATGTACTTCTTTTCTGATAATCTAAACGGTGGTCTTGTCTTGATTGATTGAAAGCTAGGCCATGCTGTGCCATCTATAGCGTACCATTGTCCTGTCTTTGGACTTAGATATTCAAGCCAATAATGTCCTTCTATCGCAGTATCACCGATAACAGACCATAGGTTTAAGTCAGATATAGCTGCTAATCTAGCTAGGATATATATTAAAGCGTTGATACCATCACAATCATCTTTCTTCTTTGCCCACGTAGTTATAGCAACTGCCCATTTCTCTACCATTCCAAAGTTCCTTTCATCAGTAACATATTTAACATTATCATATACAAACTTCAATATCTTGATGATTCTCTCATCTGGATTCCTATATTTAAGGAATTGTTTGGATAAATCAACTAATATTAAATTAGGGCCATCTAATTGTTCTTTAAGGAATAAGTCTAATCTCTTCCTTATCCTTTCTTTAGAGCTGATAGTATACCAAAAGAATGTACTAAACCATCCTCTATCTGTAATGTCATGGGTATCATTCATAAACTTAGTTATGAACTTTTTGCTCATCTTATTTTGGTATTTCATTTTCCGAATACTACTAAACTTTCACAGGTTGTTATAGTGCCTCCATCAGAAGCACTGTTCTTTCCAGTTATATTAATATAATTAAGACTAGACCAAGTTAGACTATCAATCCAATAAACAATAGTCCATCCAGTTTTAATCGAACCACTTGCACTTGCATGAACTCTGGATATTGATTTAAATTCAGTATTACTTGTACCAGTTGCAGATGTTCCACCATATAATTTAATTGTGGTATTGTGCGATTGAGTGCTTGTAGCAAAGTTTCCAGTAGCTACAACTAAAACTCCCGTCCCTATTTTATTAGCAGGAACTTGTATCTCTCCTATTTCTGTTTCTGTAGTGCTACTTGCAATAGAACCAGGAGTTTGGTCAGAATTTATATGCTGAAAAAGAGCAGCATTAATAGTATCATTCTGGTCAGCTGCGAATAGTATATCACCATCAACCCAATCTGTTCCGCCTAAGTTTGTGTTTTTAATTGCCATCTATTTCACCTCAATAGTTTGTTACATTAATCGTATAATTAAAACTCCATTCTGCATTTGATTCAGTTAAGCTCCAATTAACATAAGTTTGTGATATATTTATCAGGTTTAAAGTACAGTTAATCCTTCTGGTAGTGTTTGCTTCAAGATTTAATAATGGAGTAAAGCTGGAATTACTAACTGGAATCCTATTGCTATAAAGGTATAAGTCATTAATCTCACTTGAATTTAGATTCCTATTATAGATTGATATCTCATCTATTGCTCCATTAAAGAATTTATTGTTTAATTGATTTTTCCCTAAGAATAGATTATCTAAATCAATAGTTGCGTTTAATCTTCCTATACTGGTCTGAACTCCATTTAAGTAAGTTGTCAAGTTAGTTCCATCATAAGAAAATGCAATGAATGTTAAATCAGAGGAGATACTTCCTATATCAAAGGTAACATCACCACCAGTAATATTCTTTATAATCACTAAAAAGTTAGTGGAATTAAATCCTAAATTAATATTATCAGAACTTAAGACTGAAGTCTCATCAGGAACAGGAGGGGATGTTTGTGTAGTTGTAAAGTTAAATGTGTTGTTGACTGCTAAATTGCCCACTCTGTCATATGCAGTTAGATTTATGAAGTAGGTAGTTAGATTCAATAGGTTAGAGATAGTAGGATTATAAGAAGTTGCGAATGTAGTTGCACTTGTACTTCCAACCAATGCAGTAGAGTTATACCAAAGAAGAGTGTAGTTTGTATCCTCATTTGTAGTCCATTGTATCACTGAACTATCATTATCAGTTGATGTGTTTGTCAAACTTGATATTATTGGAGATGTAGTATCTAATGTAAAGAAATTAGTATCGCTTCCATTCTGCAATCCATCACTAACAAACACAGTAAGATTATAGAAACCATCATCTGCATTTAAGCTTGAATTAGTATCAACAGTAGTTGTATTTGTAGTTCCATTTATCATCCAATAATATGTCAAGCTTGTAGCTACACTTTCAACTGCTGAGGCATTTAAGTCAATAGAATTACTGGATATATTAAGAAAGTTAGTTGGATAAGTTATTGTAACAACAGGAGCGGTAGTATCCATAACAAAAATAACACCAGATGAATTAGCAGAGGTATTAAAGCCATCTGTAGCAGTCATGGTTAGGTTATATGTTCCATCGGAACCATTCCAAGTAGTTATGTTGGTTGATGTGGTTATGTTAAATGAGCCATTGATATAAATATTATAAGTTAAGCTATCTTCATCTGTGCTTGTAAACTTGATAGTTCTTGTATTGTTTATCTCATTATTGTAAGGAACTAAAATAGTCGGAACAGTTGGAATCTCATTAGAAACTTGAAAGCAAGCCCCACTATCAGTCAATGATGTTTGATTTATATTATTACTGCTGTCATTAAACCAGAACTGACCGCAAACAGTACCATATTGAGTCTCTGTTATTGTTATTGTTTTATTTACAAAAGCACTATTTCCTGATAAAGTTCCATTGCTTACATTGATTAAAGTCCCTGAATCATTATTGGCAAAGACATAAAAGCTTAAACCCTTACCATCAGATAAATCAATAGACCAATTTACTACTCCATTAACTAAAGTGCTGGAAGTGGCATTATTTTGAAGATTAGAATAACCAGGAGTAATTAAATCTAGATTAGGAGTAGTTGTAAAGTTAAAGGTGTTATTACTTCCAGTATTTCCTAAACTATCCTTAACTGTTAGATTAATCCAGTAAGTAGTTGAGTTAGATAAGTTACCCCAATAAGGATTATGACTTGATTGTAATGTGGTATTTATTAGAATATCAAATATAGCAGTTTTTATATTATTCGTATATAAGATAATCGTATAATTGCATTGTTTACTGCAATCCCATTCGATAAAACTGCTTTCATTAGTTGTACTTGTATTCCTATAATTTGTAATAGCTGGTGGTGAACTATCAAGTGTAAAAACAATAGAGGTAGAATTACCTAATGAAGGTCTTGAACCATCATTTGAATCTACTGTAAGATTATAAGTACCATCAGTAGCATTCCAATCAGTTAAATTAGATGTTGAAGTATGGTTTAAACTTCCGTTGATATATAGATTAAAGGTAACAACATCTCCATCCCTATCGCTAGCTGAATAATTAATGTATGGAATATCAGAATAAGTTATACCATCCACAGGAAAAGAAACTACTGGAATATCTGGAGGAGCATTAAGAACCGTATTAGAAATAAGGATAGTTCTTGTATTTCCTGCTGAATCATTAATATACCATATAACAGAAAAAACTTCCCCCTTAGAAACACTATTTATAACAACCTCACTAACATTCAATACATTATTTCCTAGCATACTAACTGAACTTCTATTAACCCACACCCCTGATGTTGTTCCATTATCAGAAAATATATAAGCATTTAATCCAGAGCCATTATCAGTAAAAGTGCAAGTAAAATTAATGTGGCTATTGATAAAAATATTTGCAGAATTATTCCTATCACAAGAAAATGATGGGTCGATAGTATCTAGCCTAAAATGGATAACACTCGAATTAGCTGAAACATCAGAACTGTCATTAGCTGTGACTGTAAGATTATAATAACCATCATCAGCTACCCAATTAGATATATTTAAAGGGCTTGAAGAGTTTAAAGTGTTATTAATATAGACAGAATAACTTATAGCATCTCCATCTGCATCTGAAGAGGTATAATTTATATCTACATTGGTATAATTCCTACCATCTATCGGTGATGTTAAAACTGGAGTTATTGGTGGAGTATTTTCAATTGTTACACAACCATTTGCAGTTTCGTCTGAATTACCTGCACTGTCATTAGTCCAGTATCTTCCACACCAGTTATTGCCACCAGTTAGTGTATTAGTTACAACAGTTGAAGCTGACCTAATAGATAAAGCACCACCAGCATCAATTACAGAACCATTAACAAAAGAGCCAGAAGCATTATGAGCAAACCTGTATGTGTCTAAACCAGAAGCATCATCACTTAAATTGATACTCCAATTAACATCTACATTAATTCTAGGACTATCATTTACCTGAAATAATGTTAATACTGGGTCAACTGTATCAAGTCTAAATAATATAGGGGAACTGTTGGCACTAGATAAACCACCATCCCAAGCACTTACAGTTAAGCTCCATATTCCATCTGAGGCATTCCAATCAGAGACATTAAACTTAGCATTGGTTATGTTAAGTGTTCCATTTATATAAATTGTAAAGTTAATATCATCTCCATTTGGGTCAGTAGATGTAAATTCTATGCCTGTATTAGTATAGTTCTTTCCATCAACAGGCTGTGTAACTACTGGGGTTGTGGGTGGTTGAGGTTCTGAATAAGTTGTATTTAAGAATGGTTCATTACCTCCAGAAGAATATGTATGCCATTGAACAAAACTTTGGTGATTACCAATACAAATATCTGGAATAATTATAAAGGATGTATTCCCTGTCTTATTGACATCTGATGTGGCAATAGCTATTTGATACCACGTTTCATCTATCCAGTTATTTGTGTCTATTAGTACTCCGTTATTTGTACCTAATGTTGGAGTGTAATCACTCGTATCTAATTCACCATAGTCTGCTATACTATATACATTCTCATTATGTTGTCCGTTTGTAAAACTTCCACCCAAAGTTTTCATATTTAATATAGATGAATCTATAGTACTAATAGGATTTATTGAACTTGTATCAAAACTTAATAGCCCCTCGTAATTGAAATTTGAACCTGTTTCGCCAACTATAATGGAGGATGTGAATATAGATGAACCTGCATCACAAGCTACATCTGGAGATGAATCTCTGACTGAACCAGCATTTGAAAGAGCATCTAATATTAATTCTGTACTATTCTCTCCCAATTTAACAACTTTATCAAAACCAAAAGGCAAAGTCAAATCAATCTTTTCATCAACACTTTCTAAATTAACAGTATCTAAATAATAAGTTGTTTTATTTTCAATATAATTTTGTGTTTTCTCATCAAAAACCATTTCTTTTGAATAGACTTCTATTGGAATATCTTTATTTAATTCAGAGTTAGATACTTTTGGATTTAAAGTAATTGATGTTGCATTAAAATCTAAAATATCTTTCATTTCAATAGGGTACTTTCCTTCTTTGTCTAATTTGATAATTAAAGGATAAGAACTAGCAAACTGAGAGTACATAATAGACTTTGCTTCATCTTTTGTAGTGCAATTTTCATTCACATATTTAGGAACAATCTCTGTAATTATATACCTTTCTGATTTAACATCTCTTGAAATAGAAGTACAGTTATCTTTTCTTATTTCCTTTTCTTTTATTAATTCTTCTTCTGGTTCAAGGCTTTCTCCTCCACCACCTCTATATGGGTCTTTAGGCTTTATAATCCAGGTCTTATTCTCTGGTTCATAAACCCATTCATCTGTCTCATTATATTCATAAGTTTTATTAACAGTGGCATTTGGTGGTGGTGCTAACCAATAAGGGTCAACTAAACCATCAAAAGCACTCCATTTTATTATATCAGTAGGATTTCTTTTGTATGCTACTATTCTTATTTGATAAGTTCTGCCTTCCCTAAAAGCAACGCTAAACTTACGAGTATCCTTAGAATTAGATAAACCGCACCAAGTACCAGTACAACTTCTATCTAAAGGGACATTTCTCCAATTAGTACCCCAAGACCTTTGAAGTCTCCAACTACTTACAGCTGGGTCAAAGGCAAATGTAGCATTCCTTCCCCAAGGGTCATAATCAGTTGGATAGATAAATATATCTTCATTTGGAGTAAAATTAATATAAGCATAACAAGGGTCTAATTCAGTACCTGCGCAAATCATATCTCCAGAATAACCAAGTATGTCAATAGCGCCTATAAGATAAAGATAAAGGAATATACCCCCTATTAAAGTGCCAACACTACCTATTCCAATAAGAAATTTTATTACTGTTTGCTTATAAACTCTTTTTGTCATTATATCTGTTTCACCCACAAGACTATTGTTCCATTAGAATATTCACCTTGGTCACCTAAGTCTATGAAATCATCTATTCCATCATATTCAAAAGCACCAGTACCATTTAAACCGCCAGTACTATCCCAACTAGCTCCATCTACAATTCCATCATAAGAATTATCACTATTATCTATAGAATTATTCTCATCAAATTTATAATAAGAAATCAACCCATCATATATTGCAGAACCTTCACAAAATACATTCCATTTATCACTTGATGTATTTAACTTAATCTTCACTGTGACATTTGTATTCCCACTATTATTAAGGTCAAATATGAAACTACCTATTGGCTTGATATCATACTCTGTAAAGTTCCAGGAATAATTCCCTGAGTGTATTGTATAGTTATCAGACCAATCAATCTGGTCAAATGCTAAAGACCAATTTATAGCAAAGCAATCTCCTAATGAATTATTATAACAAGAATTTGTATCACCAGTAAGATTACCCTGTGATGTGCTTATTAACCAGCCTGATGTGTAAGATATTAAGCTAAATATTATTATCAATATTAGAATACATATCAAATAAAATTTAGTATACCTTATTCCCATTATATTATAACCTCATATTGAACCCTAAACCTTTCTACATAAGTATCTTTACCACCATTTCCAAAGAATACTACCTTCCCCTTTAGATTCTGTCCAGTATTAGTGAATGTATGTTGAATACCTATAGTTACCTCTTCATAATTATTACCACCATCTGCACTGAGAAAATAAGCAATTTTGTCATTAGGATTCCATCTTGTCTCTGTAGCATTTACAGTGGCTTTGGTTATTGTTTCACCATTAAGGAACATAGTATTAAATTCCTGAGATGATTGATGAGGTATTGAATGATCATCTGAGGTAGAACTTGCTAATCTATGATTAGTTGTATCCCAATCAGCAGTTCCAGAACCCTTAAAATTAGTAACCCTAAAGTTTTCCCTGAATAAGTTATTTTGATTAACAACTTTAGATAATATTAAACCACTCCTTCCAGCTTCCCCTAATACAATCTGTTCTCCATCAACTCCATTGGCAGTTCCTAACACACCATTAACAGTATGTCCTAATACAAAGGAATGACCAATAGTGTTTGTATAGACTAATGTAGAATCCTCTTCTACCCTTATATCCTCATCATTTTTCTTAAGGATAGGAACTGTATTATCAGCAGGGTTTAAATTGTCTGATGTATTTTGGCTAAATCCCATAGTTATTCTCCAAATACTGTAAATAAGGTTATCTTAGTAACCTCAATAGTATTGTCTTTTGTAAGTGCTGCGGTAACTACTCTATTAAGTTGTGTCGCTTCAGAGTTCATCCTTAACTGCCATTCTGTTAAATCATTGCCATTTCCTAATGTTGAAGCTATTAGATGTGTTACTGTAAAGCTGCTGTTTGTTGTAGTGGAAGTAGCATCCACTTCAGTATCCGCTACTACTGCTTCTAAATCAGTATCTGTTGGCAAAGGTAATGTAGTTCCTGTACCTGCTAATCCATCATCTATATCTGCTGAAATCAATGTAACCATCCTAGTTATAGCAACATTACTTATAGTCATATTCATCCACCTCTAATTTGTTTTAATAATAAGATAAACTGTTCTGTTGGAACATCCAATAACTTTATCTTTGAATTATCCTGTAAAAACTTTAATGTATCTTTAACACCATCTTCATATGTTAATGTCATACTGTCTCACCAAATTTAGGTTCATCCTCTTCCACATCTAAAATAGATGACCAATGTGAAGGGGTTATCTGATGTGTTATATCTTTGATACGTAGTAATTGTAGGTTAATACCATGTGATAATGCAGTAAATTTAGTGAGCTGTCCCGCCTCATAATTACCTCCTTTTTTAAGCGAGATATTTCCTTTCCATCTAGGATTCCCCCTATTTCTTGTTAAAGCTATAGCTCTGCCATTAGCTTGGCTTTTAGCATATTCCCTAAACTCAGTTTTATAAGCTGCATCATTAGCATATGCTACACCCCAAGATGTTGTACCTGCGGAAACATCTATAGTTACAATACCATCTGCTGCCACTGAGATGTTTCCCTCAGTAACTTCAGCCTGCCTTAAACTACCATTTCCTTCACTAGCTACATCAAGCATAGGTATATATTTCATCTTTAACCTTCTCTCTTTAGAAGCATCATCATAGTAATACCATAATATCCCTACATTATCTAAATCTCTACCAGCATTGTAGATGACCATATTGATAATATCAAATGTTTTCTTAGTTAATTTAAAGCTTGATACTGTACCATCATCTGACTCTTCCCCCTGAACAATGGTATAATTAACAATGTCTGAAGGGTAGAATTGATGATATCTGTTATTTTGGTCAATATAGAATTTATTATTTCTATCTTGTTTAACAGTTCTGTTTGTAACTTCAGTAGGAGTATTAGTATTAGTGATACTATTAATCTCTCTAAGCCATTCATACACTGGTTTCCATACTTTAGCCATAGTAATAACTGGATAACTACTCTCATCAATCCTTAAAGATTCAATGTATGCAGGGGGGGAACCTGTGGCTGCTGCTGCCAAAACCTTTTGTTGAGCATAAGTTCCACCCATTGGTCTGGCATCAACACTATATAATGCTGGTTTTGTGAAATTACCAGAAGAATCAAAGCCCTTAACATTACCTATGCCATCTGTAGCATTTTGGATAACTCTTTGAGCCATTGTAGGACAGGTTAATGCTGTACTGCTTGTATATGATGATGCCCATAGCTTATTAAGAACTTCATAAGTCTTATCCACACATTTAAGAATCAATGGAGTCTTGCTATCTTCTAATACACCTTGCCATTCCTTAACTTCTGAGATAGTTATTAAGTTTGCTGAAGTATCGTCATATGTTATAGTGTCACTAGCAGAATCAACCCATCTTAACCATATCTTTATAACATCGCCCTGAGCTAATTCTGTTTCATTATCAAGGCTTAACACTTTATTATCATTAACGTAACGATGAATTGTTGTTCCATCACTTAATCTTTTGTTAATGGAATTCTTTAAATGAATATCTATTGTATTTGCTGTAGCATCCAATCCTCTTTTGATAGTGAGTTTAATCCAATCATTAAGTATAAATTCAGTTCCCTCTCCTTGACTACCAAAGTAACTTATCTGGGATATTAAGATACTCATTTAAGTCGTCTCCGTAAGGATTATTGTATAGTTGATAAACTTTGAATCTGGAGTTTGTTTTGGAATTATGTTTTTAACCCTTACAAATATCACTGGTGTTGTTCCTGCTGTAAAACCTCCATTACTTGAATATGCATTTGTTGTAACTCCCCAGATATCAGTCATATCCCTAAAACCATCTGTGGTTGAGGAATAATAGAATATCTTAATTCCCTTGGATTTAACTGCATCTCTTAATTGTCCTAACAAATCCATATCACCAGATACTCTTCTGTCAGCTTTACCTGTTATAGTATAAACATCTGCTGAGGTACTTACCTTATTGATTACAGGCCCTTCATAAAATCCAGAACTACTGTTTGTCTTTGATGGGATATTAGTATCATCCTGATTAGAGCTTATATTAACACTAACTGTAACTCCCTTAAGCAGCATCTGATTACCAGAATTAGCCATATCAAACTGAGAGCCTGATGGTGTGGTATCTATAGGGCTAGGTTTAACTGCATAACCAGTATCTAAAAGTGCGATGTTTGCCATCTTAATTAACCTCCTCTGTAACTCCTAATTTTGTTCTAAGTTCTTCCGTTCTTTGATCCATAGCAGCTGTTATTTTATCTATTAAAAAGGCATCTGATACATCACCATTGATAACAATATTAACACCTTGTTCTGCTTTAATCTCTTCTCTCTCTTTCTCTAAGAATTTCTGTTTAGCTACCTCTAAAGTTAGGTCATTCATAGCTTCTTTTACTTTTCCAGATAATATAAATGTTGGAAGTTGCTCTAATGGCTTCACTCTTTCTATTCCGAACTTTCTTCCAAACTTAGTATTAGCTAATCTATTCCATCCAGCTATAAGAAGATTTATGGCAACAATAGCTAGATTAATCGGTATTAGTATGAACTCCAATATTCCATCTCCTATCAAAGCTACAACAAATAAGATACCTAAACCTGCTGCCTTAAAAGCATTCTTCCAGCTTCCAGTAACTTCTTTTAGTTTCACAAATTGGAAGATTAAAAAACCAATCGCTACAATTATAGCTAGATAAGGCCAAAATGCAAGCCAACTAGCTACCTTCAAAGAAGTAAGCCATTTAATAATCGCAATACCTTTAATCGCTATCATTGCAGTTTTAAGCAATTCGTAACCAGCTATTAATCCTATAATAGCCAATGTTGTTTGGCCAATCACCATTAAAAGACCACCACCAACTACAGCAATACCAGTAAATAATCCTATCAATAATGCTACTTTTGGATGTGTGGCTATGAAAGCAGAGATACGATTAGTGAGTCGGATTATCCCATCTATGAATCCAATAACTAAATCGCTTTGTCCTAAAGCATCCATTATAGAAAACTTAAGGAACTCAAATGATGCCTGAACCCCCATCAACTGTCGATTAAACTTACTCTGTTCATCTGTTGCAGTCATATATGTTTTAACCAATGATTTAAGGATACTATCCCCTAATCTTTTTATAGCCATTCCAGTAAATAACATTGACAATCCAAACCCTAACATATTCCTTCTTATATCCCTCATACCACTGCTTGTTTTTTTAATGGTTTGGTCAATTTGCCTTCTCATAATCTCCTGTCCAGATACAAACTTCTTGGTTATTGGGTCTATTATCCTTCCGAATTTATCTAATCCGAGACGTAGTCCTTTAAGATTCATTGCTAAATTAGCCCTTTTTTGTAACATAGATAATTGTTTTGTAGTTCTATCTATAGCACTATTAGCCTGAGCATTAATTACTTTAATATTCAATAGTAGTGTATCTGAAAATATTGTCATTTAATGCACCCAATCATTTTTCCTAACAATGTAAAATCTTCCGTTTTCATTTCCTGAAAATATTTTACTTGATTCATAAACTTCATATGAGGATAATCTTCAGTTATAATTACTCCGCCCTCTTTTTCAACAAAAGCTACCATCTTGGCATATTCCTTTTGCCAATCATCTGGGTCTTTTGCCTGAGTGAAAAAGCGTTTAAGTCTCTCTTCCTTGCTTAAACGCCCATTAGCTTTTTTAGAGTATCACCATCCATCTTCTCTAGTTTATCCTGTTGTTCCTTAGTCTGCCATCCAAATTCAATCAGCATATCCTTCTGTATCTGAACTTGACTCTTCTCAATCCATGACTTTATCTTAAAATGTTCTACTTCAGGTATAGGAACTTTAGTACCTCTAATCACCATCTGGAAATATATCTCATTAAATTCAGTATACATCCATCCAAGACCATTCTTTAATGCTTTATCCATTATCTGAGATATCTTTAAGTTATCTCCTTCCTTGGGTATTATCTTATGCTCTATATCTCCTATCTTGTGGTTCCATATACCTATTGCTTTTTCATAATCATTTGTCATTCTTATCAACCTCATCTTTTTGTTTAATATTTGGGTTTAACAACCCATCTGGGTTTAGTTCTTTTTCTTCTGGTAATTCAGGGCTAGGGGGGCTAGAGATAGATAACATAGTATCATATGCTCCAGCCTTTATATGATCCGCCAAAATCATATCCCACCTCTTTCCAGAATAACTACTTATGCATTCTTTAATCCAATCTTCAAACTGTTTCTTAGGGATATTATTAACTGGCATGGAGACAAAACAATTACCATGTTTATCCCAATTAAGCATAACCCCATTCTTCGGTTCAAATATCTTCTTCTTTTCATCCTTCTTATCAATCTTTTCTTCCATTCATATCACCTTTAGTCTTCAAATTCTATTGCTCCATTCCTAGGCAAACATTCAGCTTCAAAATCCATCTCAAATTGTCCATCTGCTCCAGTAGGTTTAATAATCCCTGGTTTAGTTATGAATACATTGGTTAACATCACTACAACAGATTCAGAACCATTTTCATAGTATGCTCTAATGCCGCCTATGAAGTTCTGTGTCTGTGCTGCTCCTGATGTAAACGTTCCTACACCATATCTAGTCGTATTAGGAGTACCAGTTATTGCCTGAGATTTTCCTAACCCTAATATATGGGAAAACTGTTCATCACCAGTAAATACAGCAGTTCCTGTAATCTTCCAATTAGTTGGGCTATTTTGGTGCATCATTGTATTCTGCCAATATCCAGGAGTTACACCAGTAGCTACTCCAGGAGTTCTCGCATTAGACCCTATTGTCTGTTGGTAATTGCCTGCACATTTAACCTGTTCAACAGTCATCTCTGGTATTGTAATCTCTACATTCTTTAATTCTGCTATATTAGCAGTCATTGTCTCATCTTCTAATACTGTGGATGTATCATACGCCACAGCTCCTGTTACATAAGCAGCAGTTAAATGCCTTGTTTGAAATTTTGTTACAGCCATTTTTCATTCACCTCAGTCGAAGTCCTTTAATTCAAGAACTGCGTTTTTACATAATGCCTTAATCTCTACATCAACTTCATAATGTCCTTCTTCACCAGTGGGCTTTATCTCCCCCAGGCTAATAAAAGGTTTATTCATTGCCAATGTCGCTTCTTCAACTCCATTCTTCATCACAATGAATATACATCCAGCAGTAACCCTTGTCTGGCCAGATGTACTATCACCGAATGTATGCCTATGATATGTTGTTGATATTGTCTGTCCGAGTCCTGTAACTGCTTCTATTAAATCAGGTATTATAAATGTAGCAACTGCACCATCACTATGCGCAGTAAATATCATTGTTCCTGTCAATGTAGCTTCACTCCAGGACTTCTCATCAAAGATTTGGTTCTGGAATGCTCCTGTTGAAATTACTCCAGCTCCTGTTGTTGTTGATTCTTCTCCCATTAAATTTACTACTTCTACTTCACCCTTTGGTGGAGTGAAAACCAAGTTCTTCATTTGGATAAGTTGGGTTTCAGTAGTTATTACAGCATTAGCGCTTATAGCTGCTGAACCAGAAAATGTTACCTGAGATTGTGAATAATACACATTCCCTTGTCCAAAATGAAAACTTGGTATAAAATTACCAGCTGTTGTTGCCATTATATCTCACCTCCTAATTGTTTTTTTATTACATCAATCATCTCTTGCTTTTTCATATCCATGCTAACTTCATCAGTCAAACCAATCTGCACTGCATAATCATTTAACTCATCTTTACTCATTGAATCAATATCAATCTTTTCTTCTTTTATTTCAATACCATCTATCTTATCTCTCAATTCTTTGGTCATTCCAGTATACGGACTTTTCAAACTTTTCTTATATTCTTCTAGTTTTTTATCTGTCATAATACCCTCACCTTCAATACTTTTTGTATATTCTTCCTGGTTATCCTTCCAAAAAGATTAACTGTTCTTAAAGTGGCAAAATGCCAATATCTTGGAGAACCAGTAATACTATGTGTTCCATCCCCATAAGTAGTAGATTGATATCTATTCCACCAAGGGCGAATAGTTCGTAATGGAGCTGTTTGATTAACCCAAAAATGATATGGGAAACCTTTAGGTACTGTTGAAGTTACTTGGAATTCAGCTCCTTTAATTGGTTTAGCTATAATACCTCTTCTTAAATCTCCACTCTTTGCAGGGGCTAAACCTCTTGCAGTAGCTACCATAAACTGCGCAGCTGCATTAGTGCTAGTCTTAGCAGCTTTGCGTATATTCTTAGCTAGATTACGCATCTTCCTTTGATATTGGTCTATTGTATATGTTGCCATCTTTTCAACCTAATTTAAACTTAACTACACTTGTAGCAGTATTTATCACTTGATTATCTATATCTATCTCTGATACTGGATTATCTATCCAAAAATCCTCTGTTGGAATTAGTTTATCAGTATTAATGAATTCAGATATATTACCTATAAAGGTATTCATTAAATCATCTCTAGCCACTGCTATGGCCTTCTTTCCATGTTCTTCTATAGCATAGAAGTTTAACATTACTTCAATCTCTATATCTCCTGTAGCGGCATCCATTGTAATTGTTATGAAATCACTTTTAGCATCTCCTAATTCTACTATGGGAAATATGGGGTCTTCATTAGGAAATGATGATACTAAATTATATTCAAATGGGTTACTATCAAAGGAATAAGTAGGAAGATTATCATTTATTAAATCCCTTAATGCAGTGAATGTATTCTGTCTTATTGTTGCTTGTGCTACTACCATTTTAATCATACCTCTTACTAAGCGTGACTATCCATGCTACTAGAGTATTTTCTATAGCAAATCTATTAACTTTAGTGATATCATAAGTATCTCCATTATATATTGCTCTATATTTAGTTGTTCCTTGAAGGTCGAATATTGCTGTATATTTAAGGGCTAATTGGAACTTACCAGTCTCAAGATTACCAAATGATTGTTTCGTCAAGGACTTTAATTCATCAAATGGAATTGCTATTTCATCCACCGGTGTATTATCTACAGGAACTTGGCCTGAATACCCTGAATCAGTTGTTGATTGAGTATAAGGAGTTATCACTATTGTAGAACCAATATCATTGATTGCGCTAGTTACTGCGCTTCTCATTGCTGTTCCGATTCCCAAATTATACCCCCCCTAATTCTTCTTCAGTTATTTCCTTAATTTTCTCATCTAACATCTTTAATCCTCATAAACGGGTTTATTCCTATAATCTTCCCATTCGTCATATATTGTCATATTATCTCAATCCCCAAATCTCCTAATTCTTTCCATAATTCAGTTATTTCAGGGGTAATGCTAACTAAATACTGCGAAGAGCTTAAAGCACCAGCCTTTATCTCTATAGTGCCTATACGCACGTCTCTGGTACTGTCAAACATACTTCCTGTACTTTTAGTGGTAATTATGGCCTTACTGGCTAATAGAATGGTTAAACGCTCTACAGCCTTTAGCATGGATACTACCTTTCTATCTGTAGATGTCCTATCATAACCAGCAACATAAGTGATCTTCCAGCTTCTCTTACCTATTCTGGGGTAAGTATTAAGCCAATCTATTATTCCAGCATCTGCATCTTCAACTATGAAATCACCACCAGAACCTGTTTGTTCTGTTAATGCAGTAAAACTATCAGTTTCAGTTGGGCCTGCATCATTACGAGATAAAGAGGTTATAGAAACTATTGGCTTGAAATCAGTCTTAACCCTGTTATTGTTCAATCCCCACCAACTATCCCTTCTAAGGGTAGAAGTACTAGCTACAGAATCCAAATAATCCGGTGATACATCTAAAGAATACCTATCTCCTGTATGCACTTCATCTGTTCTTGTAACTGTAGTAAAAAAGGTTCCTGTCTTTATATCTATTAATCCCTCTGCTCTTTGAACAGCTTTTATTATCCTATCAGCAGATATATCAGAAGCAGTCTTAGCATCTAATTCATCATATACATCCTGAACACTGCAATAGTTAATCAAATTACTATCTGTAACTGCGCTTAATGTTATATTTTGTTCATAACCATATAAAGGCACTGCAATAGTAATAGTCTCTTCCCCTTCAAAGTTTGAATAGATTGTATAGATTGTTATCTGCTGGCCATCAGTCCAACCACTAGGAAAACTACCAGCATCAGATAAATCAAACATATATAATCCATTACTATCTGTTGTAGTTGTTCCAACTTCATTTGTAGTCTCATTCCTACATTTGACAGTTATAGTATCAACTGCTGAACCACTTTCTGTTATTTCTCCATAAATTATTAAAGGAACTGAACTAACCATTTATATCACCTCTGATATTTTGTTTTATACAAGGATTTGGTCGTTTAGGACATTTCCATTCATTCCCTGAGTTATAAGGTTCTACAGTAGGGATATCAGACTCAATAAATGGAATCTCATTCCATCCTTCAGTACATCTTTTGCCCCCTTGTTTCGCAGGTAGAGTATAACAAGTCTTTAAAGTAAAAGAAAAATCATAGCAATAAGCTTTTATTTCTCTACTTTCACAATAATGTGTTGGTTCTTTTCCTTCTATACCTACATAAGTAAATAAAGCTACTATTGCTACAATTTCAATAGCATTAAATATTTTTTCTGGGGTTTCCATTTGTTTTTATTTTTTGTTTTTTATGTCTTGATAAATATATCGTATCTGGTATATTATATCCATGTGTCTCACTTACAGTAAATGTCGTTGAACCAGAGTATTTTCCATTAGTAGCAGTTACTTCAATCAAATCTCCTCTACTAAAACAGCTTCCCCATAGATTTCCTAAATCTACTGCATACCATCCTCCATCCCATTCTACTGTTCCTTCTACTGTTGCTCCAGTTTTCACATGAGTTACTGTTACTTCTGCTCCCATCGCTGGTGTTCCATCTTCATATAGTACCTTACCCTGTACTGCATGTGGTGTGCATAAAGCACTTATACTTGTTGCCATTAAAAGCAACATCAAAATTCCTATTATTTTTTTCATGGTATCATGTTAATTTAATCATTGCAAAATGATTTCTGTCTGCTCCTGTTAATAAAGTCATATCCCCGCCTGAATCCTGCCATACTGCAATTTCAATATAATCATTTACTCCTAAATAAAATATATCATTAACAAAAGTGCTCCTCCGCTTAAATTTATCTTAGTTTGATTTTCCATTAAGAACATACTCCAGCTGAACAACTAAATGAATAATCATCCAATACACCGCAACAAGCTGGATTACCGCTTGGGTTTGTGAACATTGTAATGTTTTCTATTGATGAAGGAGAACCAATTATTAAAGTATCTGTTAGATTTGTTTTTCCTATAACAACTAACTTTTGGGATGGTGTTGTTGTGCCTATGCCGACGTTGCCGTCATTCCTTATTCTTATACCTTGATTAGCTGTTGCACCACTTGATAATTGAAGATGGTCACCAACACCTGCTCTGATTTCCATAAGTGCACCTGTTGGAGAATTAATA
>SDBT01003957.1_pt1 | contig 25368 bp, 21 predicted proteins | sample 2277101 | NCBI WGS metagenome assembly SDBT01 (sample SAMN10404973, study PRJNA504765) | marine sediment metagenome | isolation source: marine sediment core GS10_PC15, 103 cmbsf | place: Arctic Ocean: Southern Knipovich Ridge | collected 2010 | reverse complement strand
GAATCTTCGGCCGGATGATAAAGTGGAATTGGGCCTGTTATTTGCCTGAGGTAGTGTTGGTGAGTTGGCAGTGATTGGGCATGATGATGGGCTAAAAAGCGACATTTGGGGAAATATCTGGCAATCGAGTGATGATAGAAATCTGTAAGGGCGTAAGTGGACAGCAGTCATGCTGCATGGTGCAACATGGCAAATATCGCAACAATCCAGATGATAGTATAGCTATTCTGCGTCAAGCAGTTTGTATTTTTCCAGTTTTCTGTAGACTGTTGCTCGATTGATGCCCAATACCTTTGCCGTTTGTCGGATGTTGTTTCCTGTCGCCTCCAAAGCCCGTTCAATGGCGCGCTTCTCGACCTCGCCAAGTTCGAGAATTTCGGTTGGTACACTATCCTCGTCCTGAGAAGTGGACATATAAATCCGCTTGCGGACTGTAAGGATCTTTGGCGGCAAACTGCTTGACTGCAATATACCGGATGTCTCCAGCAGAACGGCGCGCTCAATCACGTTCTCCAATTCCCGGATATTGCCAGGCCAATCGTAGTTCGTCAGCAGTTCCAATGCTTCGGTAGATATGACCGTGATGGATTTGTCAGCTTTTATGGATGCGCGGTCGAGGAAATATTCTGCCAGCAAGGGAAGGTCCTCGCGGTTTTCCCTGAGCGGAGGAGCAACAATGGGAAAAGCAGCGATGCGATAGAAGAGATCCTCGCGAAATTCGCCAGCTTTCATGGCGGCCTCCAGATCTTTATTGGTGGATGCAATGACCCTGACGTCGATGGTAATGGTGGCAGTTCCACCAATACGCTGGATTTCCCGTTCCTGAAGCACTCGCAGCAACCTGGCCTGAAGATGGGTGGGCATTTCACCGATTTCATCCAGGAGGATAGTGCCACCGTTAGCTTGCTCAAATCGTCCAATTCTTCGCGCTGCCGCGCCAGTGAAAGCGCCGCGCTCATGGCCAAAGAGTTCACTCTCAATGAGTGTCTCGGGGATAGCGGCACAGTTAACTGCGATAAATGGGGCGGATTTGCGCTGGCTGTTGTAATGGATGGATTTTGCCACCAGTTCCTTACCAGTGCCACTTTCTCCACGAATGAGAACAGTAATGTCGCTCTGGATAGCCTGCTGCATCAGCGTGTACATCTCTCGCATTTTTCCACTTCTGCCGATGATATTATCAAATGAATATTCCCTTTCGCGTTCAGCGCGCAAACGGAGAAGTTCCTCTTTCATCTGATCAATCTCTATTTCTTTGGATACGTCCCGATAAACAGTGATGCGCCCGATGACGTCTCCTCTAGTGTCATGCACTGGTGCCATGTGCTGATACAATATCAGTCGTTCCGGCGCTTTCATTTCGATAGTCATATCGGGAGCGTTATCTGGATTTTCGACGAAAGCTGCTTCTGCTTCATCAAATAGCTCTGGCTCCTGGAAACACTGTTTGATCTGCTGCCGCAATTCATCCGCTGACATCTCCTCCATCGCTTCATCGCTCAATCCAAACATTTCTTTATACATCCGATTGACAAACACCGGACGGCCTGTTTTATCGAACATTGCGATGGCATCGTTGGTGGAATCAAGCACAGCCGCCAATTTCTGTCTGTTCTTCTCCAGCTCTTTTTCGATGTTCCATTTTTGCACAAGAGAGATGGTCATCTGTTGTATTACTTCGCGCCCTCCGCCAGGAGGCTTCTCAAGATAAAGTAATTTATTGAGCAATTCCATGCCATCAATGATCTCAGATAGGGATTTGCCAGAATAAGCAGTCATTATAACGATCTCAATATTTTTGTCAATATCCCTGATCCGGCGTGCTGTTTCAACGCCGTCCCAACCTGGCGGCATCCTTATGTCGACATAAGTAACTGCAATAGGATTATCCTCTTTTATCGCTTCCTCTATTTTTTCGTATGCTTCTCTTCCACTTCTTGCATGTAGAAGCTCAAATTTTGGCAGGAAGCTCTCTTCCACATCGAAGCCAAAATCTCTAGCCAGATCATCAGTAGGTGTTTCACCCAGCGGCAGATTTAGCATTTCCTCAAAGCTCTGATGGAAACTTTCTTCATCATCAACAATTAAAATACGATTGTTCCAGCCATCCTTGAGTTCCACAGTGCTTTCCTTTCATTAAAAGTCGGCATCAAGATTTTAGAAAAAGCTTGAGCAAAAAAGAGCAGGAAATAAAGCTGCCTATGATATTGGCAGCGTTATCCGCATTGTTGCGCCTTTTCCAATACCATCGCTTAAAGCCTGTATTTGCCCACCACATGAGTTAACAAAAATTGCGGTGGAATGAAGCCCAAGCCCACTTCCCTCTTTCTTAGTCGTATAAGAAGACCCAAAGATGGCCTCGAGTTTGTCCTTTTCGATTCCGATGCCGTTATCAACAACCTCAATAATGAGCGAATCAGCCTCGGCGTAGCTCTTTATTTTGATAGTAGGGGTGCCATTTAGACCTCCCCGAATTTTGAGATCTTCAATAGCCTCAACAGAATTCTTAATGAGATTCAATAGCATTTGATTGAACTGACTTTCCTGTATGCTGATTTCCTCTGGAGCGTCGGTGCAATTGACGTCGAGCTTAATGCGCGTTTCATCTATGATGCCCCTTAATACAGTAAAAGCATCATCTATGGCTTTTTCCAGATTTATGTCTTTGCGGTTGCGGTATACGCTTCTTCTGTTGAGCAATTTCGTCGTCCGAGTAATATCAACAATGTGCTCCGCGCATTCTCGTACACGCTCCACTGTTTCTCTCGTTTGTTCATCATGCTTCGCGAATTCATCAGCTAAGGCAACAATGAATTCAGCTACCTTTTGCCCCTGTGGATCATTTTCGACGTAATCACCAAAGTTATCCTTGTGCTCCTTCACCGCATTTGCCAGAGCAAGAAAATGACTTTTCGATCTGTTTTTTGCTGGATCCAGATACTGCTGAATTGTACCAATTCCTATGGTAACGCTGCTGATGGCATTTCCTATGTTATGTAGTATTGTATCGACGATTTCCAGCCTTCCCTTATCGTAGGCCAATGCCTCTCTAGCCTCCGCTTGTTTCTGGTCTGCGATGTCTCGAGAAATTGTCCGAACGCCTGATATTCTTCCGCTTGAATCTATTATAGGCTGAACGTTTGACCAATACCATCTGCTTTCACCCGATGGCAATACCACCACCCCTTCAGTAACATGCCCTTCGCCGGAACTGACAACATGGTGAATTCTCTCCATAAACCTATCAGCTACATTTTTCGGGAATATATCATACAGTCTTTTCCCTATGAAATCTTCAGGTTTTCCACCTAGATCCATGGCTGCCATATTATTCAATAAAAGAATTTCACCATCAACACCTATAGCAGAGATCGAAATGCCAGAGTCTTCCATAAGCGAGCGATATTCTGCCTCTGCCCGCCTACGCTCAGTTATGTCGGTCAGAAAATTTAGAGTTGCCGGTCTTTTGTCCCAGGTGATCAGGGCTGAGTTGATCTCCATCCATTTGACACCCCCGTCTTTATTGATTATTCTTAAAGGATAAGTATTAGGAAGCTCCTCTCCCCTAAGACGCTCTATATATCGCTCGATCACCATATCCCGATCATCTGGATGGATAAAATCTGTAAAGGGTTTAGAGGTCAATTCATCCCTGGAATAACCTGTAATCTCCATCGCCTTGATATTCATAAATCTAAGAAGCCCATCCTGAGCCACCAGAATGACCTCACTTGAGTTTTCTACCACAGCCCGATATCTTTCTTCCCTTTCCCGCAACGCCTCTGACACCTGCTTACGCTCAGTAATGTCTTCAATAATGCCGTCAAAATACACAACTTCTCCGTTCTCATCTTTCACTGCAACGGTTGACACTGAAGCCGTAAACAGAGTACCATCTTTTTTCTTTAGCTGCAACTCTTCATCTTTCACAAATCCATCGCTTAGCAATTTCTGACTGAGTTTCTCTCTATCTTCCGGATTCTGATACAAATCCGCAACATCCACTTCGAGAAATTCTTCTCTACTCTCATAGCCAAACATGCTGACATGCGCAGGATTCATCTCGATGAATCTGCCTCTGGGGCCGGGCGTGTTTCTATATACACCAACGTTGAGATGATCCGTCAGAGTTTTGTATTTTTCTTCGCTCTCCTTAAGTGATTTCTCTATCAGCCTGCGCCCAACCATATTGTGGATCAACACGCGGTAGGCATTTTCTCCCTCCCAATTCATCTCCGATACGCGCATCTCCGCTGTAGTGGTTCCTCCATCATCATGGTCGATACTGATCTCTGTTTTTCCACCTGCTACAACGGGAAAGCCGAATGCTTCACCCAGAAGATCCCCTGCCCGGCAACGAAAAATAGCTTCAGCAGCAGGATTGGCAAAACGTATAACCCTTTCCTGATCCACTATGACAACTGCATGAGTGGCATTATTGAAAAGCTCACGATGACTCGTTTCGAGAGATGCAATGGTATCCAGAGCTTCTTTCAGCTTCCTGTTTGCTCGCTCAAGTTCCTCGCCTTCGCTCATGATTTCTCCCTCTTTCAGCCCTGATAGTTATTGATTAAAGTTCCGTCTAAAAAATAATTTTTCCCTGAAGCTTTATTCATCTTCTTCCGCCAATATCTCTTTGATCCTTTCCTCTAATCTATCAATATCCCAATTGGCCTGATCATGCACAATCGATCTCACGACTGGATTTATGCTGGTAACGGAGTCCAGAATGTCATTCAACAACTGGTGCTGTTCCCTGGTTTTTGTTATCTCTTTAGGTTGCTCTATCAGGTCGCGCAGTATAACACCTTCTGAACGCGATGCGATGATAGGCCCATCTAAGTCCTCTACGTATACATTTGTACGGTTACCCGGCCCTCTGCCCTGTTCTATAGGCTCAATCCCAACTATACTATCGGATCTGAAGTATTTTCCGTATCCCAGAGCAACCATTATTCCTTTCTCGATTCTCATAATCCCCCTCCTATGATCAGACGTTCCACCTTTATAAGACCGGTTGATAATATCCCTGAAATCTCCATAGTGAAAACCCATTGGTATTATACAGTTCAGCTTCCAGGATGTCAATGATAGAGGCGGAAGCGTACTGTCAGTGTCATAGTCACCGCCTCTTTTGATGATATATTATGACAATTACATCAGTATGTCAACCATCTTTCTGTGAAACTGAGATTTCCCGGTATGCTTACCACCAACGGTATCGTGTCTTGGCTTTGGCACATCCTTTAATACTACTTCAGACACACTAGATTTTTATAGTAGAGCGAGGCTGCCAGCCCGTTGGTAAGCACGTCAGCGGCATGTTCTACGAATATATCTATAATATTCAATAGACATTATTGGAAATAACACGTAGATTGGATTGAGTAGCATAAGCTGCCAGCTTGTGAGAAAAGCGTTTACAGCACTATTTCGGAACAAGCTGGTAGCTTGTGGTACTATTGGAAACTAAGTTGTCAATAAACCAGGACTGGATTCCAGCCTGCGCTGGAATGACAAATGATTCAGTTACATAGCTTTATGCTTATTTCCAATAATGTCTAATGCCGTCCAGCGTTCACATATGGGCGTATGGTAGGTAAGTTCATGCTGCTAAAATATCTGTATGGGGCACGGTGTGGCCGTGCCCCATACGTGATGCTGGAATTCCCAACATCACTCAGGATAGCCAACGGACAACGCGAGTACCGCATATGCCGTGGTCAGGACGGGTGTGGATTCCATCCATCTATCTTCCTCATTGGCCCACGAGCCATCAGATCGCTGAAGCTCAAGGAGTTTGTGAACCAATTCCTCATACCAGTTATGCTGAACGCCGTTAGAGTCGGTTATCAGCGGCTCGCCATAGACTGAAAGAGCCTTGGACATGGTGTGATAGTAGTAGTAAAGCCCTTGTGCGCCGATTGGCGGATTCTGTTCCAGAGTGTAATTATCCTTTATCCATTGGACAGCGGCCTGCACTCGAGGATCATTCTTGTCAACGTTCGCATATATGAAGCTCAAGACGCCTGCGTAGGTCATAGTTCCATAGGATTTCGTTCCGCCAGCCATGCTGTAGCCCGGGTAGTAGACAAATCCACCGTCATCACTGGCCCATGATTGATCATTGGTCTCGCTGCGATTCTGGCAGCGTTCGATGAACTTTATGGCTTTCTCCCACACATCGGAATCGTCGGGAACGCCGCTTTCCTTCAAAGCCTTCAAGCTGAACTGGAGGTTAGACATATCCGGCCTGAGATCCCCGCCGTAGCCTATTCCGCCATACATTATGTCCTCTGGTGTGTAGCCTTCACCTTCATCCGCTTGAAGACCCAGGAGAAAATTCTGTGCCCGCTTGATAATGTCCTTGTATGCAGGATTTTTGGTCTGCGTCAGAGCCATGAGACTTACCGAAGTGTTGTAATTCGGCAGATCCTTATCGTAGATGGAGCCATCCGGCTTTGCCAGACTCACAATAAACTCTATGGCGTCCCCTACAAATGGCCCATCCGCTTCTGTGTAATGCCGGGGACTGCGCATGAAAGCTGACGCTACCAGTGCCGTCATGCCCGGATGATAAAGATAGGAGCCATTCTCTGCCTGCTGCCCTCTCAGCCATCTGAGTCCCTGATCGATGGCTGTCTTAACCTCCGCTTTCAAATCCTCATCGATCTCCCCCACTGCGTATACAGCAGAATACGCGTGGAAGCTAAATATAAAAACCAGCGATATAGCCAATAAAATTCGAGATTCGTGTATTTTTCGCATCGCGATCACCTCATTCTGAAAGTATATATTCATATCTATTCTATTCACACTATCTGATGAACATTGAAAATTTGATCGGGGAATAAAGGTTCGGGCTAAAGAAGGCACCTCAATCGCTGTCATTCTGAGCGAAGCGAAGAATCTCTCATACGAAGTAACGCCTGCGGGAGAGATTCTTCGCTTCGCTCAGAATGACAAAAATGTTACCCGATTAATTATTCCAACTTCATGAGATAGAGCAAATCTCATGCCAGTTGCGCGAGATAATATTTATCACGGAAATGCAGGGAATAGGAAGGGAATTCAGACGCAAGAGTGTAAAGACAGTGTGCATGATGTGGCTACTAAATGTACAACATACATGCAGAAATCAGCAGAAGAAGTTTAGAATATCAGTCAGGGTGTGCTTCAATTCTATCCGAGGGATGATCATATCTACCATGCCGTTCTGGAAGGCAGTTTGAGCCGCTTGAGCAGCGCCGTTCTGACTGCTCTGTTTGCTGGAGCGTGATCTCACCTGTGTATTTGATTCTGCGATCACAATATCAGCAACATAAGTGAAGCCGGGGAAATATCCCTGTGACTCTGCATGAGCGAGTACCGAGATGTATAGAAGCTTTTCCCTGAACAACCTACTTATAGCCGCGTTTGTACTTAGCATCTGTCCGGGGAGAAAAGCCCTGTTCTGTCCACGTGCCCCGTTGTTATTCGTGCAGATTAACAGCAAAGGCAAATGCTGGTCAATCGCTTGAGACACGGCATTAATAATACTTGAGCAGACGAATAATGCAGTGGCTCTGTCCCTGAAGCTGAGATCAACAGCCGCTACTACAAGGTTGTTACCAGCGAGTTTAGCTGCGCCAGTTATGATCGCTCGCTCACAACTTTCCTTATCAGGGCAGATAGACGATGGAATAGCGTCGGCATTCACATCATTTTTGATTAGACTTGCCTCATCAATCAGCAAGGATATGCGTTGGGCAGGCTCCAGCGGGAAGTGGTGATTACATTTAGGGCAGGTTCTGAGATTCCTATTCAGTTCACCATTATAGATAATTTCGCCACACTCGGCGCATTTGGCCCAGTGGATCTCATCATTGGAAGTCATAATAACCTACCTATGCGAATTTTTGTATTTCACCAATCGAACTTCAGTTCCATCGCTCTTGTCCAAATTGTATTCCACTTCATCCATGAAAGCCCTCATCAAGAATATTCCTCGGCCGGACGGCTTCATGAAATTCTCAGGACTTAGCGGATCTCCCACGTTTTCTGGATCAAACCCTGTTCCACAATCTGTTATAGATACTGTCAGCTTGTCCTCTGCCATGTGGAATCGGAACTCCGCCATCTTCTCAGGATCGTTCTTATTGCCATGCCTTATGGCATTGGTGCCGGCTTCTACAACCGCCAGATTCACCTGTTCCGTGGTTTCCTCGTCGAATTCCATTTCTTTGGAGACGTAGGATATTACCAGATCCACCAGATACACGAATCTGTCCGCGCTGGGAATACTGAGGACTATTTCCCCTGTATGATCTGTCATTTCTACTTCCATGAGTTCTGGTAAGCCCGTGAGTCCATAGAGCTAAACTCACTGACTCTCCGGCCTGATGGATTCCAGAGCCAACTGCATATCGTTGTATACTTCGAATAATGTATCAAGTTTGGTAATAGACAGCACGTCCAGGATATTCTTTTGGGCATTGAGAAGTACCAGTTTGCCGTTTTTCTCCCGAAGCTTGAGAAAAGCTGCTATTATGGTGCCCAGAGCAGAACTATCCATAAGCGGCACTTTGGCTAAATCTATTATAAGCCAATCTGCCCCTGAGTTGATACGTTCTTCGATTGCCTGCTTGAGTCTGAGAACGCTGTCTCCTATTATCTTACCATCCAGGTGCAGTATCGCTCCACTATCTTTGCTTTTGGTATCGATCCTCATAATGACCATCCCAATAGATTTGCGAGCTTAAATTGCTGAGTTTATGTCCAACATGAGAGCCTAAAACCTGATCTCAGGATTTCTCCGCCTTATCGGTTGAAATCGAAATAAGACCGGCCTCAAGTATGTTTGTCAAACGGTCGAGATCATCCACAGAGTAGTATTCGATCTCGATCTTACCTTTCTTTGCTCCCTGGCGAATCCTGACTTGCGTTGCCAGCATAGTTCTCAACCGATTTTCCAGCGCCCGAATCTCTGGTAAGCTCTCTGCCACCCGTTTCTGCGCCTCCGAACGGTGGAGGAGCTTTTGGACTAGCCTCTCCGTCTGCCGAACCGACAAGTCGGACTCAATCACCTTTTTACATACACTTATCTGCTGGTTTTCACGCCCCAGAGCCAGCAATGCACGTGCATGTCCCATAGAGACTTTGCCAGATAGAACAAATTCCTGAATCTCCTGTGGTAGTTGAAGAAGCCTGAGCATGTTTGCCACCGCAGGTCTGCTTTTACCCAATGCCTGAGCCAATTGCTTCTGCGTAAGCCCAAACTGGTTCATCAGAATGGAATATGCCCTCGCCAGTTCAATGGCGTTCAAATCCTCCCGCTGTATATTCTCTGTGACTGCCAGAGCCATTGCTTCCGCATCGTCGACCTCCCTTACAATAGCTGGTATTTCCGACATATCAGCCAGTCTGGAGGCCCTCAGTCGCCGCTCTCCGGCGATCACTTCATATTTGTCGCTTCCCAGCGAACGTACTATTATCGGCTGGATAATGCCCTTCGCTTTTATAGAAGCCGCCAGTTCCTTCAGGGAATCCTCATCCATCTGGACACGCGGCTGATATGGGCTGGGAGAAATATCACCAACAGAGATGGCTATAACCCGATCTGTTGTTTGCCTCCTGACCGCTTCAGGAATAAGAGCGCTCAGTCCTCTTCCCAATGGTTGTCTAGTCATTTTTCACCATCTCTCTCGTAAGTTTCACGTAAGCCTGGGCGCCACTTGAGCTTGCATCATACAGGATTATGGGTTTGCCAAAACTGGGAGCTTCGCTGAGGCGCACATTTCTCGGAATGATTGTCTCGTAGACCTGCCCCTTAAAGAAACGTTGTACCTCCGCGATCACCTGGCCGGAAAGTCTAACACGCCTATCCTGCATAGTCAGAAGAACACCTTCTATCTTCAACTCCGGATTGAGATTATCCTGCACCAGCGTTATTGTCTCCAGAAGCTGTCCAAGTCCCTCTAACGCGTAATACTCGCACTGGATCGGGATCAAAACGGAATCACATGCCGTCAGAGTATTTAGCGTAAGCAGGCCAAGTGAAGGTGGACAATCAATGATGATATAGTCATAATCATCGCGCACAGGTTGCAGCGCAGACCGAAGCCTGCCCTCTCGGGCGATAAGTGATACCATTTCTACCTCTGCACCCGTGAGGTCAAAGTTGGCTGGCGCTAGATTCAAAAGCTTCAATTCTGTCGAAATGACCACGTCCGGTATGGCCACTCCGTCTATGAGCGTATGATAAATGCTGCTGGATATTTGTCTGGGATCAACTCCCAATCCGCTGGTGGCATTGGCCTGTGGGTCAGTGTCTATGAGCAGTGTTTTTTTACCAATGTCTGCCAGGCACGCAGAGACATTGACCGCTGTGGTAGTCTTTCCAACACCGCCTTTCTGATTGGCAACAGCTATAACTCTGGACATGAATTAGTCTCTGAATAGGTCTATGGGTCTATGGGTCTGGCGTGTATTCTACAATGGCCTCTTTTTTGGTATACCAGTGCGCCGGGGATACCTGTCCGGCGTCTTTTTTATCTTGTCAATAAAGATGAGAACACGCCTATTTACATCTGTGGACACGTCATGATGTGACACTACGTCACTCTCAAGCCTATCGAATCTGCCGCCTAGCTTTTCTATGGCGGCTTCTGCTTCCGCAACCTCTGCCTCAGCTTCGTGACTCTTGTAAGCTACGAACTTACCGCCTACCAACACCAGCGGGAGGCAATACTCAGCAAGAACTGACAAGCGAGCTACGCAGCGGGCTACAACAAGGTCGTATTGCTCACGATATTTCTGGGATCGTGCAACCATCTCAGCGCGATCGTTTATTACATCAACATTCTCAAGCTCTAATTCAGCGACTATGTGCCGCAAGAACCTCGCTTTCTTTCCAATAGATTCTAACAGCGATAATCGAATATCCTGCCGATATATCTTAATGGGAAGACCGGGAAAGCCGGCCCCCGTTCCTACATCAGCAACACTGAGTCCGCGTTTGAAATTCTCATGACGAATCAGTAACAGGGAATCAATAAAATGCTTATCTATAATATCCAGATCATCCGTCAGCGAAGTCAGGTTGATGCGCGTATTCCAGTACCCAAGCTCCTGATAATAAGCGCCAAACTGAGCAAGCTGATGGTCATCAGCAGAAAACCCTTGCTCATCCATACGCTTCTTCAAGAGATTGGTAAACTTACTCATCCTGCACACATATTAAATCATTTGCTCCCAAGTTGTCAAGACGAAAACGCGATCTCTCTCTAAGAGCCTATCCGAAAACCTGGTTTCGATACGGCTTCGCCTACTCAACCGACGGTTTTCGGATAGGCTCTTAGGACGTCACTTCTGCTCATCAGGATCTCCCACGGTGATAAGTTTTTCAAGCCCTTGTAGAGTCGCCTCACCTATACCATTTATAGCCGTAAGCTCATAAATACTTTTGAACTTGCCATATTCCTGGCGGTAGTCAATGATCCGCTGCGCCATTATAGGGCCAATCCTGGGGAGAGCTTGTAGTTCGGCGCTGCTGGCAGTATTGATGTTGATTTTCGTCTCGTCTGGCTTATCCGGTTCGGCGTCCAACTGCGGCGATTGCTTCTGTTCCGGTTGGTCTTCGGGCGTGGATTTATCGCTTTCGTCTAAAGCCTCTGTACTTTGTTCCGTCTGCTGCTCTGGCGCTGATTGATCAGCAGGTCTGTATGTGTCCTCTGTCAGCCTCGGCGACTTCTGATCTGTCTCCACGTCGAAATCAGGCTCACCCATTGACAAACGCATGATCAATCCGGGCTGAAATCTCTTTATCAGCAAGACTCCAGTGCCGAGAAGTATCATAACTCCCAGAAGGATTATTATTCGCTGTTCTTGACGTGTAAAGTAAATCATGACTTGCATTTCCTTCTGAGCAAGTTTAGTAAATATAGAGTTCCCCCACTAACCGATAGTCGGGGTTTTCCAATCCCGATCGAATAGCAATTCCGAATTCGCCAACAGCATCATTCCTGTCCCGAATCCAATCGCGGGCGAAACCCGCTGCTCCCCCTTGAAAAGGGGGCTGGGGGGATTTTCGAGTGTATCCATAGGTTCTCCTTTCTGGTAGAAAGTCTTTTTGAGAACCTAAATATACTCCTTCCGACATTCTTTTTCAACAGCAAAATGCACAGCAACCACAAAAAGTGCGAAAGTATAGTAATAGACTAATAGACCTACAGCCCCACCCCATAGATCTTCCCCACCAATTCCATTGTCTTAAGTGCATCGGCAAAATTCGTATCAGGCATTTGGCCTTGCTTTATGCAGTCTATAAAGTGTCTGTTCTCGCCGTAGAATCCGTAAAACTTGTGATTCTCCGTACTTCCAGCCACTTCCTGTGTATTCAATACCTGTCCTTCTTCCTTACCATCCGAATAGATGACAGCGTTATCGTTAGCATCGACAAAAGCGGAGATCCCTTTAGCGTGCATTTCAAAGGTATGCACTCTCTTACCCACGACCCAGTTAGTGAGCAGGAAACCAGTCGCGCCGCCTTCAAACTTCAGAAGCGCGTTGAAACTGTTATCGTATTCAGCGTGGAGTTTTCTGATATGGCTTGCAGCAGCCGCCACCTCTCCACCCATCCAGCGCAGTGTATCCACAGCGTGGACAGCGTCGCATGTGAGGATGTCTATTGCGCCGGCGTAATACGGGCCTGCGCCTATGGAATTTTTATAGAACGTAGCCGCGCATTGCAGTATCGGCCCGCGTTCCTCGACAATATTCTTCACTTTCACCATGAGGGGTATAAACCGTCTGTTGAAACCCACCATTGTCAGGCAGTCGTTCTTTTCCGCTGTGAGCGCCATATTCCGCGTCTGCTCAGCCGTGACTCCTGGAGGCTTCTCGGTGAAGACGTTCAATTTATTATTCAGGCAGTGGATCACCAGATCGAACAGATGATGAGGCGGCATTATTATATGGACGGAATCCAGATCCACCTCGTTTACCATTTTCTTATAGTCATGATATGTTCGCTCGACTTCGTACTTCTCGGCTGTCTTCTTCAGCCGATCCTCGTTCAGATCGCATATAGCCGCTATTTCAACGTCCTCAAACTCCGCCAGAGAGGGATAATGCACTGAGTTCGCAAGGCTTCCAGCGCCGATAATTCCAACGTTCACTTTTTCCATAGGGGTAATTCCTCCTCAAACAAGTTCAGCAAATGCAGGGCACGGTACGCCGTGCCCACGTAACAACGATTTGACGCAGGATTAGAAATATTCATTTGTTGATCATTAATCATCCTCTACTACCACTTTATACAATACCTCGCTCAATTCCATAGTCTTATAAGGCTTGGCGATAGCACCTTTGAACCCATACTCCATGAAATCAGCCATTATGGGATTGCTGGAATATCCGCTGGAGACGATCGCCTTAACTTCAGGATCAATCTCCATAAGCCTCTGAATGATCTCCTTGCCGCCCATGCCGCCAGGTATAGTTAAATCTATTATGACAGCAGCGAATGGAGCGCCTGATTTCATAGCAGTTTTATATAACTCCATTGCCTCAGCGCCATCTATGGCTGTGGTTGCTTTATACCCAATATTAGTTAACATATTGCTGACAAGTTCCCTGACGAGTTCCTGATCATCTATCACCAGAATCTCCCCCTCTCCCATAATGGGCGTCCTATCCTCCTCTTCCTCCTCATCTGCTACCAGAATTCCCTTTTGAGAGGCAGGCAGGTAAAAATGGAATGTCGTTCCAATTCCTATCTCGGATTCTACAGTAATGTATCCGTTATGCTTCTCCATTATGGAATACGAGGTTGCAAGGCCCAACCCGCTGCCTGACTGCTTGGTGGTGAAGAAAGGGTCAAATATTTTCTGGATGTGCTCTTCTGTTATCCCTATTCCCTTGTCCTCAACAGACACCTTTATATATTTTCCTGATTCCAGAGGAAGACCAGATTCTGCGCCTATAGTCATATTCTCAGCAGATACTCTAACTATCCCTCCCGATGCCATAGCCTGTTGTGCATTGATAACCAGGTTATTGATAACTTGATTCATCTGCCCCTTATCAACCTCCACTGGCCAGAGATCATCTGGTATGGAGAATTCACACCTGGCATTGGATCCGCTCAGTATGAAGGTACTCGAATGCCTCAGCAGTTCCGCAATATCAGCAGTTTCCAGAATGGGCGCTCCACCTTTGGAGAACGTAAGCAGTTGCTGAGTCAATTCCTGTATTAGCATGGATGCCTTTTCCGCTTCCGCCAGTCTTATATCTTTCTTCACTGGATCCTCATACAGCCTGGCGAGGGATATATTGCCCAGAACTCCAGTCAGGAGGTTATTCAGGTCATGAGCAATGCCGCCAGCAAGAATACCAACAGACTCAAGTTTCTGGACTTTTAGGAGTTCCTCTTCCATCCGCTTGCGCTCAGTGATGTCCGTATGTACTGAGATTATAATCTCACCATAATCAGGATGATCGAACAGGGAAACGCTCGCATAGCACCAAAACGGCGTACCATCTTTTTTTATATTCTGAATTTCGCCTTTCCATGTTCCAGTTTTTTTCAAAATCCCTAATATGTGATCTACTGTTTCTCTGGGTGTCATTTCAGTGGGAGCATTGACAATGTAAACATCCTTCCCGACCATTTCATCAGGGCCATAGCCAAATATTTCTGTGAACTTTGGATTGGTATATTTGATCTTAAGGTCATCTACTCCAATCATATAAACGCCTTCGGACATATTTACTGTGATTTCACTTTGAAGACGCACCGCCTCCTCTGCCTGCTTGCGCTCGGTAACGTCGGAAATGACGTGAACGGCACTGATTACATTGCCTGTGTCATCCAATACTGGATCCACAGTAACCTCCAACCATTGGTCACCCACTGCCAAAGTTAGGGTCTCTCTATGTCCGGTCTCCCGCATACGAGCAATAGGACAACCCTCGATGGGTTCTGATGCGCCGTGCATAATTTCCCAACAGTGACGACCGATGATCTCGCTGGAGGGCTTTTTCAGGAAATCTTCCGTCGCCTTATTACATTGCAGGATTCTTCCTTCTTCATCCATTAGACAGACGGAATCACTAATTGCGTCGAAAGTTGTCTGCCATTGTCGTATAGAACCTTTCAGCGCCTCCTCTGCCTGCTTGCGCTCGGTGACATCCTCAAATATAGCAACAAAATATCCTTTTTGAGGACTGAAAGATGTCACGGAGAACCATATCTGCAAAGTGTCAAGATATATCTCAAATCTGGCTTTCTCTTCTGATAAGGCGACATTGCCATAGATCTCAAACAATTCAGGTGTGTCTTCTTTAATACCAGGTATAGCTTCCGTAACTTTTTTCCCTATCACGTCTTCTTTTTTTAATCCTGTGATTTTTTCAAAAGCATTGTTAATATCGACATAAATCCAGTCTATGGGTTGATTGTTTTCGTCAACAAGTATTTGACAATAGGCAAAACCGTCAATCATATTACCAAATAATAAGCGATATCGCTCTTCGCCCTCCCGCAGCGCTTCCTCTATTTGCTTGCGCTCATTGATCTCTTGCTCAAGCCGAACACTCCTCTCCTCGAGTTGTTTCTGCATGGCACGCAGGGATAAATGAGTCTCAACTCGCGCCAACACCTCCTCAGGGTGGAGAGGTTTGGATATATAATCCACCCCGCCAGCCTCAAAGGCTTTGACCTTATCCTGCACCTCATCAGGGATGCTGATAAAGATGATGGGAATGTCCCGGATGGATTCATCCGCTTTCAGATGACCGCAAACCTGGTATCCATCCATACCCGGCATACGAATTTCAAGCAGTATCAGGTCAGGAGCTTTTTTCTGTGCCGCTGTTATTCCTGACTGTCCGTTAATGGCTGAACGAACCTGATAACCCCGTTCAGTCAACATGGACATCAAGACTTTCAGATTATCCTGATCGTCATCAATAATCAGAATATCACCCTTGCTTGGATTGGACGAATTCATCGCTTCATCTCCTCCATTAAAGTATACAGTGTATCGGAACAAAAATGGACAACCATATATATAAAGACGTATTTATCCAGCTTTTTTGGGTTCACATCTCTTAAATCTCATGCTGACGCTAATATTCCAGTTCTTCGCGGAGGCACACGAAGAACAGCTTGACATTATAATACCTCTATATTGCATATCGATCAACAGTAATAGCATATACTTCGCCCATATTATGTCAGTGTGAGTTCAGGCAGGAGCTTATTGAGATAATCCATGCTCTCCCGCACCCAGCGGTCTGGATCATCCACGAATCCGCCCGGCTCACCCATTTCAATCCCTGCAACGCAGGCCTCGCCGTAATTCTGGCAATTTCCCTCTATTCCAAGCTCCAGCGCCTTGTCGATGTAGGATTTGAAGTCGGCGTTCCCGCTTCCTATGATGCTGTTTGTGTGCTCGAAGGTATCAGTTTCGCTAATATGAACGTGCAGAATCCTACTTTTCAGCTTCTCCAGTGTGTTGGGAGCTTCTCTTGTAATGCAAAGATGCCCGATATCCACGTTGGGGAAGACGTTGGGCATACCCACGTCCTCGATTACCTTAGCCATCTTCACGGTGTTATTCACCACGAAATAGACGTGCGGATCAAGCTCCAGGTCGATTAAAATCCCTTTGTCCAGAGACCACTCCGCATATTCCCGGATGGATGAGACCGTATTTATCCACGCCTGCTCCTGCATCATTCCAGACTCGTGAACTCCGCATCCCCAGCAGACCAGAACCTGCTTTCCGCCCAGTTCAAGCTGAAAGTCGGCGCATTTTTTCATATATTCCATCGTTTCTGCCCTCTTCGCGGGATCGGAAGAGGCAATATTCTCAGTGTTGGCCAGGAGCATCTGAGAGCATTCCAGCCCATTGTCCTTAAAAAGCTTTATCACTTCGCTTTGCTCTGCCTTGCCCATTAACGTGGGATCGCCGGAATGATAGGCAGCGTATTCGATATATGTGAATCCAAATCTGGAGGCGCTTTGCAGTGCCTTCTCGATAGGAACCTTCCCTACCTCGTAGACGAATGTGTTAAGTGCTAGTTGCATTGAAACTTCTCCTTCATGCGTAGGGGCGAATCTTGTATTCGCCCCTTTCCCCGAACCCTATGATCACTTCAGAAAGGGGCGAATACAAGATTCGCCCGTACAAAACTGTTCGCCATTTACCTATCCCTACTAATCAAAAATTAAAAAATGCCTACAAAGTATGCCCTGCGCCGGACGATGGCATATACAGGTTAAACACCAGGCTGACTATACTAGCGATACTGCGCGGGATAAAGTCACCCAGAACCAGGCCCAGGAAGAAAGGTACAGCCTTTCGGTGAGTTCCACGTCCGCCGTGCTTCAGGATTATAGACTTTATCAGCCAGCTTACCATCACCGGGAACCAGAAGTATATCATCCCGCCCCACGACGCTCCGGAGAGGACGTAACCGGAGGCATGAAGCGGCCACCATAGAAATCTGGTTCGCATTATATACAAAAAGACCACAAAAACAAACCCGCCGCCCATGAACGACACAGCGCGCGTATCCGCCCCACCGGGATATTGAAGCCAGCCCTGAAGCGGATTAAAACTCTCCCACCCGAAATGACCCACATAGCCTCGACATCGGGCCAGAGTTCCGTATTTATAGGCTATCTGTAGATATGACCAGAGCGTAGCCGCCGCGCCGATACCTATAGCCAGCGCCATAGCAATAATCAGCCTGCGCCCATTCATCCCAAGCCGCTCACCGATTTTCAGCGACTCTATCTGACACGGCATGGGATGCGATCTGTTGCACCTGTTGAAAGCGTATAGAAACGTCAATATGGTCAGGTTATTGCCACGCAGTATTCTGGCTCCGAATATCTGCACCATCATCTGGCGCGGGTTGATACCTATCACCTCGTGGTAGGGCGGCCCAAGTTCGGCTCGCACCCTCCCGATGGCTATGGCGAAGGCGTAGAAAAGTCCGAAGAATACGAAGATCACCCACAGGGACATGCCCGCGAGATAGCAGAACAGAACCAGCGCGGTGAAGCTCAGAACAAGCAGAAACGCGGCAGACCCGTAGCGCATAGGCTCTTTTGAATCATCCATCCGGAAGCGGCCGAAGACGTGCTTCACAACGGCCATCAGATGCCGTCTTGAGACCCATAGGGCAAGGACGCAAATCCCGATCCACGCGCCGGAAGCCCGCTCATTGAGATACAGACTCTTCACGCCGATTACACTGGCGAAGACCCGCTCCGCTCTCGTCAGCCAGAAGAAGAACCAGCATGAGAACGCGAGATCAAGCGGCATAAAGTACGTTAATCCAACTATCGCGAGGTTAAAGGACATAGAGGTATAGCCTATTGCATTCCAGGGCTTTTCCGTGAGAAACGTATCAAGCCTGTAGCTGTAGGGGATCTGCGGAACTACGGGAATGAGGTCGTGGAACACGTTTACCAGGCGAACGGAGCCAGCCACGGCAAAGCCGATCCACATGAGCTTTGAGCGGAAGAATTTCCTGTTCGTAACCATAGCAAGCGGAAGCTGGACTATCGGATAGCTCAGCCTTTCATTCTCCATCCACTGCTTTCTCAGAATCGAGCTGATGCAGAGCATTGAGATATACAGCACAGAAATAAGCCCCGTCCACGTTAGAATCGGCACAGCCCATGCTTTCATGCGCTCGACTGTGTGAAACGTAGTCTCCCCGACGAAGTATTCCCGCAGTATGTCCGGATCCGAGACTGTAAACCACGATGGTATATACTGCCAGAAAAGCTGCTGCCATTCGTTTTCAGGAGACGCGAACCAGTATGGCTGAGCCAGCGTCCCGAACAGGATCGCCATCATCGCGTGCCCTGAGATGGTAGAGACCATCGTAACCATCACGTATATGACCAGAAGCTCCGCCTGCGAGAGCGCCAACTTGCTTGAAAACTTCCCAAGCAGAGAACTGAGGGCGATGAGAACAATGAGCGTGAAAATGGCGTTGGAGAAGGGGTTTACCAGCGTGAATACGGAATACCAAAGTTCACTGGCAATCCCAACCCAATACGCGTTGATAACCACGAAGAGCAGACCGATTACGATCACGCTCTTGCGAATATCAGTCCTGCTGGTCTTATTCTCCATAAATATAATCCCTCTTAAAAACTCATAGACCTCATAGACTCATAGACCCATTGACCTATGGACTCGATGCAATTGACATTACTTTAACCCATCCCGGTCTGCATCGTCAACCGTTTTCTTCAGACCATTTCACTCAGCTCATGCTTTCACCCTTGATCTCACGGACGAACTGTGATAAAGTTAATATCAGGGAAAAGCGAATATTGGGTAGTGTTTATGGGCTACATGCAGTGATAGGCCTGTAAACTATTGCAGTGGTTGAGTCTATAGCTCCCCCTTGAAAAGGGGGTTGGGGGGATTTTCAGCGGAATTCAGAAAGCATTACCTTAATCCGCCGGAAAATGAACCATCCCGAGATCAGTATCGAATATCAGGAGACATACCATGTTCAAACTAGCTGTGATAAGTGACGAAGTTTCGCAGGATTTTCAGACGGTCGTTAATGTAGCGGCAGAATATAAGCTGAAAGGAGTGGAGATCAGGTCAGTCTGGGACAAGCCGCCCCAGGATTTGAGCGACGAGGATATGTGTAAGATGAAAGGTATCCTCGATTCGGCAGGCATAGCGGTAGCCGGGATCGCGTCGCCGTTTTATAAATGCGACATCGACAACGAGCAGGAACGCCGTGAGCATCTGGGGATTCTGCGAAAATGTATAAAAATGGCGAAGTTCTTCGGAACGGACATTGTTCGCGGTTTCGCTTTCTGGAAAACCGAAAACACGGAAGCTGTCTGGGATCAAATACTGGAGTATTACCGCGAGCCTGTAAAGATCGTGGAGAGCGAGGGCATTTTCATAGGCCTTGAGAATGAGTCATCCACGTCCCTGTATAGCGCAAAGCTGACGCGGAAATTCATTGATGATGTGGATTCCCCCAACGTCCAGGCGATCTGGGACCCGGCCAACGAGACTTATGCCGAAAATGGGGAAACTCCATTCCCCGATGCCTACAACCGTCTCAAAGCGAAGATGATCCACTGCCACGCCAAGGACTCCGGTCCTGGCAGTGATGGCGAACTGGAGTCGGTGCCAGTAGGCACAGGCATAGTTGACTGGAAAGGCCAGATAAAGGAACTGCTGGATTCTGGCTACGAGGGATACCTCTCACTGGAGACTCACTGGAGACCGAAAAAGGCTCTATCGGAGGATCTGCTGAATCGTCCCGGAGGAGCCGCTTTCTCCGAGGCAGGCGAAGAGGCAAGCCGCGTATGCCTCGACAACATCCTCGGTATCCTGAAGGAACTGGGAGCGGTTTAGCTCCTACGAAAATAATGCCTGTCATCCTGAACGAAGTGAAGGATCTCTATGAGGATCGCGCCTTCTTGAGAGATCCTTCACTTCGTTCAGGATGACAGGCATTATCCCAACTCAGAGTCGGAAGCCGCTGAATTGGATTGCCCTGGCAGATTCAGCAGCATCTTTTCTGCACTTCAGCGTCAGGACACTCCGGCCAAAATCCATCTTTTCTATAATTGCCAGACAGATCGCCTCGCCGCGTTCGTTGATAAGCGCGGTAAGAAGCTGTTGGAAGTCTTCCCGGGTATTTGCGGACAGATCATCCAGGCTCAGGTGGCTGCGCAGCCTGCTTGCAGTCAGCTTGCTGATCTCATTCGCTGTTACCAGAAACAGCCCTCTGAAAGACCACTCAGCATACAGAACTCCATCATCCACAATTTCGGAGAGGTTCTGCAATTCCTTGTCGTTTGCCCGACGACCATTGAGGAAAGCAGTTCTCTGTCCCCGAAGCTGTGAGAACTGAAATTCCTGAGAGACGAACTCTGAGAAGTATTCCCGAAACTGTCCCTGCCTGTGCGCTCTTCTACTATCCTGACTTTTCTTCTTCACATCTCTGGATGGCTCAAGACGATGGATAGAGCAGTCGCGATTTACCTCAACGCCTCTGAGCAGATTTTCCAGTTCACTGGCTCGCTGGAAACAGACTATGTGATCCGGCCTGATCAGGTCGATCTTGCTGGATTTTAGAGCTTTGCCCACCGCGCCATCAACGAGACCTGTGGTATCTGTAATGATCAGTTCTGCACCGGAGGATATTGCAGCTTCCACCATGCGCTTTACACCGACCGTCGTTTGGAGCAGGTGTCGTTCAGGTGAAATATTTCCCACAAAATAAAACGAATCGGGAAATAGTGTTGGGAATGGCTCTTCGGCGACAATTTTCATGCCCACCGTCGTAGGCGGGCCTATCCACGATTGACCCACGTCTGAATCCACAATCGCCGTTCTCAACCCCCTTTTCAGTGCGGCGGCGGCGAGATAGCGGCAGAAGGTGGATTTGCCGGTATCCACGCGACCTATGACCATGACTGTGCGCCCGGTTGCCATGATCTTGTCCGTGATTGATCTCCACGCAGTTCCCGAAGCAGGAGAGATAGGAATCACCTCCATCAGTAACCAAAAAAAACAGCCTCGCCGAAGGGCGAGGCTCATTTCTTCTCCCGAAAAGCAAGTCGGAGAATTCTTAGCTCAAAACTAACTACCACAAATTCATAGACCTATAGACTCATAGACCTGGTCTCTATCTCCGCTTTTATCCGATCAACGAAATCTGCCAGCGGAATCGCTCCCAGGTCTTCACCGCTTCTAAGCCTGACCGCAACTGTATTTGCATCCTCTTCACGTTTCCCAACGACCAACATATAGGGGGTTTTCTCCAACTGCGCTTCCCTGATCTTAAGGCCAAGTTTCTCGCTTCGCAGGTCTGCTTCGACTCTCAAACCGTGCTTTGCCAGTTCGTCCTTCACATGCGTTGCGTATTCGTCCTGGTAGCTTGTGACCGGCAGTATCTTTGCCTGGACAGGCGATAGCCACACCGGGAAAGCGCCTGCGTAGTGCTCGATCAACCCACCAATGAACCGTTCCATAGAACCCAGTACAGTGCGATGTACCATCACAACTTCATGCGGATGACCGTCCGTACCGATGTATTCAACGCCAAATCTGCTGGGTTCGTTGAAGTCGAATTGAATGGTTGGTCCCTGTCTGGGTCGTCCCAGAGCGTCCAGAAGCATGATGTCGATTTTGGGGCCATAAAAGACAGCCTCGCCTTCCATGCGCCTGAATGGCAATTCCCTGCTGTTCAGGGCTTCCATCAGCGCACCTTCGGCATATTCCCACTGCTCATCGCTGCCCATATATTTATCTTTATCCTCAGGGTCGCGAACGCTGAGGTCTATCTCATATTCATCGTATCCAAAGGTCTTGAGCATAAAGAGGGCGAGATCCAATGTTCCAATAAGCTCGTCCAGTACCTGATCCTGAGTACAGAAAATATGTGCATCATCCTGAGTGAAACCGCGCACGCGGAACATGCCCTGTAGCGTTCCAGAACGCTCATATCGGTATACTGTGCCGAGTTCGGCGTATCTGATGGGAAGCTCGCGATAGCTGCGCATTTTCGTCTGGTAGATCAGGATGTGTCCCGGACAATTCATAGGCTTGAGGACGTATTCCTGACCATCAACATCCAGAGTGAACATATTCTCCCGAAAGAAGCTGTAATGCCCTGAGGTCTCCCACAGCTTAGCTTTTGCGATATGCGGAATGGTTACCAACTGGTAGCCGCGCCTGATATGCTCATCCTTCCAGAAATCCTCGATAGCCCTCCGGATAGTAGTGCCTTTGGGGTGCCAGTATACCAGTCCCGGGCCAGCCACTTGCTCATGCAAGCTGAACAGATCCAACTCCTTGCCCAGTTTTCGATGATCTCTCTTTTGAGCTTCCTCAATCCTGCTCAGATGCTCATCCAGTTGTTTTTGTGTTTCATAAGCTGTTCCGTAGATCCGCTGGAGCATCTTCTGATTTTCGTCACCGCGCCAGTAGGCTCCCGCGATACTGAGAAGCTTAAAGGTTTTTAGTCTGCCTGTGCTAGCCAGATGCGGACCAAGACAGAGGTCGGTGAAATTGCCGTGACGATACACCGCTACTGTTTCATCGTCTATATCTTCCAGAAGTTCCAGCTTATATTTTTCTTCAAGTTCAGTGAAAATTCCGATAGCATGGGTTTTCGGTACTTCACTACGGAGGAAGGGAAGATTTCCATCAATAATCTTCTGCATAGTAGCTTCGATCTGCTCCAGATCCTCAGGTACAAATGGCTCCTCAACATCGAAATCGTAATAGAATCCGTCGCTGATAGCGGGGCCTATAGCCAGCTTTGCCTCAGGGAATAGCATTTTAACAGCGTCAGCCATTACGTGCGATGCGCTGTGCCAGCAGACCTCTTTTCCCTCATCGTCATCGAAGGTGAGGATTTTCACTGTGCAATCACGTTCGAGTTTGCTGGAAAGATCCACCAGTTGATCATCCACTTTTGCTGCAACCGCACGCTTACCGAGAGATCTACTGATATGAGAAGCTATATCAAAGAAGGTTGTACCAACGGGAAATTTGCTTTGCGACCCATCTGGAAATGTAACGTTCACCTCAGGCATTTTTGCTCACTTCCCTCCGCTTTTTACCTGTTTTTATTCCAGCCGAAAAACCTGTATATACAAAAATAGAGCCTGGCAGAGGCTCCTGTAGATAAGTAGTGGTGGGCGATACTGGATTTGAACCGGTGACCCCCTGGATGTCGACCAGGTACTCTGACCAACTGAGCTAATCGCCCACACTTTGTAGGTCAATAGACCCATAGACCCATAGACCCATTTATGGAGGCGGCGACGGGAGTCGAACCCGTCAATAGTGGTTTTGCAGACCACCGCCTTACCGCTTGGCTACGCCGCCAGATAAAATGGAGCGGGAAGTGGGATTCGGACCCGCGACATCTAGCTTGGCAAGCTAGTGCTCTACCAGCTGAGCTATTCCCGCTCTCTACAATGAAGTTTAGCAAAATACGGCAGATTTGTCAACCGAAAAAACTCGAAATCATGGATTCTGGCTTGTCATATTTTGCATATTTTATCCAGTATATAATGATCCTGAGTGCGGTTGAACCGTTCCAGCTCTTTCACAAGCTCCTCATCTCCCTCCCGCAGGAATGAACCGCCCTCAACAGCCAGCCCTTCGTCGAAGAGGCCGATAAAGATAGAGAGAGACTTATCCCTGGCGTGCCATGCGGCCCTTGCCACATCCCAAAGAAGGGGTGGAGTATATTCTCCCTTCCGAAACTTTTCCTCGAGTATTGTTCCGGTGGCGACATAGGTGGGATTGAGATGCATGTTGATGCCAACATCATAATGAGTGGCCATCTGGCTTAGATAGTCCACAGCATTCTGGATGTCGGTAACTGCCTCAGCATCCGTCATTCCAGGAACCGGCTTCTGCATGAAGTAGCACTTCAGCCTGTATCCGTATGAGGCCATCTTGCCTAAGAAATCCTCGAACAGCGATAGCGATAGACCCTTGTCAAAAATACTATTTCGGATGTAATCGTCGAATGCCTCAAATCCAATGGCAATTTCTAATTGTGTAGGGGTATCACCTTCGGCTAAGGCTCGTGAGATGAACTCAAGTTCAGCTACATCTACGTACTCAACCCGCGTCTCGATGGAGAGAAGCGCGAGGTTGGGCAGGTTGAGATTGAGTTGGGCTAACAGATACATCAAAGCCGTGGAAGAAAAGGTTTCCTCATCCAGAATCGAGCCATTGTTGCTGACTATCACTTTGCGGATATTCTGCCGCTGCTCAATTACCTCGCGATCCTGGAAAATGTAGTCAATCTGGGCAACGAGTGCCTTGTAAGAGACGTGCTCGCAGGACATCTTTGACGGCAGGTTGCATCCGAGACAACGCGACCAGCGACATGCCTGAGAATAAAAGACAATAAACAGAATCAGTCCCTCATCAGATTCCTGAAACCACATCTGCGCAGGAAGTTTCTCGTCATGTGCTTCGTCGAAATTGTAGAACTTGCCAGCCTTTTGTGTACTTTCGACAATCTGGTTGGATGAATCGCTCATCGCTATTTCATCTCCTTCCGCATGATACTAGCATTATTGGAAATAGTGGATTGCTTAGTCTGGATTCCAGCCTTCGCTGGAATGACATCGCGCGGATCTGTCATTCCAGCGAAGGCTGGAATCCAGTTAAGCAAGTTTTAGAAAAGGTTTTAGAGAAATTCTATGGTATCCCTATCAGGGACATAAAGCGCTCAAAAGGTAATGTTTGAAGCCAATCAACTAGAGCTTCACACAGTTCTTTGAATGACGGATAGAAATGATTGCGGGTGATGTTATCCCGCATGTATTTCCATAGACGCTCAATC
>SDBT01003956.1_pt1 | contig 25370 bp, 40 predicted proteins | sample 2277101 | NCBI WGS metagenome assembly SDBT01 (sample SAMN10404973, study PRJNA504765) | marine sediment metagenome | isolation source: marine sediment core GS10_PC15, 103 cmbsf | place: Arctic Ocean: Southern Knipovich Ridge | collected 2010 | reverse complement strand
CAGAAGATTTTGACCTCTTTGTTGTCGTAATAAATATTACCGTTTTTGATTTGAACTGGATTCATATTAACCTCCCTAGCCCCACTTCCCCTCTTCTTTTAACGAACCGATAGAATCCTTTAGGAAATGAATGTCGGCCTGTTTCAAGGCCGCTGCTCCTGCGTAAGGATCGGCGCCTCCGAACAGACCCGAGACGTTGGTCGAATCTCGGTAGAGCTTCACATCGAGGAAGCTGGACAGGCCCGCAGCAGGCGCAATAGATGCAAACTCGGTCTTCTGCAAGATGGTTCCTGCCGTGTAGGGGTAGTGATTGCCGATGTTGGCGACTGCTGTCCAGCCGCTGGCTGCGGCGCCCTGAAGAATCGTTCGGTGTTCGATCATCCAGTTGGGAGTGTTGTTGGCGTTCTGGAACCAGTGGATATGAAAATCTACAAGAGAGCTGACAGCCCAGGCGTGCTTCATCTGATAAACAAAGCCCAAGAACTCATTATTGAAACGTGCATCGTCTTCATAGTCCTGGGTCAACTCTACGAGGTCGAGCGTGATGCGTGCTCCGGGGTTCAGCTTCTCTGTGGAGATGGCGGAGATCGTCTCGTCCTCGAGCCAGCGCCCGCGTCGGAAACCGTTCATCAATTCAATGTGATTAAGCGACAAGGTCAACCCTCTTTACACGGAAATGAATGGACGTGTCGTCCACAGCAGAGGCGATGCCCATTACCCTGTCATCGCCGGGCATGATGAATGGACCTCTCCACTCTGTATCACCCGGGTAAGGAATAATATGATCGAAGAGCCAATATTCTCCTAGACCCAGGGTTCCAACTCCACCTATATCTACACCAACCGTGACTGTCACAGGTGCTGCGCCTGCGTCGTTGTTCACGATTAAGAACTCGACGGAGTAGAGCTGTGCTCCTGTCGTCCCTGGGTCGTAAAGGGGGGTGACAACATTGGTGAGTACTGTGGGATCTACCTGCTCGTAGTCATGATGGATTCTTTGAAAGGGAACTCTGGCTGAGTCCACCAAGTTAGCTACGACATCACCGCCGTCATTCGTTCCGTAGCCGGAAACTTTCTGTGCCCCGAGCTCTCCAGAGGCTGCGTTCTCCACTGCCAAAATGGGAAACGTAGCCCCGTCCCAACCAACAGGAACGTTTATCAACCCATGGGGAGTGCCTGCTCCTCCACCGAAGTCTTGAACAGCTACTCTCTCTAAACCAAAAGGACCTTCTCCCCAGAGAACAGTAGCTCCCTGCCTGCCCGCTTCGATAAGGATGGGTCTCTCTGCACCCGTAGCGTCAACGCCTACTCCAACAGTCCAAGCTCGAAGAGTCCTGTCGTCTTCGATAGACAAAGCTCCAGGAGAACCGTGTCGGTTCCTTCCCATCGGGAAGAACTCGAGTAGGTCTAGCTCTTGCTTTTCCATTATCTAGCTCTCTTCTCAAGCAGAAGGAACTCTCTGTCGATTGAAGTCAGGCAGAAGCGTTGGTCAGGACGAGAACAAGCCATTTCATACTGCCAGAATCTTCCCACCTTTCCTATTAACTTCTTGTGTGTGTTACGGTTAGCGTTAATCGTTCGTTTGACCTTAAACGTCCCTGGAAAGTCGTTAGCCGTAGCAACAGTAATGTCTATCACTGTGTCAGGGTCCGTTGTCTGCTTGTTGAAGCTGAAAAAGATATGCGTCAAGTCCTTGTGCGCATGAGGCTCCCCGTCGTGGTCAACCCATCCGAGCCAGTAGGCAGGAATTCCTCCTACGTAGAACGTGCCACCATCGGGCTCCTGTGAGAAGTCGTCCAAAGGTTGAATGTTGTTCAGCGCGTTGGCAAATACCCGCGTAATGTCAATCGTTCCATCTGTGTGAACGACCTCAAGCCGCAAAGGCCACAGTCCGTCGCCCACGTCGAAGAGCGCTGCGTCCGTATTTATCAAGCCAACAGTTGAAGTATCGTTACAGTGGCCGGTTGCCACAAGACCGTTCTCGAGTCCCGCCCTGCGGGAAGATATCTCATATTGATTGACGAAGCCCCATGCTCCGTTCTCCCACTCGTCGGAGAAGACCATTCGAGCATCGCGGACGAACTGAGTCTCTGGGGCTCCTGTCCCTGCATCAATAGCCCCCATTGCATGAGTGTAATCTAACCACTGAGCGCGGGGGGAGAAGAAGAACCATCCGTGATAGGGGTCTCCATTCTCCTCCGGACCAAGGGTCCAGTAGCCAAAGTGTCTATTCATCACCGTGGAGACACCCACGGGACAGACGAAGCGAATCATCTCCGCGTCTTGGTCATAAGTTACCTGCGACCTAAGCGCTGCCGCAGGATTAAGCTGACACATTCCCGATTCGGGGTCGATGAACATGGGGTTCAGGAGCTTTCCAATCCGCTGCGGTATTCCCCCCGGCGTCGTCCTGTACGGCCCCTTTCGACTGAGCCAGTAAATATAGCCCCCTTGGTAGACCCAAGCCCTCGGTCCTACTGCCCCTACGGTATAATCAAGCGGTCGAGGTACTGCCTGCATCGAACCTGTATTGAAGTTAGGCTTGACAACAAGTTCATAAGCAGTCTCCGTTGAAAAAATAGTCAACTGGCTATCCGACGCTGCGATACACGTTAAGACATCACCCTCGCCGGTTGAAATCTCTCTGTAACCAAGAGGAGTCCATCTTTCTAACTGAGACTTAATATCCGAGAAGTCATTGAAGTAAACTCTATTTGGATTCCTCAGGTCGGGCGTCTCCTTTCCTACTCCCGTAACACGATTGACGGCCCACTCTGAAATCATCCGAGTCTGCTGCGGCCCCGGAGTCGCTTGCTCCCAGGAGAGGCCCCACCACATTGTCTTGTGGTAAACCCATGCATCCATCAAGGGAGGGTCAAAGTACGTCCTGGTCGAGGCGGGACGAGAGGCATCCGTAGCCAACCCGTCGTCTACAATGGGTGTTTCGTCAGTCCAGCGAGTAGCAAGAGAGAGTCCCAACGTAGGCACCGTCGCATTACTCGGATATACCATTCCAAGGAAGTTGAACGTTCCTTTGTCTGCCTCTGTCCGATAAATAATGATTCCAACATCCGTGTGGGCTATTAGGTTGGGCGCAGCGGGCGCATTGTAGTAATGCCGTGTGTGATTAACAGCTACCCCATAGTTGGGCAAAGACGCCGTAAAGTTTAGCTCCTCCGCTCCCACAACAGGAACGAATACGTACTCAGGGCCGAGTCCTGATTGCTCACCCGTGTAGAGGTCTATCCAAGCAGCTTTGTACCGATAGGTAGCGCCTAAAATTAAGTCGGAGCCCGCGTTAACTGCAGGAGCAGGAGGGTCGCCTGCTGGAGAAATATCAGGTTCAGTCGGCCATCCGATAACATAAAGCAGTTCATCCGTCGGGTCATACCTTAGGTTCGCATCGGCAAAGCCTGAAATATACAGGTTGTTCTGTGCAACAAATCCACTCGGATGAGGGTCGGCTAGCGCAGTCACTCCAGCAGGGAGAGCTACAGCGATATAATCCTGTGTCGCATAGTCCCACCTGGCCGCGGTGCCGTCGTTCAGAAGAATAAACTGAGCCGCGTAGAAGTCTGCTCTCCGCGTGAAGATGTCTCCAGTGTCCGCTCCGTAGTTGCCCGTTCGAGTATCGACTACTCCAGGAATGCCGGTGTTCTTTCCCTTGTAGGTGAAGCCCTTATGCCAAATGCAGAAGCCTGTTAGGGAGGTCGCGTTGTGTTTGACATAACCCCAGTGGGACATGATGTCCCCCTTGACGCGGGGCAGCACGTCAATGGCCATCAGAGCCTCTCCGGGCTGCATGTCTATATCCCCCGTGTAACCCATGAGGTTGACGCCGAGGCCCAGCTTCGCAATAACAGTCATCCGTTACGCTCCAACCACGCGAGGCCCTTTTCCCAAACCTCGTCATATCGAGGAGGGGGGTCAGCAGCATTCGGCGTCCTGTCCTCCACTGCTTTTCGCAGACGCTTCCTAATCTCTTCTTTAAGCTCTTCCTTCGTCAAGGTAAACCTCCATGTTGGAAGAAGGGGTCTGAGGCAAACGCACAGCAGGACAGCCCTGGAAGATTACCCGCAAACGCTGTCACCCCTACGTCGTTATACTCAGGTCTCGTAGTCAGAACCCAATCGTTGTCGTTTCCGCTCAGGTCAGGAACTACAATCGTTCCATCTGAACCCTCGGGGGCAGCAATCGGAACAGTCGCGTAATCCGAAATACCCCGAATAATGTTATCTCTGTCCCCGTCCCATCCCTGAACATTCTGAGGAGTTCTCCAGTCAAACAGGAGAGCCGTCGTAGCAAACAGGTTGACGTAGCGGCGCTCCATAGAGTCCCTCATCTGTGCGACGGTCAAGAGGGAACCTGCTCCTGTATGGACAGCAACTGGACCTATGGTTCCGTTGAAGTGCTTGAAGTCAAACTCGGTCAGGTCAGCATCGTGCCACTCTTCCCAACCAGTGCCGCCATCGTTGTCCGCCCCCACCCAAGAAGCAAAGGCCATTGTTCCTAGATTGGTGTTGTTAATGGCTACGTTGTCGGTTTCGACTCCGTCCCGCCAAAGTTCCATGTTGCCGTCACGGTCGAAGTTCACCACGTGGTGGTGCCAGCCGACGTCTGAAGCAAACGCATTCTCTACTTGAGTCACCCCACCTGGAGGCGAATGCCTATCATCGTAGATAGACCTGTCAAATCCATCCCCCGTATAGGTATACCAAGTAGCTCCGAATGCATGATTAGCGTCAGATACAGGGTTATGCCAAAAGCCCACGTCGGCGTTATCCCCTCCTGCAGCTCCTCCCAAGGCGGACATTCGATGCCAGAACTCAATGGAGAAGTCGGCTACGCCGAGGGGAATCATTGGATAGCGGGCGATGTTAAGCGACCTCCTCGAGGCCATCCCCGCCCAACAGTTGGGTATAAAGCCATCTCCTCCGGCAGTGCCGGGAGGCACACCTGGAGGCCCGGCGCAATGAATCAAGGGCTGCTCCTCCCAGATGGAACTCATTCTTTGAACCTCACTACGCCGATGTTGTTTGGATCGAATTCGACATGTAAATGGAAGTTTCCCTTCTCTGTTTTATGCCAAGTACAGAAGAACTGAGAGCCCAACAAAGTCCTAAGCTCCTCCGATATCCGATATCCTGCCTCTTGCGAAACGTAAACGGAGGAGTCAAAGTCTAACGCCCTACCAAAAGAATGAAGCGACTCTTTGTCATCTCTGAGGGCGCATGTTAGCCAACAGTCAAAGCCATGACGCAAGAAGACTAGGGGGACGTTGAAAATAACTGGAGTGACTTCAGCATCAATACCCCTCAGGTCAACGCCATCACCTATTTTCAACTCAGCGTTGACCATCTCATCCAACAAGCCGACCTCCCCACTGTCGACGAACCCTGACAGTCCACTTCTTACCCGGCTGTCTGTTGTCCCATGCAATCAGTTCTCGTAAGCGAGAGTTGAACTCAGACTTAAAATACGTCACCTCTTCAATCCTCTTCCTGAACATCGCAACCTTCTCGCTCAGCCCAAGCTCCATGACGTCGTCGAACTTCTCAGGAAGGTAGACTACATCCTGGTTTCGAGTGAAGGGAAGATGCTTGCGATAAAAACGGCATCTATAGGAACTCGTCGCAACGCCTATAGCGTGCAGCTCTGTCCTCTGATGGTCCTTGGATGTCTCGTAAGCTGAGTCACAGCGGAAGAGATTAACTCCTCCTCCAAGGGATGTCGCAGTAATGATTCCGGTTGTCGTAACTGGGATTCCTGTACTATCGCCGATGAGCGTGAGTCTCCGGACGCCGTCGACGCCTGCCTTGAAGACAGCTACGCCGTTTGTAGTCCCTGCCCCAGCAACCGTAATCTCTTCTCTAAGCTCATCATCGTTGGCATCAAGTCCCTCCACGAGGACGGTCTGATTCCCCGCCCCCGCACTGGAGTTTATGACCACGACTCCATCCGCGGGCAGTTCCCCATGAACTCCATAGAAGCCCCACTGCACCAAGTAATCTCTCCCAGGGGATCGTCCTGTGACGGGGCGCCATCTGTCGATTTCAGTTGGCGAAATGATGGTTACTTTTCCGATTCCAATAGACGTACCCGGGGTGCAAGAGAGAATTTTGTCGATATAGGAAGGAAGGTAAAGAATCGAGCCTTCCGTGTTCGCCGCCGCGGCGGGCCAGGTCAACGGAACTATTCCGGAGTTCCAGTTCCAGCTCTTATACGTCGTAATTCGGTTGTGGACTTGCGTAACCCATCGAGGAAAGAGTTTGGTAAAGGCCTCGTCGTCCTCTTCCTCATGCAAGTTGTCCGCAGTCCACTGCTTCAGTTGGAGAATGGTCCTTGCCATCTACTTCTCCTCTGGTTCCTCCGCAGACGGAGGGGGCGAAACGTTCATCCCTCTCTGTTGCCTCGCGTCATGAAGCTGAATCTCTTGTAACCCAAGTCGCTGAGCGTTCTCAATCAATAACTGCTGATGACTTGCGTTCTGCAACACCTTCCCATGATAGGTGCTGAAGCTGAACAGCACCACGATTATCAACCCAACGAACCAGCTGATGATTCCAGCCCATTTAATAGCGTTTTTCATACTCCCTTTTCTCCCTTTTACTGAACCGTTATTCCGAACGACGCACTATCTGCCTCCAACGCAGCGGCTTCCGCTCCTAGATACCTCATGTAGGACTTATACATCGAGCGGATGTTAGACTGCGCCATCTCGACAAACATCCTGTTCGCAAACTGTGCCTTCGACTCAGGATTAGGAACAGTCTCTCCCTCTGCGTTCCTAATAGTTTCCTGATAATTGAACTGCCAGGCGTAGGCGTCGATGACGTCATCTTTGATGTCGGCGTTCACGACAATCAGAACGTTCTTTTCGATGTCCTGAGAAAGAACGAGAGCACCTACAGCCATCGCCCCCACAAAACCAAGCAAAGCTAATTTCTTCATTTCTTATCTCCTACCAAGGACACTCCCAACGAGGTCCGGTTGATGTTCCAAAAGCCCAAGCGCCGGGTCCTGGAGTTGAGGTGCACGGAACGCTGGCAAGGTCACAGTTGGTGCAGTAGACCAGCGCCCCAACCTCGGCTGCCGGGAGCATAGCAAACGCCGTTCCTGTTTGGCGAATAGTGTAGTCCCAGGCACCGGTAGCAAGGTAGGCCGTTCCAACTGCGTTGGGATCTGCTGTGTCGAGATCCATCTCAGACCCGATAATGTTTCCACCAGTGTGGTCTACACTGTCGATGTCGACGTACAAGAAACGCACTACATCATCGCCAGAGTCCATAATCCCCATCGTGGAACTAATCGTCACGAGGTCCGCGCCTGTGCCTGCTGCGTTGGTATCCTCCCAGTCCATTACTAGGGCTCCTCCAACAGTCATGCCAATGTTGTCTGCGGCAATGCTGTAAAGACCTGTGTTGGGGTCGGCTCCTACGGAAAATGCCGCTACTGCAGCAGTTCCACCGTCTTGTATACCAAAGTTCTGAGCGATTCTAACCACCATAACTCCATTAGAAGCGATCCGTAGTTCGTTGCCTACAAAGTAGTAACCCGTGGTGGGAGCAAGCGAATTCGTCATGGAAGGCGCTCCAACGACTCCGGGTGGCAACAACAACTGCCCCTCTGTGATAGTAGTTATCCCATCTCCAGTCTGAATATAGGTCACTCCATCTGCGTTCAGCAGTTGCTCCAAGGACTGAAGGGCTCTCCCGCCATAGGGGTCCCCTCTTTGCGCCTCTGTAGTGCTCATGTGCGCTGCATACATGCCGAGGAAAATGAACGCCCAAAGTAGAAACAAGCCTAGCTTCTTCATCTCACTTACCTCGCGTTGTAGATGACGTCTATGTCTTCCACAATAGCGTCACCGCCATCGTCGTTTGTTCCGATTTCCATTCCCACTCTGAACTGAGTCACTTCATCAGGAAGCCTGACAAACTGATTATCTACGGCAACTGTGTCCTTATTGATGAGGTTCATCAGGATAATCGCTGGTGACATCGTTCCGTCATCTTCCTGAACTCTGACTTGAATCTGAATGTCTACTCCGCCAACTACGCCAAGAACGTTGATAGCTATTCCTAGAACCTTATTCACATGCCTGTTGACGGGTAGCCAGCCATCCTCTGCAGCAATGCCTGTCGCACAAACGGGCATCATCGTAGGGATATCCGTCACATCACAGAAGATAAAGGCAACAGCATCAAGGTCATAGTTGGTGAAGATATTCGCAGAGTGATTCTGTGCTGTCGCGGAGACAGCAAAAAACAAAAAGGCCAATGTTAAGAGCAGCTTTTTCACTTCAACCTCCTACAAGGTGAGGACTCTCCCCCATCGAAGAGCCCCCACCTTTTGACCTTTATTGAATACCGAACTCCCAGTAAACGAAGTCAATCCGCTGAGCCGCCGCGGTAGCGTCATTCAGCACCCAGAAGAACGGAATCACCACATCAGCCGCCGTAAAGGTAGTAGCAGGCTGAGCTGCCGCAAGCACTCCGTCCTCGTAGGTTGTGCAAACTCCAGCAGCAGTCACCTGAACCTCCAACGTATGAGTCTCTCCATCGGCCCACACGCCGTTGGTAGCAGTGACACTCGTCCGCGCAATACCGGCGTTGCCAATCTGCGTCACAGTGGCGATTTCGTAATCCGCTCCATCTGCCCGGTCGCCGTAGCCGATACCGCACAGCTCCTCATAATCCTCGAGGTCCGCATCTGCGTAAGCGGCAGCTTCACGAAAGCCGAACCAGAAGCCATCGCTCTCAGCTACAGTTTCCTGAGTCACACGAAGCCTTGCGTAAAACGCAGGGTCCGTCTGTGCTACGAAAGCCGCGGGTGAAGAGGCAGTAATCCCGAAGGTCCACTCAAAGCCGTCATTATCAGTGACATCCGTAGTCATTCGGGCGCCCTCGGCTACCTCGAACGTGGGTGCGCAAACCGTGAGCGTTGCTTTCGCATCACTCTCCATGATGTAGGGCATGAAGGCCCCTGTCATGTAGTTGAGGTTGGTGGCGTGACAAGCCGCGTAACCAGCAGTGGTAGTTGGGGCTACGCTCACGTAGAGCGGTCCTTGTCTAAACCACACCTTCGTCTGCGACTTCGACCCAATCACATGGGCGTAGTCGTTAGGAGGAATCTCAGTAGCCGCAGCGGCCCCAAGAGCATCAATTCCTCCAGTCGAAAGCAGCTCATACGTCCCTGCAACCTCCGCATTCAACGCATAGATAACGTCCGTACCCACATCCTCAGTAGTGAGAATCGACTCAAAGCCATCAGCGGTAGCGCCCTCAAAAATCAACTGAGACGTTCCGCCCCAAACACTGTTGGCTACATCCACAGAGTTCGTCACGAGAGTAGTCGGCATATTAGCCGCACCTGCAATCGGACTCATCGGAATCCACGCAGCATTGGCGTTCGAATAGAGATACCGAACCGGGTTGGCAGCCGCCCCCGCCGTCAACAGCGTGAACTTATCCCCGTCTGCCGGATTCCGTCCAAAATCATCCGTCGCAACGGGCAACGCGGTTCCGAAGCCATCCAACAGGTGCCCACTCTTACTCACCTGCATATCGTAAGGACCTTGTGCAAACAACAGCCCCGCAGCAAGTGCTAGGAGGCTCAAAGCAATCATCCATCTCTTCATTTTCCTACTCCTCCACGTCGAAGTTAATGGTAGCCCCAAACGCTCTGGGACCTCCAGCGTCTACTCCGACAGTTAATTGAACCCAACTGGGTCTGCCTACAACAACGTAGTGACCTATTCCTAGATTCGTGGCCGCCACAATCCCACCTGCCGCCTGGATCAACAAGGCGTTGAACTCCGCTGGATTCGGCCCTGCAGCACCTAAAATATTGAACAGGTTCGCATCAGCCGCAAAAATGTCAACGAGCAACCTTGAATGCCCAGTACGGTACATTATCCCTGCAACAACATTGGCAGCGTCGGATTGAATAACAACTGTTTGCATGTGTCTTAGACTCATGCCCGTACCTCCTCTCCGCCCATCTGCCATGTGGGATTCTGCCACCAGAATCTTCCGAGGTCGATTACTTGTGCGCCAGCAGTCCCATTGGACACTTGCCACAAGAAGTAACGCACACCCGGAGGTGCCTCAAAATGCACCCCGAAAGCGCGCCACTGTGACGACAGTTGGAAGGTTCTCTGCGCTGCCGCCGCCTGCCAAACGCCACTAGCGTTCAGGTAGGTGCCGACTTCGTACTCAATGCCCAATCCGATTACTCTCACTCTTAGTAAGTTCCCAGGAACACTTCCACGAGCCACAACGGAGAACTGATACTGCTTCCCCTCGTAAGCCCGATACTTCATGTTCGCAGGCGCCGGAACATCCGACTGGTAGGCCAAGCCCCCGGTATCATTAGCCGTATACCCCATCATCACTGCAGCAGACGAACCCAACCAGTCGATGTTGAGAACACCTGCATGGGTCATGGTGAACAGCCTACCGACACCGTCGAACGTAGTCACCGTTGCCAAGCCTGCCGCCGTCATCGCTACGTCAACCGCGGTGCCCAACGTATCGGCGTCGTACCAGCCATCCGCGATTTCAGCCACCAACGGCAAGCCGCCGATGTCGAACTGAATCCTGTCGTTCGTCCCTGGAATTACAAAGAACGGCCCGATGTGCGTGACATCGTGCTCCTGCCCTGCGATCTCCGGAGAGGGCCACAAGGCCCAATCTCCAACAGCCGCGGCAGCAGTGAGAGTAACGCGATAGCTGTTAGGGCCTTCGTAAATGAAGACTCTTTGCCCCCCACCTATCGCTTCAGACGGAATGGTCAGCCGTGCCGGATGGTTCCGTAGGAACGACTTCTGGAGCTGAAGCTGGGCCGCGTTCGTCAACTGCGTGGTGTAGCTCAGCGGAACTCCTGCAAGCCAATCCCCGAAAGCATGATTCCTGACCTCGTTTAGAAACATTTCTTTCCTTTCTCAAAAGTCAGCGAAAGCCGGGTCGTCCGTTACCTCTTTAAACACGTGCGGAAGTTTCTTCTTCGTCTGCTCCTTGAGAACATCCCTCAACCGTTGAGCCTTCTCCGCATCGGCAGTCTTGAAGAACCCTGGAGAACCTTCGCTCTCAACCCCAAAGGGACAAAGCTCTGGAGGCTCAAGAACATAATCTCCATAAGGACCCATCGGCTTCCGATAGCCCCGCTTCTCCGTCATCTGAATCAGTTCCGTGTTGGGAGAAACGAACTTAAAATACTTAATGATGTTCCCCGCTGCGTCCCTGTCAGGCTCCTTCTTCTTTGGACTCTCATCTGCTTCGTCAGCTTTCTCAAGCATGAGCTTGAGAATCTTGTCTAACCTCTTGGAGTCGGCTTCTCTTGCTACTTCCATAGAATCCATCCGCTGTGCCAGCGTCGGTTTCTTCTCTTTCTTCTCGGCTTTCTTATCCATGTTTAACTCCCTTGTGAGGAGGGCGGTGGTCTCACGAACGAGCCTAAAAGGCTATCGAAACGAAGACTCCTACCCTCCAACTCAACCTAAGCAACAGCAATCCGTCCACTGACAGTCAACGGATCAACCGTAAACGCACCCGTTCCAGACTGCTCTACGAACAGCGGAGAACCCATCGGTCCAACGATAGGATTATCTCTGCCCACGACGTCACCCGGAACCTCAAGGATTGCAACACCAGGATCGTAGGTCCAAATCAAGTTGTCGTTGATGTCGTAAACCTCAATCAGCCGCGTCGTAGCCCAAGACGCGCCCATGTGGATAGTCTCGATGTAAACCTGGGTCGTCGACATAGGCTGCTCTTCTTGCCGTCTCCTCTGAGAGAACCGATTCTTCGTCACAACCCCAGCGGTCGTGCTCTTGTAATCGGACTCAAAATGATTCGGCAACAGAGGCCCGGTTCCCCGAGCGGTCCCGATTATGGGAATCCCAACGCTCATCAAGTCCACAGAGGCGTGGTTCGTGATGTTGGTGAGAAGCGCCATACCGACGTGGTCCTCACCAAGCAGCGCATTCGCCGCTGCAACTATAGCTCCGTCTCCGGCACCAATCACATAGCCAGGTCGATAGTCACCCAAGCCTGCCTTCCATCGTAAGAACTCAGTTCCCGCAGCTACCATCCCAGCCCCAAGGCCGTTAATGGTGTCAATCAGGTTCCGAATACTGGCGATGTTGGCATCTACGTAATTGATACCGTTGGCGGCTGCGGTAGACCCTGTGTAGGTTCCAATCACCACCTCACCGGCAGCGTTCACCGTGAACAACAGTCCGTTTGCAGCCTGTTGGATAGTCGCAGCAGTGACGTCGACGCCCGCGGCGTTCTGTCTTGCTACATACTTGGCGTAACAGAGAACGCTTGCGTTGTCGCCCACCGAGCGGGAGAAATACTTTCCAGGTCCTTGTACAATAGATGTTCTTGCAAGCATCGTATTTCTCCTTTATCCAGTAATGCCGGTCATGCACATGTTGACCCGCTCGTGGATGCCTTGCAAAGTCAGTTCCGAAAAGAACTCATCTTTGCGCCTGTCTGCGTCATTGGCGTGGATGTTCTCGATCCTCTTGCAGTAGGAAGAGCCCTGATACTTCGCGGGTCTCCCAGATTCGGGACCTGCCCTCAAATAACGGACAATCCAGTAATCCGGATCGAACAACAATCCATACCCTCCGTAGATACTTCCCTTCAGCTCTCTGTCGGTAACGATATCTACAGTGCCTGAGTGGCTTTCGTAACGCCGCAAGACCAAGCCATAAGATTCATCCTCTGGCACGGTCTCGAGCCTGTTACGAGCAAAGTTTCCGATGGCGCGTCCAACTTTGGGCGCACAGATAAGCAGCTTCCGGGCAGAGCCGAACTGGAATCCAAGCTCCAATGCAGCTTCGAACTCGCCTTCGCCGAGAATCCCATCAATCCCTACTCGATTGATCTGAACCCTCTCAAAAATCCCACCCATGGTCCTCATGTACTGACCATTGACGGTCTGCCGGTCGAAGCGACCGAACTTGAAGAAGTATTCCATCTGCTTCTTGTGCTCGATCAACTTCTTCTCTGCTTGATCTTCAAAGTCCCCACCGAGCTGACGAGTCGCCAGTTGAGTTCCTGTCCCCTCGAGAGAATTCCGAATAATCTGGCAATAATGAGTAAACGGAATCTCAAGAGTGTTCAGCGCTTCCCTAGAACTAGCACCTTCTTCGAGAGCGCAGCCAAGAATCCAAATTGGGTCGTTGTCAACAAGCGCGGCGGGAGGTGTCTGTCCGACACCCCTCGTGACTGTAATCGGGCTCACACCCGCTGCAGTCGTGACCCGCATATTTTCGCCTGTTCTCGGGATATGCAAAATATCCCCGACGAGGTAGAACGCGGGATTATCCACGTTGAGTGCGAACACTGCAGCCGTATGCGCTCCAACCGCCAAATCGATTGACGGCAAAAGCTCATCCTCAGTATGCTGAGGTTCCGGCGTGTCCGTTGCAACCACCTTCGCGAGGTGATTCATTACCGTGGTGAGGGGCCGAGACGAGGTCTCCAGAACGGCGACCTTTGCCATCATCTCCTGAACGATTAAATCTTCCAGGAGGTCAACGGTTCCTCTCGGTCCTGTTTGAACTGTGGGCATCTCTTTCTCCTAGACACCCTTCGCGCGGCGCGAGCTACTTCGACATCTTCTCTTTACGGCCAAAACTCTTCCCAGCCGTACCGCTTCCGATGTTGCGTATGAAATCAAGCTCCCGCTTCTGCTCAGGGTGGTCCTTAAATGGGTCATCATCCCCTGATGTAGCTGTCGATGCGGGCTTCTTGGTCCCCGATGCCAGAATGTCTTTGATCCTATCCGCTTCAGTAGGCGCCGCAGGCACTTTGCCCTTGACAATATCCGGGTCTTCTGCAACACAGATGTTATATGCGCGTTCGTGAATGGCTTCCCAATGGTCTTTACCCTCAGGAATATACATCCGTTTCGCGTGGTACAGACCCAAGACGTTTTCCATCACGCCGCCCCACTGTTCGGTATTCTTCAGCTTCTCGTAGCCTTTCAGATTCTCTATCGCCCAAGCGTCAGTCGCGTCGTTCTTCTTGTCGGCGCTGCGCTGAGCGCGCATACCTCCTACAAGTTTCTCGTTGTTCTCCGCGAGAATCTCCAACACGCGCTCTTCCGTCAGAGGTGTGTTACCTTCAGCGCTTACCGTCTTAACAACCTTCTTCTCTTCAAGGTCCGTCAGGGGCTCGTTCTTAATCAGCTTGTCGATAATCTTCTGACCGACTTCCCCTGAATCCCTCAACCTGAGAATAAGGTTGACGTAAGGCACAGACTCTTGTGCGGTCCGTTCTGCTTTGGCTACTCGTTGCCTAAGTGTTTCATTCTGACTCTCGAAGGACTTATCGCCCTCACCACCACCTCCAGCATTCCCATCGTTGGAACCTGAGGCTGCCGCTTCCTTCATCAAGGCCGACAGGCTTTCTTCACTCATCTCTTATCTCCCCTTTTCGAATCTGCTTCCGTTGCCCTCTTCAGAGCTTCCCTTACTTGTTTCTGTAACGACTTGTACTGCGTCTTCACCTTCTCCAACGCAGCTAATTTGTTGCCCCAATAATTGCTGACCCCTCGCAGGACCATCCAAACATTCATCAACTCCGTCTGATTCGCAGGCTTCGGGATATTCAATTCGCTCAACGCCTTGTCGAAACGTCCAAATGGGTCGTCGAAATTTCCGCGCCATGCCCACTCCTCAAGAACTTTTAACTCGCCCCTCAGGGTCTCCGACCAAACCTGGAACACCTTCGTCTCCAACATCTTGACGTAAGGCTCCAACGCCTCCATCTTCGCCCCTGGATCTACCTTTCCGATTTCCGCCATTTTTCAAGTCCTCCTCAATAGGTAGTGGATAAAGAACCTCCCACAGTTTCCTGACAAGCCCCTCGACTTTTCGCCAGTCAACATTCCCATAATCAGCTCGAAGATCGTCCGCCCAAACGTACTCTTTATCAGGTCTCATTATATCCTCCCTAGTAGGCAACGGACTGCCCCACTGAAACAGCAACTTATTATACTCCTTAGATGTCATTGAGCACTCCCACCTATCTTAGCCGCCATATCCCCCTCACTCGGAACCCTCATGTTCTCAGGATTCGGCTGCTGTCCAGGTCCTCCTTGCATCCCCTCCTGCTCCTGTGGTGGAGTCCCTCCGGCCATTCCAGGATTAACATACTTCTTGTGCTCCCTAATATGCTTCTGCATGGCCTCTAATCCTCGAGCATCTCGAGCCTCGGAAACGCCCTGCATGTGGACTTGCATGTGCTCCTGATGATTGTCATTCTGTAGAACCGGTACAAATTCTCCACGCACAAGGACCATATTCTCTTGGTCGGGACTCCACGTCCTATCCGGAGGAGTGATAGTGAAGCGCTCGGGAAATCGAGAATCAAAATGCTTCCATAGCTCGAGCCAGATTTCGTAAACGTTGGCCACTTGAAGCAGAGCTGGGTTCTTCCCGACCAACGCGAGACCCTGAAGCATCTGTTGACGAATAACTTCTTTACCCACATGAGTAGTTGCCCCCCTCGGTATAAAATCATAATCACCTGCAATCTCCTGAATATTCAACTTCTTAAAGTTGACCGCGTCCTTCCCTATAATTCGGAAGGCCTGTCCCTCCTTGAAATACTGCTGCCGTCTCCAAAAGAACTTCTTCGCTACCTGCTGCAGAAAAGTCTCCTCTCCTATCAGATTGCTTAGCTGAACCCGCTGCTCTTCCGCAGCGCCCATCATCTTAGCTTCAGTCGCAGTGTCTATTCCTTTCGAGCCACCACCGCCCATTCGCAGGGAAGACCGAGCCACAGCTCTCTGAATATCGGCAAGCAAACGATCCTCATAGATTTGTGACTCAGGAGGAAGCGGCCTTCCCTGCATCAAAGGAACCATCGAAGGCTTCCCATTGGCAAAGAATGGAAGCTGAACAACATCGCCCGGACCGACCTCAGTCGCCTGCTCCGGTAAATCAACGGTCTCGTCAACAGCCCAAACATTCATCACGTTCAGTCGTGCCTGACGCATGTTCAGGTTTCGATAAGAGTTCACCTCTTCCTGGGACTTTCTAATAGGATGGATGTAACCCATTCCCCAGAAGTACCCCTCCAACGGAATACATGGCGTAGCGACGAAGGGCTTTCTCTTGTCATCATAGGGATTCTCGCCATCTTGGATAACAGCAGTTCCGTTGCAGATGACGACCTTTCTGTCGTCTTCGTAATATGTAATGCGTTCGATTGCGGCATCCCTATCGCGGTCGATGTCTCTGACTTGGGCATAGCGCTGTTTCTTAAATCCTCCCACGTTCGACCATCCCATCGCTTCGCTTGTGTCATCAGATGCATCGATTTCATAAACTCCCTCCGCGAATCCCTTGGCAATCTTCGGGATCAAATCTAAACTCTTGTAGAGTTTCTTCCCAGTCAGCTCCTTCCATTGCTCATCCTCTTCCTTCAGCGTCTGCCTATCAGTCCAATCCCTTTTCCAGCAGTAACGCATTCTGTCAAGCTCATAATAAAGAGGATCAACTCCAAAGTTGAACGGACTTACCCAATCCAAAGAGGGACCGTCCATGTCGATAACGGTCTCCATCTTCCGAAAGTATTCCCACTTCGACATCAGCTTTCTGAACTTGTCGAATCCTGTAGGGACTTTCTCTTTATATCTCTTGCGGACTTTATGAGACTCATACCGATAGGTGATTTCCCCAATTCCCGTTCCATACTTGAACATCGATTTGGCGTAAGGTATAGCTTGAAGTAGAGTTCGAGCTCGCTCGAAATCATAGTCAAGCATTTGCGTGACAGCTTCTGCCCTATCCTGGTCATCTTGGGTCCTCCCCATGACATCCACGAAAGGCCTCTGACCAAATTGCGCAAAAATCCAACCCGGAACAAGAGACTCAATAACCGAAAAAGTAATAGGAACGAATAAGTCCGGGTCATCCTGCTTCCCTGTAATAATTGCTCTATCGTTATCGCGCGACTCAACGGCCGGGGACAGGCTCAAGTAATACCTGTTCAGTTGCCTGAAGAGATTATTCTGCCCACCAAAAGCTGAAATCGAATCCCCTATCCTGTCCCTGACGAAGTCGAGAGTCTTGTTATCTTGAGAGCCCATTCTCATAGCATGGGTCATCAGAGCTGGCCCGGTGTCGACATGGTCTCTAAACAGTCGAGTCACGGGTTACTCCCAGCAGGCGGAATCATCTTCCCCATCAGCTCAAAGATTTTCTCATTTCCCTTGTCGATAGCCGTCTTAACTTCTGAAAACTGCTTGTTGGTGCTCTCCTTGTGCTCATCAAGTTTCTCGCTAACGACTGATATCTGCTTACAGAATTCACTCTCTTGTTCCCTACAAAGATACCTGTGCTCTTTTCTTGTCATGACGTTGCGCCCCAAAACAAGATAGGCCCCCCCTCCAACGACAAGCGCTGAAAGGAGGGCCGAAATAATCGAACCAAGATGCTCCAACCTCCTACCGCGAAGACGCGGTCCTCCCCTTGGGGGAGACCTTCTTCTTCTTTGGTTTCTCCTTGGGTTTAGGTTTTATCTCGGGTGCCCTCGCACTATCAGAAGAGTCATCGGCAATGGCCGCTACGTTAAAGAGGTTAACCCCCTTCTGCAGATCATCATAAATAACCCCGGGACCCGCTTTGGCAACCTCGTCCGCCGTTAACTTCTTCGGAGTCTTATTGGACTTGGGCGGCGTAGGTCCTGCACCCTGCATATCCCCCGCCTGAATTTTTTCCTCTGTCTTCAGAGGAGGATCGTCGCCAGGAATCTTAGGATCTGAATCGACCCAGGCAGTCCATTCAGCTTCCCAAGTCTCAGGATGCTTCTCCTGAAACCACCTCTGTTTCTTCTCTAGGTACTCAGATTTGAGCATCTCTTCAAACCTCCCTTATTTCGACTTCTTCTTCCCTTTAGCTAAAGGCAGAAACTCCTTGAGCTTCTTCTTGGACATACCAGTTCGGATCTTCTTGCCCGCTTTGGCGCGTCCATAGTCGGCCCTCATCAGCCCCTGCATTTTCTTACTCGTCGACGGCATCCTCTTACCCCGAAGAACCAGTCTTCATCGGAATCACTCGCCCCTTCCCGCCTGTGCCAAATCGAGTCTCTCCCTTACAGTAGCCGGTTCGCGCTTCAGCCGTCCTGACTTTCTCTCGTCCGAGGAACCCAGGAATGCTTCGTTTTCCCGCATCGCGCGGAAGCTCCGAAGCCCCACCTTTCTTGTTTCCAAACCCTTTCGAGCTAGTTGCGTTACCTCTCATCTAAATCACCTCCTTCGACGAAGACGTCGAAAAGCTCAACGTCCTTACGTAGATGCTACCATCTCCTTCTTGATATAACCACTCAGGAATGCGATGAACGCCGTAATCCCTGAAGTAATCAAGGCCACCATCTGGGGACTCAAATCTACCCCTTGTGACTCCAGAATCATGACGATAATCGTCACAACTATCCCCGCCAATCCTCCACCGATTCCAACCGCTTTCACCTTCGAAAACATAGGCATCTCCTTAGTCCTCCTTTGCCTTCTTTTTCTCTTCCTTGGCTTTAATTTCACGCGCAAGCTCATCCTGATACTGCGTCGTTGTTGCCATGACCCAACCACGAATAGCCTTATCCTTTATCCCTTCAGCGATTGCTTGCTCCTCACTTCGCAGGTGACCATAAAGCCTCTCTGCTTCCTTATCCGAGGTTCTCTCATCCACACCCGTTCTGCTCTTTACGAGAAACCGCAGAGCTCCCAACTCTTCGCGCGTCAGGTTGTAATTCCACAGGTAACTTAGTGCAATACGAACGCACACCTTCAAGGGAAAAGCATCCATGATACGAGTAAGAGGATGCTCCCGTGCAGAAACGAATTCCATGAACTCCATATCCGACTGAAACTTAATCTCTTTTTTCTCCCAATTAACCTTCATCTCCCTTTCCTCCCTTAACCTACCAGCTTGTTTTCGTCCAACTTGTGATGTCCACACCAATCACCTTCGAACATGACCGGCCAACCATCCATCGTCGGACACCTCTTCCTACAGCGTCCAACTTCTCCGGGCGTTCCATCCGACTTCAGCTTGGAGACGTACCACATGCAGGTAGCACACCTCATCCCCTTCGAACGGTTCTTCCAATTATCCTCAGTCATAAATTACTCCCTCCTTGCGATAGAAGCGTTCGCCCACATGACGGCCTCCTCCAACCTAGTGAAGGCAGAACTCTTCTCCCTTGAGTCAGGACAAAGGCGTTCAATTTCTAGTGCCAGACCCTTTGCCGTATCCCTCAACTGAGTATACCGAACTCCTTGATCCCCCTTTGGTGTGTGATAAGTGAACCGTGTTTGCAATTCCCCATTGTCCATTAGAACCTCCCTTTTAGACCCTCGAATGAGGATAAATGGTTCTTCCTTTATTGAAAGAACCAACTTTAAAGCCCTGACCCGGCTTTCGCTTCCTCTTCATTTTACCCATACCTTTGAGCCAAATCATAGCCATCATGTCGGGCCAGTCATCGTGGACCTTACCTCCGGGCTTCCACTTCAATTCTTGAATCTCAAGTTTTGAACTTTTCAAATTCTTGGCGTGAAAAATCTGTCCATACTGATACGGCGTCACAAGGGCTTGAATTCTATCCCTTTTCGCATCGCCCCTGCCCCAGTTGACCTCTTCGTAAGGAACGCGAATTCCTTCCATCTGTGCGCGTTTGAGTATCGGATCTAAAAGCCAATCCTTCGCCATATTCGTTTCGATAAAAACCTTGACAGGCTTCCATTTCTTTAATAGGATAAAAAAATGTTTGATGACGTCATCGACTTTAAATCTTCCACCGACTGCATCGACCATCCAAAGCTGAGGAGTCGGACCAACCCATCGACCGAAGCCGACGCCCATCACAGAATCGTCGCCTCTACTCAACGTCTCTTTACCGCCTGCAGCATCCAACGCCATATACGGTAAACCTTCAGCCAACTCATCAATCAGGTGAAGCGAGTCCTTCTTGTAGGGCTCAAAATATTGATAGTTGTCGGAGTTGAAGTATCTTGACTCGGCAGGAGTAGGGTCATTAAGAATTTGAGACGAGAAGAGTTCGGGAGGCCAAATCTCCGCGTAGTGCTTTATCTCCTCGTCGGGCAAAATCCCAGGGAACAAAGGGTCTCCGACCTCACCTTTGAACTCCTTGAAGAACTCCTTGTCTCCATCGACGGCATAGGCCCCGAAAAAGCCTCTTCCTGGAGGGGCGACCCACTGCTTTCCTTCTGCAGCTTTGACAAGAATCTTTCCTGCGGGGTCGTCTTCGCCCCAACGAGTGCCGTTAAAGATTCCTATCCCATCCTGTCTAAGAACCGGCATACACGCAGCAACTTTGTCGTCAACCTTCTTGAAGCCCATCAAGTCGTTAGTCTCTTCGCCGACCAAGTCGTCCCAGACAATAACATTAGGATGCCCACCCTGAGTCGGAACCTCCAGCCCAGTTGCCCATATCGTAGGGTCTCTCTTAATCGAAGTCCCCTGGCAAACGGTAAGCTCTTCCTTGCCCCAGCCTTTAGGCCCCCTAAATCTCCCATAACATTGAACGACTCTCGGACTCTCAAGCCAGTTAGCAATCAGCTCAATCGTTTTCGTGGCCATCCATTTCAGCTCACACATCAACATAATGGCGATGTTCGGATTAATGATTATCTTCCTACAGAGGACTGCCGCAAGGCAGAAAGTCTTCGCCGTAAAGCGCGGACTCGACCAGTAAATCAAGTGCCTTCGGGTTTTGGGCAGGTTTTTAGGACGGGGTTGGTCGAACCATTCGAGCAAAGGACGAATCTCGTGCTCGGCTCGGGGGAGTTCATCCTCTTTACCTACCTGGAGAATCTCGGTCTCAAAGTAGTAAATGTCCTGCAGGCCCCACTCGGCCTGTTGCTGAATCAGCTCTCTGTCCGTCATTGGAGGCAAGTGTGGCGCACTTTCCAACGGAGCTTGAGCCACTTCGACCAACCCCATGCTTCGCAATCTATCATATCTTGTGCGCAAGGCGCAACAGACCACAAGGAGGAGTATTTATGGCCAAATTAGTCGGAGACAGACTCTGGAGGGCCACAAAAGGCTCTGCAGTAGGTGGAATCGTTTCCAATAGGCGCTACGTGGTGCGATGCGCACCTATCGTAAAGCACTATATGTCGACGCACACAACTCGGTCACTGACCAACCTCAAAAACGCGGGTTGGTCTGTAGAGGAGGTCCTTGATGATTAAAAAAGTTAAAGATGAGTTCTACACATTCGACGGAGTTATGAAAGACGCAAAAAACGACATCGACCATGAATGGAATTCCATTGCTGCAAACAGCCTCTGGTACGCCATTCGTGAGTTGGCCAACATCATACGCTCAAAAGAGGAGGTAAAAGATGGAAAGAAGAAGCAGACAGACGAGCCGTCAATATGGGTCGAGAGGAGCAAGGCGTTCTATAAAATCGTGGAGGACCAACTGAAAGAAAGGACTCGTAAAGTAGAGGAGGAGTGGGAGCTTCGACAAAAGGAGAAAGAGGAAATGGCCCAACGTCTTGTAAAGGACCATAGAATGAATATCGATTCAGCGCGTAAACTGATTGCCATGCCTACCTCTGAAGAACAAACACAGAAACTCACCTATCTAGACACAGGCAGACTTCTCAAGCACTCATCGGAGGTCCACCCGCGACCTAAACCCGGTTGCTCTATCTGTCAGCGGATATGGCGCCTGATACAAGGAGCAAATGTAGAAGAAGATGTTTCACGTGAAACAAAGGAGGTTTCATGAAGTTAGCACTTTACGTGCAACACGAATCAACGGAAATCATCATTACCCCAGAGACCAATTGGGAAAAGGACACTCTGGAAAAGATTCCAACAAACGGGAGCTATACGCTCTTTAGAGGAGCCTTCTATGAGTGTCAAGGAGGTTGGATTAGACAAGGAACTGGTTTTGGAGCCGGTTCTCCGCCTCAAGATGAAAGCCTTATATTCCGTATCAACATAGAGAAGGAGAAAATATGACCAAAAAGGTCAGGATTAAGAACTTAGAAGGTTACACCGCGAACCTCGAGGCTCGTATCGAAAGCCTCGAAGGACATGTAGACAGACTGCGGAATAAAGTCTGGCGCTCCACCGAGGACGTCAACTTCACCCGACCTACTATAAAGTGCCCCAGATGCCTAAAAGAGCACAACTTTGTACCCACTTGCCTTTGTGAGGACTGTAGGGAAGTGCAACGGACCAGAGGATGAGAAAGATTAGGGACCAAATAGTCACGGAATTCGCCAAATGGCTCTCCCTTCCTGACTATTACTCCGTCGAAGTCGTGATGTCCACCGTAATAGCCAACCGTTTACCGGGTGAGCCGCTCTGGCTGGCCATCGTAGGCCCTTCCTCATCAGGCAAGACTGAGATAGTCCGTTCGCTCGCAGGAGTCAGGAGAACGCATTCTGTGGACAAATTCACCCGAGCCACCTTCGCCTCGGGCTTCAGATTGAACGACAACGATCCCAAGATAAACGGCGAAGGAACTTTGGCTGAATACGGCCTGTTGGCCAAAATGCAGGACGGCAAGCCTCACATCTTAACCATTGAAGACTTCTCGTCTGTCTTCGGCAAAAGCTCAGACCAGAAGTCCGAAATAATGTCCGATTTAAGGAGGGTTTATGACGGAAAATATGAAGTCCCTTTCGGAAACGGGGTCACCGTCCTGTGGAAAGGTAAAATGGGTCTCATCGCTTGTTCCACGGGACAATACGACACCGAGATGGGCGCTCAAAGCAAGTTCGGAGATAGATTCCTTGTCTACCGAAACCTCCCCGGAGATCCCGTTGCAGTTGCTGAAAAAGCTGGAAGAAACTCTGAAGAAACTGAACGAATGCGGCTTCAGATTCAAGAAGTAGTCTCCAAAATAGACCGGATCAAGATCCCCAAGAAGCCGATAGATCTTCCCTTACCTGTTCGCCTAGTCCTGGCCAGACTGTGCGCTTTCGTCGCGCGCTGCCGAACTCAGGTCCCCCGGGACAACTACACTCGGGAGATTATCGGCGTCCCTGAAATCGAAGGCACAGCAAGGATGTCGGCTCAGCTTCACCAACTCTTGCGCGGGGTGGTTATCTTCAGGCAGGTGAAAATCGTCACCGACTCGGAAATCAAAATCGTAGAAGCGGTCGCCATGTCGACCATCCCTTCGCTCAGAATGTCAATCATTCAAGCCATAGACCCGGCAGACGGTGCCGAGGCTGAAGACATAGGCGAAACGACTTCCATCCCGCGGGCTGTCCTCTATCGAACGCTCAAGGATATGCAGATGCTCGAACTGATAGAGTGGCATCATCAAGAGCGTCCCCGAAACACAAGACATGGAAGATATTATGCGACCAAGGAGTACGCAGGGTTTTTCAAACAGGCTCAAAGCCAATCAGGAGGTGAGCAATGAGTAAAAAAGAGGTTAGATTAGAGTGGTCCAATGAGTTAAGGGCCGAAGTGGAGGAGTCGGTGAAAATAAAAGAGATTTTGGAGAAGTCAAAGACCCTTACACTCGAGAAGGGAAAATCTTACCTGATGCTAATCGACGAAAGCTCCTATTCTGCGGAGGTTGCTAGTGACATCGAGAGAGACATAACAAAAAGACTTGACGTAGACATCACGGTAGGAGTCGTGGACAACCTCGCAAGTATCAGAATCTTCGAGTTAGAGAAGTCATGATCAAACCAATGGATGCCAATCGGCTGGAATATCTAGAGACCCGATTATTGGTGCAAGCCGAACTATGCCACGACGCACAGGAAGCCTGTCGGTGGATACGTCGGCTGCGGCTTGAAAACGGATTGCTAGATGGGGAGAAGCGATGGCTGTCGAAAAAGCTCAAGGGCCACGAGGCGGCGATGCGGAAGGCTCTGAGCCTCGTCGAGTACATGGCGAATAACTGGCCGGGGTGCGCTTGTGACTCAGAAGACAAATGCAACATTCATCTCGTCGAGGGTATCCTCCGTACCAGCCTGGAGAAGCTATGATTGACAAAGAGCGCGAGTGGTACGAGATGGAGATTCGGCGGTTGAGGGAAGAAAACCATGAGTCTTTCGATAGCATGGTTGACCACCACGAAACAGAAGTTCAGGAACTGAAGGAAACCATCGAAGGCCACGAGGCGGCAATGCGAGATTTTCTGGTGGCCATAGAAGAACCAGAAAACGCTAATTTCATTCAAGAGGTTATCGACACAGCTAAAGAGGAATTCCGCGCCCAACTGGAGAAGTCATGAAAAACACTACAGTAACTCAAGCAATCGAGTTCCTGGTTGAACTAAAGAAGGAAGTCAATCCCGCTGTCGGAGAAGAGCTTGACGCCATCGTTGAAGTTCTCCGCACTCGCCTGAAGGGGGAAAAAGATGAACAGAAGAAATCTACTCAAGCTACTCGCCTGCCTTCTGCCTATGAGATGGAATATCACTCTCCCATCTTTGAACCGAACTATGTACGTCCACAGCGACCGGATGGTCGAAGACATGAGGAAGGAGGCAAGAAGAGATGAAGATAGTTAAGGGCGACCCAGGACTTGCCGGTCTGTGCCTCCTCTTCGTCTTGCTCAAGCTGCTTGGATTTTTCGAGTGGTCGTGGTGGTGGGTCTGGTGTCCGCTCTTCATCAACGTAGGGACTGGGGTAATAACTACTGTGCTTACAATCATAACTAGGAGGGAAAATTGATGACTCAAGTGGTAGTGAATCAAGGCGGGACATGTCATTACGCGATGAAGTACATAGAGAGGATACAGTCTGAAATCATCAAACTCTTCCCTTGGGGGGCCATGCCGCTGCTAAAGTTCTTCGTCGAAACAACCATACGACCGATTATCTTCGACCTGACAAAGGAGGCAGAAAGAATCGAAACACCGGAGAGGGCGTTGGTCTTGGCAGACGCCGTATCCGATGCTATATGGGGTGGCGAACGGGGATGGGAAGGCTGTTCAGATAGTCAGTTCGCGGGGCTAAAAAGTAGAATCTACAAGAAATTCCGTTCGGGGGAAAAAGATGAACAGAAGAACCTTTCTTAAAGGTTTGATCGGCGCTGCCGCCGCAGCTACGCTTCCTCTCGGCTGGCTCGAAGGGGAGCTTCTTCGGGGTCACATCAGAGTAGCGCACCCGGAACTCTTCTTCGCAAAGGATGTGATTCACGTGCCCCGAACTGGTGAAAATATGATTGTTACTTCAGTCAGAAAGAACTTCTTGTCAGTCGTGAGGGGACTCGGAACCTCGAAAGAAGTACCTCTGGTTGACCAAGATCCAGTTTGGATACTCGGTTCGATGGAGCCCGTCGACCCTAAGGAGGGAATTCCGGCGCCGCTTTCGTTTCCATCTGAAGGTTTAATGGAT